>Ga0315906_10003352_pt1 | contig 21283 bp, 17 predicted proteins | sample LakEriMetagenome_4_FD_203526 | JGI IMG/M metagenome (GOLD analysis project Ga0315906, IMG submission 203526) | Freshwater fungal communities from buoy surface, Lake Erie, Ohio, United States - Buoy 2 MA122 | ecosystem: Environmental > Aquatic > Freshwater > Lake > Lake biofilm | place: USA...
TTCCAGTCGTGGCATGAGAACATCCGCGACTGGTGCATCTCGCGGCAGCTCTGGTGGGGCCACCGCATCCCGGTGTGGACGAAGCGCGGCGAGGCGTCGGCGCTCGCGACCCATCTCGGCGCGATCGCGTCGCTCGATTCCTCGCGCGCGGTGGTGCGCGCCGCCCGCGTCGCCGACGGCGCCGAGGTGGCGATCTCGGCGCTTCCGGCCGCGAAGGGCGAGCACGACCTCCATGTGTGCCTTCTCGACGACGCCGACGGCGCGCCGCTCGAGTCGCAGGGATTCCGCCGCGATCCCGATGTCCTCGACACCTGGTTCTCGTCGGCGCTCTGGCCGCTGTCGACGCTCGGCTGGCCCGATCCGTCGCGCTGGCCCGAGATGGCGGGGCTCCTCGAGCGCTACAACCCGAGCTCGGTGCTCTGCACCGCGCGCGAGATCATCACCCTGTGGGTCTCGCGCATGGTGATGTTCAACCGCTACTTCCTCGGTCGCCTGCCGTTCAAGCATGTGTTCATCCACGCGATGATCCAGGACGGCCACGGGCAGAAGATGTCGAAGTCGCTTGGAAACGGCGTCGATCCGCGCGACATCATCCATTCGCACGGCTCCGACGCGATGCGCTTCACGCTCGTGCAGATGGCGACCAACACGCAGGACGTGCGACTGCCGGTCGACATGGTCGATCCCTACTCGGGCGAGACCTTCACGCCGAGGTGGATCACGACGGGCGCGGGCTACACCGTCGCCGACGCGATCCAGCCGTCGCCGAAGGACGCGTCGCGGAAGATGGTGTCGGGCTTCGGCGCCGCGACCGGCGTCGCCACGCCGACCGCGGAGATGCCGCTCGCGCGCAACACGAGCTCGCGCTTCGACCTCGGCCGCAACTTCGCGAACAAGCTCTGGAACGCGACGCGCTTCGCGCTGTCGAACCTCGCGCAGGCGGCGCCCGACTCGAAGCCGGAGCCGCTGACGCTTCTCGACCGCTGGATGCTTGCGCGGCTCGAGCGCGCCGCGCGCGCCTACGACGCGGCGGTCGCCGAGTACGAGTTCCACCGCGTCGCCGAGGTCGTCTACGACCTCGTCTGGCGCGACTTCTGCGACTGGTACCTCGAGGGCGTCAAGCCGACGATCCGCTCGAACGCGACCCAGCAGGCGGTGCTCGCCGCCGCGCTCGACGCGATCCTGCGCATGCTGCACCCGATCTGCCCGTTCGTGACCGAGACGCTCTGGCCGAGCGTCCAGTCGCTCGGGAAGGGGAAGGTCGACGGCGTCGCGCTCGCGCCGAACGCGCTGTGCGCGACCGCCGCGTGGCCGGTCTTCGACGCGCGGCTGCGCGACGAGCAGGCGCTCGCCGAGTTCGCCCGCATCCAGGCGCTCGTCGACGCGGTGCGCCGCGTGCGCGGCGAGCGGCAGGTGCAGCCGAAGCGGCGGATCGCGCTGATGGCGTCCGAGCCGGTCCGCGCGCTGATCGCGGCGTCGGGCGGCGTCGTCGAGACGCTCGCCGGCCTCGAGAAGGTCGAGCCGAGCCCGGCCGCGCGCCCGGCGACGGCGGTGGCGATTCCGTTCGAGGGTTCCGAGGTCCTCCTCGACGGCCTCGTCGACGCGGTCGACGCGGGCGCCGAGAAGGCGCGGCTCTCGAAGCTGATCGCCGAGCGCGAGAAGCAGGCGTCCGGCATGCGGGCGAAGCTCTCGAACGAGGGCTACGTCGCCAAGGCGCCGCCGGCGGTCGTCGAGGAAACCCGCAAGAAGCTCGCGGAAATCGAAGCCGATGTGGCCGCGGCGCAGAGCGCGCTCGCGGCGCTCGGCTCGGTCTGACCGGGGCGAGGCGGAGGTCGGTTCGCGCAGGCGAGCGGGGGCGTTTCCCGGCGCGCTTGCCACGAATCCCTGCGGCGGGGTGCAGCGAAGGCCGATCGTGCCGATAGACTTCGACTGACGCCCGTGAGGAAGCCCACGCTCACCCTTCTGGCCGCGCTGACCATCCCGTTCCAGGGGTGCGCGTCCACGTCGCCGCCGCAGGCCGAGCTCGCGTCGCCGGCCGCCGTCAGCCCGCGCCGTCTCGAGCCGATCATCGAGCCGTGGAGCTTCGGCGAGAAGCCCGGCGAGTGCATCGACACCGGCACCCACCGCATCCACTCGACGCTGCGCGACCCGGTGATCCGCGAGCGCATGCAGGTCTTCCTGCCGACGGCCCTCGACCACTACCGCACGGCGCTCGTTCCGCTGCCGGCGACCGAGGGCCCGATCAACGTCTTCCTCTTCGGCTCGCGCACCGACTGGCTCGCCTACACCCGCGTGCGCCTTCCCCGCGAGGCGGCGATGTACGAGCGCATCGGCCGCGGCGGCTACACCATCGAGGGCGACGCCGTCCTCTACGACATCGGCCGCTGGGACACCTTCACGATCGCCGCCCACGAGGGCTGGCACGCGTACACGCAGCGCGTCTTCCGCCATCCGCTGCCGGTCTGGCTCGAGGAAGGCATCGCCTGCTTCATGGAGGGCGTCAAGGGCGGCGTGAACGGCGGTCCGCCGACCTTCATGCCGTGGCGCAACTTCGAGCGCTACGGCGAGCTGCGCGACGTGGTGAACCGCGGGCGCTTCATCCCGCTCGCCGACCTGATCCAGGGAACGCCGCAGGACTTCCTTTCCGACGGCCGCAGCACGCTGCTCGGCTACTACGCGCAGGTCTGGGCGCTCGTGCACTTCCTCAACGAAGGCGAAGGCGGGCGCTACCGCGACGGGCTCGAGCGGCTGCTCGCCGACGCGGTCGAAGGCCGCATCTCGAGCACGCTCTGGCAGTCGAGCCGCGCGGGCACGCGCAACGAGCGCCGCATGGCGATCGGCCGGCAGGTCGGTCCCGCGGTGATGCTCGAGTACTTCGCGGAGGATCTCGACCGCGTGTCGGCCGAGTACGAGCGCTTCGTGCGCGGCGTCGCCCGCCGCGGAAACGGCGAGCGGATCTGGCGCGGCGAGCGGCCCGAGACCGACCCCGACGCGCCGATCGAGCCGAGCTCGTCGCCGGCGGTGCCGCGGTCGTGAGGCCGTGACGCCGCGCGCGTCCGCTACACTCGCGCCGTGGTCAAGATCATTTCAGGCGAGTATCGCTCGCGCATCCTCGAGACGCCCGAAGGCGAGGACCGGACCCGCCCGATGACGGCGCGGGTCAAGGAGTCCGTGTTCGCCATGCTGCACGGCTGGTTCAAGGACGCGCGCGTCCTCGACCTCTTCGCCGGCGTCGGCACCGTCGGACTCGAGTGCGCGAGCCGCGGCGCGAGGGAAGTCGTCTGCATCGAGCGCGACCGCGAGGTCTTCCGCTATCTCGAGCACAACATCGCGAAGCTCGGAGCGGGCGAGCGGGTGACGGCGCTGCAGGCCGACGCGCTCGGCCCGACGGCGCTCGCGCGCAGCCCGAAGCCGGTCGAACTCGTCTTCATGGATCCGCCCTACGCGCTGATGGCCGAGCCCGCGACGCGGAAGCTCGTCCTCGCGCAGGCCGCGCGCACGCTGCCGCTCTTCGCGCCGAAGGGCTTCCTCGTCCTGCGCACGCCGGTCCACCTCGAGGGCGAGGAGCGCGCGCTGCCCGGTTTCGCCGGCCCCGAGGTCCACGAGTACAAGGACGACATGTTCGTCTACCTCTACATGCCGAAGCGCGACGAGGCGGCCGATGCCTGAGCTCGGCGGCGGACTGCCCGCGAGCGTGCGCGAGAAGGCGCGCGTCGAGCGCATCGCCGGCGTGCCGGCGCTCGTCGTGCATCCCGACTTCGACGGCGCGCCGGCGCCGGTCCTCGTCTGGATGCACGGCCGCACCGCGAACAAGGAGCTCGATCCCGGGCGCTACCTGCGCCTCGTCCGCGCCGGGATCGCGACCGTCGCGCTCGACCTGCCGGGCCACGGCGAGCGCCACGACGACGCGCTCCAGCATCCCGAGCGGACGCTCGAGGTCGTCGAGCAGATGGCGAACGAGGTCGACCGCGTCGTCGACGCGCTCGCCGCGCGGCCGCAGTTCGACGCAGCGCGCGTCGCGATCGGCGGCATGAGCGCGGGCGGCATGGCCGCGCTGATCCGGCTCTGCCGCGCGCACGCGTTCCGCGCGGCCACCGTCGAGTGCACGACCGGCAGCCTCTCGTGGCAGCGTCACCGCGCGATGTTCGACCCATCGCGGGCGATGCGGCTCGATCCGCTGCGCAATCTCGACGGCTGGATGCCGCTTCCGATCCTCGTCCTCCACAACGAGCTCGACGCGTGGATCGCGGCCGACGGTCAGCGCGAGTTCATCGAGTCGCTCGCCGCGCGCACGCGCCGCCGCGACCTGATCGAGTCGCACTTCTATCCCGAGACCGGCGCGCCGCACGAGCATTCCGGCTTCGGGCGCTTCGCGGCCGACGCGAAGGACCGGCAGACGGCCTTCCTTGTGAAGCATCTCCGCGACGGGTGAACGAAGGGCGGCTGCGGGTATCCTGCGCCGATGCTCGTCTGCCCGTCCTGCCTGCACCGGCTCGAAGGACTTCCCGGCGCGCCGGGCGAGGCGCACGGGCGCTTCACGGCCGAGGCGCGCTGCCCCGAGTGCGGGCGAACGATCCCGAGCGGCGGCCATGTGCTCGTAGGGAGCGCGAACGCCGCGTCGAGCATCAAGCAGCGGCCCGCGCTCTCGCGCGCCGGCGCCTTCTTCGCCCACGGCGGCGGCTGCGGGATCTCGATCCTGCACTTCTTCACCCTCATCTGCCTCGTGTTCGTCGCCTTCGATGTCGTCGCGCTCCTGCAGGGCACGAGGCTCGGGCTCACCCGCGCGAACTGGGGGTTCATCGCGTTCACGCTCTGCCTCACGGCCGCGACCGCGGTCTACTGGTGGAAGCGCCGCCGGGTCGATGCCGAGCGCGGCATCCGGGCCGATCAGGTCGCGTCGACGATGATCGTCGCACCCGACCGCATCGAGTTCGGCGGGCGCGTGTACGGGCCGGGCGAGATCCGTTCGATCCGCGTCGTCGAGCAGTTTCGCGCCGACGGCGACGAGATCGTCGCCGCGGTCGAACTCGAGGTCGCCGGCATCGCGCGGACGAAGCACGCGATGTTCGTGCCCATTCCCGAACGGGGCGCCGAGGCGCTCGCGCGCGAACTCGCGGAGAGCTACCGCGGACATGCGGGCTCGCCGCCGCGCGAGATTCCAGCGCGGATCGAGGGCGGCACGCCGCCCGCCAGCCGAGGCCGCGGCGTGTTCAACGTGGTGGTCGGGGCGACGATCGGGATCGGCGTCAATGTGCTGCTGGTCGTGTTCAGCGAGCACTTCGGCTGGCTCTTTCCCGTCGTCCTGATCGGCCTCGTCGCGTTCGCGGCGGCGACCTTCTCGACCCGACGGACGGTCTGGCGGCGGCATGAGGCGGGGATCGTCGTCAGCGGTGCGGGCCCGCTCCGCATCGACCGGTTCGGGCTTCCGTTCGGGCTGATCCGCCGGGATTCGATCGCAGCGCTCAAGCTTGGCCGCCGGAAGGGCGTTCCGTTCCTCCAGATCGCCCGCAAGGGATTCCTGCGTCGAGATCCGACGGTCGTCCCCGACGACTGGTGCGGGCTCGCGCCAGCGGAGTTCGGCCGCGCCCTCGCCGCGAGGATCGGGGTTCCTTTCCGCGAGATCTCCTGAGTCCGAGTCGCGCCCATGCCTTTGCGGGTCCAGAGTGCGTTCTCTCGAAGGCTGCACCGCGATCATCTCGACATTGAGGTGGCCGGACCGAGTTCGGCCGCAGGTACACTCGTCGCATGGCCCTCTCCGCGCTGACGCTCGTGCTCGTGCCTGCCCTCGCATTCGCGGGCGATCCGCTTCCCACCGACGCCGAGGCGATCGCGACCGGCGTCGCGAAGATCGTCGCCATGCAGGAGAAGGGCCCGGGCGCCGATGTCGCCGCCGAGTGGCCCTACGAGGGCGTCTACCGCGTGGGCGGCAAGATTCCGTACGGCTACCGCGTCGGCGGGACCTCGATCGTCGGTCTCGCGCTCCTCGGCGCGCCCGGCTTTGCGGACGATGCGGCCCGCAAGGAGGCCGTCGCGCGCGCGATCGACTTCGTGGCGAAGTCGAAGGACGAGCCGCTGCTTTCGCCCGAGTACGGCGGCAACTACGACGTGCGCGGCTGGGCGCACTGCTACGGACTGCGCTTCCTCGTCGCTGCGAAAGCGGCCGGCGCGGTGACCGATGCGCAGAAGCCCGCGGTCGACGCGGGAATCGCGTTCTACCTCGATGCGCTCAAGAAGACCGAGATCCCCGAGGTCGGAGGCTGGCAGTACGCGCGCGGCCCCGGGATCGAGAACCCGTGCCCGACCTCGCCGTTCATGACGGCGCCGTGCCTGATGGCGCTCGTCGAGGCGAAGGAGGCGGGGCTCGAGGTGTCCGACGAGCTGCTCGCGCGCACGGTGAAGGCGCTCGAGACGACGCGCGGCGAGTCGGGCTATGTCGCCTACAACGCGCTGCGGCCCGCGCGCGACGACGCCAAGCAGATTCCCGGCGCGATCGGCCGGATGTGCGCCCTCGAGGTCGCGCTCGCGCGCGCCGGAAAGGCCGACGAGAAGCGCCTGCGCTTCGCGGTCGAGCGCTTCTTCGAGTTCTGGCCCGAGCTCGAGAAGCGCCGCAAGAAGCAGGGGACGCACGTCGCGCCCTACGGCGTCGCGCCGTACTACTTCTTCTACGCCTTCACCCACGCCGCCGCCGCGATCGAGCTGCTGCCCGAGGCCGAGCGCGCCGCGAACCGCGCGAAGTTCCGCGAGCTCCTCTTCAAGGTGCGCGACGACGACGGCACCTGGAACGACCGCGTCTTCCCGCGCAGCGCGAGCTTCGGCACCGCGATGAGCGTGCTCGCACTGCTCGAGGCGGAGCCGGCCGCGAACATGCGGTAAAACACGGGTGTTTTCACGGTTCCGGATTATAGGAACCATGAAATTCCGTCTTGCCATGGCGGAATTTCATGGTACGGTCGGCGCATGATCTCTCGTGAGCGCCACTCCGCCGAAGTCATCCGGCTGCTCGGGAACTTTCCCATCGTGGCGCTTGTCGGCGCACGGCAGGTGGGGAAGTCGACGCTCGCGCGGGAAGTCGCCGCGGCGATGCCCGGCAGCGTCCGCTCGTTCGATCTCGAGAGCGAGCGCGATCTTGCGCTGCTCGGGAATGCGGAGTCCGTGCTGACGCCGCTGCGCGGACTCGTGGTCATCGACGAGGTGCAGCGTCTTCCGTCGCTCTTTCCGTCGCTCCGTCCGCTCGCGGATCGGAGGCCTCTCAAGGCGCGATTCCTTCTTCTGGGAAGCGCTTCGCCGGAGCTCACGACGCGCGGAAGCGAGAGTCTCGCCGGTCGGATCGTGTTCCATGAACTCGGGGGTCTCAATCTGCGCGAGACCGGCGCCGGGGCGTGGCGCAGACTATGGCTGCGCGGCGGCTACCCGCGGTCCTACACGGCACGCAGCGATGCCCTGAGCATGGAGTGGCGAGCGGCCTATCTCCAGACCTATCTCGAGCGCGACGTGCTGGGCGTCGACATGCGGATGCCGCCGGCGGAACTCCGGCGCTTCTGGCAGATGCTCGCCCACTGGCATGGCCAGCGCTGGAAGGCCGCGGAGTTCGCCCGCTCCTTCGGCGTCTCGGAGTCGACTTGCCGGCGATGGCTCGACGCCCTGGAAGGACTGTTCGCCGTGCGCCTCCTCCAGCCATGGCATGTCTCGGTCGCGAAGCGCCAGGTGCGCTCGCCGAAGGTCTATGTCCGGGACAGCGGAATGCTGCACGCGCTCCTCGGCGTGCCCGATCTCGCCGGTCTTCGGATCCGACCGCAGATCGGCGCGTCCTTCGAGGGGTTCGCGATCGATCAGATCGTGCAGATCACGGGAGCGCGGCGATCGGAGTGCTATCACTGGGCGACCCATCAGGGCGCCGAACTCGACCTGCTGCTCGTCCGGGGTGCTCGCGCGGTCGGCTTCGAGATCAAGTGCACCGAAGCGCCCGTGCTCACGAAGTCCATGCAGATCGCGATGGCCGATCTCGGTCTCGCGCGTCTGTTCGTCGTCCATCAGGGCGAAGACCGCTTTGAGCTCGCGAAGGGGATCGAGGCGGTGCCGGTCTCCGAACTGCAGTCGCTCGGGAATGTGCTGGATTCCAGACGTGTACGCTGAGCTTCCATGAAGTTCCGTCATGGCATGACGGAACTTCATGGAGCGAGAGATCGCTCCCGATGGCGCGCACGGACGCTCCCGATGATGTCGGGCTCCCCGCGCACGGCCCGGCCCCGCACCTCAGGTGGATTCCCCGCTTTGGCGCCTTCGCGGCGGCGCCGCCCAAGTGGCCTCGCCGACGGGCCGATTGCCCACCGTCCGCAGCGTTCGGACACGCGGCACGCGACGGGAACGGACCCGGCGCCTGCGCGAGGAGGCACATGGACGCATCATCGATCGCATCGTTCGTCTCGAGCACGCACCAGGTCTTCTCGACCATGCTCTCGCTCACCGTCACCCCCGGCAGGCCGTACGCGGCGGGCTCGGTCCCGCGCTTCGAGAACGAGGTCAGCGGCATCATCGGCATGTCGGGAGACATGCAGGGGATGGTCGTCCTCTCGTTCCCGACGAGCACGGCGAAGTCGGCCATCCTCGCCTTCACCGGCATGGAGATGGACCCGACCTCGCCCGACTTCGCGGATGCCGTCGGCGAGCTGGTGAACATGATCTCCGGCGCGGCGAAGGCGAAGTTCGAAGGCAAGAACGTCTCGATCTCGTGCCCGTCGGTCGTCATCGGCAAGGGCCACAAGGTGCAGCAGCCGAGCGACGCCGTCTGCATCGTCATTCCGTTCACGAGCCCGGCCGGGGAATTCTCGGTCGAGGTCGCGATCAAGCCAGCCAAGTCCGCAGCCGGCCACGGCGCGACCACCGCGGCGAAGGCCGCCTAAGAGGAGAACGCCATGAAGGTCATGCTCATCGACGACTCGAAGACCATGCGCACCATCCAGCGCAACATCCTGATGCAGCTCGGATACAAGGAGCTCGAGGAAGCCTGCGACGGCCAGGACGCGCTCTCGAAGGTCACCGCCTTCGCGCCCGACCTGCTGCTGGTCGACTGGAACATGCCGAACATGGACGGCATCACCTTCGTCAAGACCTATCGCGCGCAGGGCGGAAAGAGCCCGATCGTGATGGTGACGACGGAAGCCGAGAAGACCCGCGTGGTCGAGGCGATCAAGGCCGGCGTGAACAACTACGTCGTCAAGCCCTTCACGCCCGACTCGCTCTCGCAGCGGATCAACGAGACGCTCTCGCGCGCCAAGGCGGCGTGATCCGAACCGCAGGGACAGTCCGGGTGGCGGAGGAACGACGCGATGCCCGACACCATGACCGAACGCCTGCCGCTGGTGCGGCTTCTCGACGGCTCGCGCGAGGCGGTGCTCGAGATTCCCTACGGGTCCGCGCCCGAACTGACCACGCCGGAAGCACTGCTTGCGCTCGTCCGCGAGCGCGGCGTCCTGCTCGACGCCGGGGTCGACGAAGCGGTGCGGGCGCTCGTCGCGCGGCATGAGTCGCGCGAGGAAGGCGACGCGAGCGATGTCTCGATCTCGGTGGCGCAGGCCGTCGAGCCGGTTCCCGGCACCGACGCCCGCGTCGACTGGGCCGAGCGCTTCGCGCCGGCGGCGTCGGCCGAAGGCGCCGAGGGAGTTGGTGGGGGCGATGCAGCCACGCCGGTCGACCACTACAACCGCGTCAAGCGACTGAAGGTCGCCGCCGGCGACGTGCTCGGCATCCTCGTGCCGCCGGGCGAAGGTGCCGACGGACGCGATGTCTGCGGCCGGAACATCGCCGCGAAGCGCGGGCGCAAGCTCGCGCTCCAGCCCGACGGCACCGTCCAGGTCGAGGCCGATGGATCGATCCGCGCCCTGAAGGACGGCGTGCTCTCGCTCGCGCGGCTGCGCATCGCGGTCGTCGACTCGCTCGAGATCGACGGCGCGGTCGACTTCTCGACCGGAAACGTGGACTTCGTCGGAAGCGTGCGCGTCGGCGACGGCGTGCGCGACAACTTCACCCTGAAGGCGACCGGCGATGTCCTCGTCCGCGGACTCGTCGAGTCGGCGGACCTCATCGTCGGCGGAGACTGCACCTGCGAGCGTGGCATCGCCATGCGCGGCAGCGGGCATCTCCTGATCGACGGCGCGCTCGAGACCTCGATCATGAACGCCGTCCGCGGCCGCATCCGCGGCGACCTGACCGTCGACCGCGAGGTCGTGCAGTCGGAGCTCGTGGTCGGCGGCAACTTCACCATCACCCGCGGCGTGCTCGTCGGCGGAACCACCGTCGTCGGCGGCCGGGTGAAGGTGGGCGCGATCGGCACCGAGGGCGGTGCGAAGACGGCGCTGCGCGTGGGGCTTCTTCCGCTCGAGATGCTGCGGGCGGCGAAGATCGCCGCGCTCGCGAAGGAGCTGGCGAAGCAGGTCGCGCCGATCAAGGCGCGCGAGGAGGAGATCGCGCAGAAGGGCGACAAGGCCAGCGCCGCCGAGAAGGAGAGCCTCACCGAGCTCGCCTTCGAGATCGCCGAGGCCGAGCGCCGGATCCGCCTCCTCGAGGAGAAGCGGCTCGAGATCCTGATCGCCGCGGGCGAGTCCCGCACGGTCCGCATCGAGGCCGACAAGGCGATCCACGCCGGAACCACGCTCTTCGTCGGCAACCGCGAGGTCAAGTTCACGAGCACCCTGAAGGGGCCCGTGGTGATCGGCTGGGACGACAACCGCAACCTCCAGTTCCGCGTGGCCGGCGGGCGCGTGCAGGAGCTCCGCGACGTGGCGACCGTGCGCGAGGTCGCGGCCTGAGCGATGCGGCGCGCGGGTAGACTCCCGCCATGCGCATCGGCGTCATCATCGCGGCCGCAGGCCGCAGCACCCGCTTCGGCGCGGGCGACAAGCTCTCTCAGGACCTCGGCGGTCGCGCAGTGCTCCTGCGGACCGTCGAGGCGTTCACGAAGCGCGACGAGGTCGCGGCGATCGTCGTCGCTGGCCCGCCGGACGACCTCGAGGGCTTCCGCTCCCGCTTCGGACCCGCGCTCGGCTTCAACGGCGCGCGCATCGTCGAGGGCGGCCGCACCGAGCGCTGGGAGTCGATCCGCAACGCGCTCCGCGAGCTTCCCGACGACCTCACCCACATCGCCGTCCACGACGGCGCGCGGCCGTGCGTCGGGAACGAACTCCTCGACCGGATCTTCGCGGCGGCGCGGGTCGCGCCCGCGGTCGTGCCCGGCGTTCCCGTGCGCGACACGCTGAAGCGCACGAGCGTCGAGACCGTGACGGCGGCCGAGGACGACGGCATCGCCGATCTCATCCTCGGCGACCTCGGCAAGTCCTCGACGAGCGGGCGCCGCGTGGTCGAGACGGTCTCGCGGGAGAACCTCCACGCGATCCAGACGCCGCAGGTCTTCGACGCGGCGCTGCTTCGGCGCGCCTACGCGTCGGTCGACCTCGCCGGAACCACCGACGACGCGAGCGTGATCGAACGCCTCGGCGAGCCGGTGCTCGTGGTCGAGGGCGACCCGCGCAACATCAAGATCACCTCGGCCGACGACCTCGCGGTGGTGCGGGCGATCCTGAGCGTGGCGCCGCCGGCAGACCGTCCGGCGCACCTGCGCTTCTGAACGCCCGCGCGCCTCTCAGCGCACGCGCTTGCCGCCGATCGTGAGATCGACGCGCTTCGGCTTCGGCGCGGCGTCGCCGCCATGTTCGCCGCTCGGGCAGCCCGGGCAGCCGGCGTCCGACTTTCGCCGCTTCGGCAGGAACGGGCGCGCGACGACGAGGATTCCGCCGATCGCGAAGGCCGTCGCCACCCAGAACTGCCAGTCGTCGGTCGGCATCACGCGCCTCCCGCGGCGAGCACGATCGCGCGCACGGCGAAGGCCGCCGCGTAGGCGACGAGCGACATCCACCCGAGCTGCAGGCCGGCCCACTTCCACGAGCCGGTCTCGCGGCGCGTCACCGCGAGCGTCGGGAGGCACTGGAGCGCGAGCACGTAGAAGACGAGGAGCGACGCGGTCGTCGCGGTGTCGAAGAGCGGCGTGCCGTCGGCGCGCGTCGCCTTCGAGAGGTCGCTCGCGACCGCCACGTCGTCGTCGGAATCGCCGCTGCCGACGAGCACCGTGATGGTGCTGCGGAAGACCTCGCGCGCGAGGAAGCTCGTGAGGACGGCGACGGTCAGGCGGTCGTCCAGCCCGAGCGGCGCGAAGACCGGCTCGATCGCGGAGCCGAGGCGCCCGGCGAACGACGACTGCTGCTGCGCGCGCGCGGCGAGGACATCGGCCTCCGTGCGGAGCGACTCGGCCTCGAGGACGAGCTCCTCGCGGGCCGCCGCGTCGGCGGCGGATTCGGCCTGCGTCTCGACGAGCGCCGCGCGTTCGCCGAGCGCGAGCGACTCGGCCGGCGCGTCGCTCTTCGGGTAGGCGCTGAGCCACCAGAGCACGATGCAGATCGCGAGGATGACCGAGCCCGCGTTCTTCAGGAAGACGACCGCGCGGTCGTAGGTCGTGAGAAGCGCGCCGCGAAGGTCGGGCACGCGGTAGGGCGGAAGCTCGAGCACCATCGGGCGGCTGCGGCCGCGGAGGATCGTGCGGCGGAAGATCGCGGCGGTCAGGAGCGCGGCGACCGCCCCGAGCGCGTAGCAGCCGGCGAAGGCGAGCCCCGCGAGGAGCGGGGACTCGGGGAAGAGCATCGTGACGAGGAGCACATAGACGCCCACGCGCGCCGAGCAGCTCATGAAGGGCGCGACGAGAATCGTCGCGAGGCGGTCCTTCGGATCGGGGATGAGCCGCGCGCTCATGATTCCTGGCAGCGCGCAGGCGTGGCTCGAGAGGAGCGGCACGAACGCCTGCCCGGGGAGCCCGAAGCGGCACATGATCCGGTCCATCACGAAGGCGGCGCGGGCGAGGTAGCCGGTGTCCTCGAGGAGCGCGAGCAGGAAGAACAGGATGCAGATCTGCGGCAGGAAGACGACGGTACCGGCGACGCCGCCGATCACGCCGTCGACGAGCAGGCTCGAGAGGTCGCCTTCGGGCAGCGCGGCGGCGACGGTCGCGCCGAGCCAGCCGCAGGCCTCCTCGATGAGGGTCATCGGGATGTCGGCGAGCCAGAAGATGGTGAAGAAGATCGCAGCCATCGTCGCGAGGAAGACCAGGCTTCCGAGCACGGGATGGGTGAACGCCGCGTCGAGGCGGTCGGTGAGGCGGTCGTCCTCCGCGCCGAGCGTGTTCGGGCCGCCGACGCTCGCGGCGACGGTCGCGTCGATCCAGGAGGGATCGAGGCTCGCGGCGAGGAACTGCGGCGTCGCCTCGCGCGCGGCGCGGGTCGCGGCGACCAGCGGTTCGATGCCCGTGCCCTCGCGGCCGTTCGCTTCGATGCAGGGGACGCCGAGCGCGTCGGCGAGCCGGCGCGCGTCGAGCGAGAGCCCGCGCGTGCGCGCGAGGTCGGTCATCGTGAGCGCGACGACGAGCTTGCGTCCGGTCGCCGCGATCGAGCGGAAGAGCCGCAGCCCGCGCGCGAGGTTGGTCGCGTCGATGACGACGAGCAGCGCGTCGGGCATGCAGCCTTCGAGCCGGCCCGCGAGGCAGTCGCGGCAGAGCTTCGACTCGGGCAGCTCGAGATCGATCGCGTAGACGCCGGGCAGGTCGACGAGCTCGAGGTCGGCGCCGCCGACGGTGCAGGTGCCGACGCGCGCCTCGACGGTGGAGCCGGGGAAGTTCGCGGTCTTCGCCCGCACGCCGCAGAGGCGGTTGAAGAGCGAGGTCTTCCCGACGTTCGGGTTGCCGACCATCGCGATGCGCGTCGGCGGATTCGTCGGTGCGGGAGCCATCGTGGGTGGGATGAGGTCAGCGGGGGCGCGGGCCGGGCGTCACTCGCTCGGCGGTTCGGAAGCGCAGCACCCGGTCTCGGGGCAGTCGCACGGGCGCGTCAGGATCCGGCGCGCGAGGTCGGGGCTCAGGCCGAGGCGGGTGGCGTCGACCCGGATGATGCAGGGGCCGGCGGAACTCGCCCGGCAGACGGTGAAGGTGCACCGTTCGTCGAGCCCCATCGCCCGGAGAACCTCCCGGTCTTCCTCGGAGAGCGAAGAGCCCGCCACCATCGCGCGATCGCCCCGGCGCAGCTGCGTCAGGGGCAGCCGGACCGGTTCGGGGGTGGGGGGCTGGTCGGTCATCAGGGGCATGCCGGGGAGTCGGATGGTATTGCGACTCAGTCTCAACGGCAACCGAAGCGGAGGAAAGAACCGCTTCCCGGGTGGCGAGACGCGACCGCGGGATGATTCGCCGATTCTCGGCCCATCCCCGTGAAGCGGCGGTCCCCGGCGGCCGATCCTTCCGCCATGCGCCTCTGGTTCCAGCGCATGGCCGGCCTGCTTGGGCTCGACGAGACCTGCGATCGCACGGTCGTCGACATCCTTCGCCGTGCGGCTGTCCGGTCGGCCTCGATCGGGATCGGAACCGTCGACGGCGTCGCGCTGCCGAACCCCTTCTCAGGCCATGTGGTCGAGCTCGAGCCCGAGGCGCTCGTCATCAGCCGCCCGCTCGAGGGACCGAACCGTCGCGAACTGCTCGCCGGCGAGCGACTGCACCTCTCGGTCGCGTCGGAGCGCGGGTTCCACCACGGCGATGTCGAGGTGCTCGGCCGCTGGGCAACCGGCGAAGGTGCCTGCAAGCGATACGGCTACCGGGTGTCGATCCCGACGGTGCTCGTGCACGAGGAGCGCCGGATGGTGCACCGCGTTCCGGTGGCGTTCGATCTCGCGCCGGTCGCGCATCTCTCGCGACCGGTGTCGCTCGCGCCGGTCGGCTCGGGCGTCGTGGTCGATCTCTCCGAGGGCGGCATGTGCGTGCGCGCCGAACTGCGCAACCAGGTGGTTGGCGGCGAGGCGATCGTCGTCCGCGCCGCGTTCCCGGCGATCATTCCCGAGATTCACACCCGCATGGAGATCGCGCACGCGGTCCCGTCGCGCGCGGCCGGGCAGCACGATCTCGGCCTGCGCTTCCTCGAGCCGCAGCCGGAACTCGCGCAGGCGATCCGGGCGCTCGAGATCCGGCGGATGAACAGGGCGGGTGCCGCGTGAATCAGCGTTCGCGATCGGCGTCCGGTTCGGGAGAGGTCTCTCCCGAAGTCGTCGTTCCGCGCTTGTCGGACCGGTAGCGCGCCCGCCGGGACGCGTACTCCTCCGGAGACACCGGGAGGTCCATCGGCTCGCCCGCCGCATGCTGCGCGTGCAGCTTCTTGAGGAAGGGGACGCACCACTGGCAGCCGGTCCCGGCGCCGAGGCATTCGGAGATCTGGCTCGGGACCTTCGGGTTCTCGCGCGCGACGAAGTTCGCGATCTTCCGGAGCGACACGTGGAAGCAGAGGCACACGTGGTCGTCCGGGTCCATGCGGGCACGATAGAAGCCGCTCGCCCGCCGTGCGCCGCGATCGTCGCGAGGACCTTCGGGAAAAACGCGTCGAAAAACCGGAGCGGATCGGGTGGGTCGGTACGATCAGCCAATCGGGCCGTCGGGGCGGGTCGCCGCCGCGGCGGGAGGTCGGGTCGGGACTCGAATCGGCCGAAGAGGCCGGGTGAGACGCATGGATCGAATCAGGCAACTTCTCGCGCTCGCGCGACGCCGGATGGCGCTGGCCGCCTTCGTGGAGGCGCTGGTCCTCGGGGCCTTCGCCGCGGCGATCGTCGCGCTGCTCGTGGTGGCGTTTGACAAGCTCGTCCCGAACGAAATGCTCGCCGACCCGTCCACGGCGCGGATCGCCTTCGTGGCCGCCACCATCGCGGCGCTCGTTGTCGGCACGCTCACGGTGCTCATCGCGCGGCGTGCGGCGAAGCTCACCGAGCAGTCGCTCGCGCTGCGCGTCGACGAGCGCCTGCGGCTCGAGGAGCGCCTGACGAGCGCGCTCGCGCTCGAGCGTTCCACCGATCCCTACGCACGCGCGGCGATCGCCGACGCCGTCGAGGCTGCGTCGAAGCCCGAGGCTCCCGCGCGCGTGCGCGCCGCCTTCCCGGTGCGGGTGTCGCCGCACGCGGTGTGGCCGGTGCTTGCGATCGCGGGCGCCGCCGCGATCCAGTCTCTCGCGCCGCGCTACGAGTGGCCGAAGGATCCCGCCGAGCAGGCCGACGACGAGATCGCCGCCGCGGAACGCAAGGTCTCGCAGGACGCCATCGAGCGCGTCAAGCAGGAGATCGAGACTTCGCAGGCGCTTCCGAAGGAGCTGCGCGAGTCGCTCGCGGGCCTCGCGACCAACGCCGAATCGAAGGTCGGCGAGGGCAAGACCGCGGAGGAAGAACGGCGCGAAGCCATCCAGCGCATGACCAAGGTGCAGGAGCGGCTCGATGAACTGCGCAAGAGCGACACCGCGCGCGCCAACGAGGCCGTGAAGCGCGATCTCGCGACCATGGAGAAGCAGGAGGGCGAGCTCGCCGAGTTCGCGGAGAACCTCTCGAAGGGCGACTTCACGGCCGCGAAGGAAGAGCTCGAGAAGGTCGCGGAGAAGATGAAGGCGGAAGGCACGACCGACGCCGAGCGGGCCGCGGCCCAGCAGGCGCTCGAGAAGATGGCGAAGTCGCTCGAGACGATCGCGCAGAACCAGCAGGCGCTGCAGGACGCGCTCGAGAAGGCGGGGCTCGACCCGCAGCTCGTGAAGAACGCGGAAGCGCTCGCGCGCGCGATCGAGCAGAACGGCGGACTCACCGAGCAGCAGCGTCAGCAACTGCAGCAGGCGGCGCAGGCCTCGCAGGCGAGCCAGGATGCGCTGCGCAAGATCGCGCAGGCGGCGCAGAAGAGCGCGCAGCAGTGCAAGAACCCGGGCCAGCAGGGCCAGCAAGGCCAGCAGGGGCAGCAAGGCCAGCAGGGGCAACAAGGTCAGCAGGGCCAGCAGGGGCAGCAAGGCCAGCAGGGCCAGCAGGGGCAGCAAGGCCAGCAGGGCCAGCAGGGCCAGCAGGGGCAGCAGGGTCAGCAGGGCGAGCAAGGTGAGTCGGGCATGTCCGGCTTCAGCGAGATGTCGCAGAGCCTCTCCGAACTCGAGGCGACCCAGCAGATGCTCGAAGAGGCTGAAGCGCTGTCGAACTCCGCCGACCAGACGAGCCAGTCGCTCGGCGAGGGCATGTGCAAGGGCGGGAACAACCCTGGGAACCAGGGCAGTCCGCAGTCGATGGCGATGGGTGGTCAGCGCGGTATGAACGGTGGGCGCGCGCAGGGCGGCAACACCCCGAAGTCGAAGACGCCGACCGGCACCAAGACGCGCAAGGCCGATTCGAAGAATGCCGGTGGCGACATCATCGCCCGCCAGCTGATCGAGAATCCGAACCCGGAGATCGGCGAGAGCATCATTCCGAGCGAGACCGTGGGCGAGGTGGTCGACGGCGGCTCCGGCGCCGCGGTCAACGAGGACGCGGTGCCCGCGCACCTGCGCGAGGCGCACAAGCACTACTTCGGCACGCTGAAGAAGGAAATCGTCCGTCGTCAGGGAGGCAGCGCGCCGAGCGCGCCCGCTGGCGGAACCTCTGGCAGCGGTTCGCACTGATGGAACGCGCGTCGATGCGGAACGAGCCGGATGGCGAAGAGGCGCGGCTTTCGCGGCGCGCGGCCGCTTCCGCGCTCCTCGCGGGCGGATTCGGGCTCGCGCTCGCCGGCGTGCTCCCCGCGGCATGCGGGCGGCGCGCGCGCAATGGTGAGGTCGTGATCTACGCGTCCGCCGACGACGCGATCGCGCGCGAGGTGCTTCACGCCTGCACCATTGCGACCGGCGTCCGACTCGCGCGCGTCTTCGACACCGAGGCGACCAAGACCACCGGTCTCGAGAATCGGATTCGCGCCGAGCGCGATCGGCCTCGCGCGGACCTTTTCTGGAGTTCCGAGGAGTTCGCGACGGCGCGGCTTGCGGCCGACGGCCTGCTCGCGGCGCTTCCCGACGATGTCCGCGCCGGATTCGGGCCGGCGAAGATCACGGCCGACGGACACGCGCTCGCCTTCTCGGCGCGCGCCCGGGTGGTGGTCTGGAATCCGGAGCGGCTTGGCCCCGACGCCGCGGTGCCGCGGCTCTGGAGCGACTTCGCCGACCCGTCCGCGAGCGGTTCCATCGCGATCGCGGATCCGCGCTTCGGGACGACCCGCGGCCACCTCGCTGCGCTCGACGCGGCGTGGCGCGCCGCGCGCAAGACGGATCCGAGCGCTCCGACCCTCGACGGGTTTCTCGACGGCCTCCGCTCGCGCGGCGTGCGCGTCCTGACCGGCGGCAACGCCGCGACGGTCGAGGCGGTCGCGACAGGCGAGTGCGCGTTCGGCTTCACCGACACCGACGATGCGCTTGTCGCGATCGAGCGCGGCCTGCCGATTCGGATGGCGCTTCCCCGGTCGCTTCCGGAAGGCGTTGCGGGCGGCGGGACCATGCTCGTCCCGAACACCGTCGGAATCGTCCGCGGCGGTCCGGCCGGTGGCGGCGACGAGGTCCGGCGCGTCGCCCGCTGGCTCGCGTCGCCCGAGTGCGAGGTGATTCTCTGCCGCTCGGCCTCGCGCAACGCACCGCTCGACCCTTCGGCCATTTGCAAACCGCCCTTCGCTGAGTCGGATCCGCTCGCGTTCGACCTCGCATCGGCTGCGGCCGGCGCTGCGGAACTGGCGATGCGGGCGCACGCCCGGCTTGTGGGCGCGGGGGACGGGCGCGGATGACGCGCGCGGGTTCCGCGTCCGGGCACCGCACGCTCGCCCGCGCCGCGATCGTCGTGGCATCGGCCTACGTGGCGGTGCTCGTCGCGTGGCCGCTCGGCGCGCTGCTGACGGCGATGGCGCTCGAACTCGCTGGGATCGCGGCTCCCGCGGCGTCAGATCGCTCGCTCGCGAGTTCGCTCGCTCCGCCGGCGGTCGCCGCGGGCGGACCGCTCGCGCTCTTCGTGCGCAGCATCGCGTGGGCGACCGGTGCGGCGACGGTCGGTGCGGTCCTCGCGTGGCCCGCCGCGCGCGCGTTCCGCCGTCTTCCCGACTCGGGCGCGCGCCTTCTCGTCGCGCTTCCGCTCGTGCTCGCGATGGTGCTGCCGCCGTGGCTGCTGTTCGCGGCGACCTGGATTTCGGTCGGCCCGGGCACCTCGGTCGGCGATGCAGCCGCGCGCGGCGGCTTCGTGGTCGAGCTCCGGACGGCGGCGCTCGTCGCGGCGCTCGTCGTCTGGTCGATCGGGCCGGCGTTCGCGGTGCTCGTCGCCGCGCGTCCGCGCGAGCCGGTTGCGGACGAGCGCCTGCTCGCGATCGACGGCGCGGGCGTCTTCGCGCGCGCTCGCGCGGCGCTCGGTCGCGACGCGCGCCCGCTTCTTCTCGCGGTCGGTGCGGTCGCGATCTTCCTGCTTAGCGAAACGACCGTCTTCGACCTCGCGCTCATCCCGACCTACGGGTTCGAGCTCCGCAGCCTCGACGCGCTCGGGGCGCCGCCCGCAGAGGTGCTCGCGACCGCGGCGCCCGCGATCGCAGCGGTCGTCCTCGCGCTCGCGCTGCTTCCTGCGCTCGCCCGCCGCTGCGGCGACGACGCGCTGCGTGAGCGCGGACAGGCGCCCGCGACCGCACGCGTACGCGTGGTCTTCGGCGTGGCGGTCGTCGGAGTTCCGGCGTTGCTCCTCGTCGCCCTGTTCGTGCGGGCGCTTGTCGGCGCGCCCCATCGCGGCGACTTTGCGCGGCTGCACGGCGAGGCGGCGGTGTCGTCGGTTGCGGCGTGCGCGGCGGCGGCCGCGATCTGCGCGGCGTTCGCGCTCTCCGTCCGAGTGCTGCTCGCCGACGCGGCACCGATCGGCCGCCCTATCGCGAAGGTCGCGGTCGCGCTCGCCCTCGGGACGAGTCTGCTTCCGGGCACCGTGCTCGCGCTCGCCTTCGAGGCCGGCTTCAACCACGACGCCACGGCGTTCGTCTACGACTCGCCGCTCGTTCTCGTCCTTGCGCTCGCGGCGCGCACGCTCGGCGTCGGCGCGCTCGTCGCGCTCCTTCTCGCCGGACGCGAACCACGCAGCGCCGCGCGACTGCGCGCCCTCGACGCGGCGACGGCGGGTGCCGCCTGGCGGACCTTCCGGGCGGAGGCGCTCGCGGTTCTGCTCGTGTCGCTGCCGGTTGCCTTCGCGCTCGCCCTCGGCGAACTCTGCGCGAGCGGTCGGCTCGTCCCGCCGGGGATGGCGTGGATCGCGACCGACATCCTGAACGCGGTCCACTACCAGCGTCCGGAGACCGTGCTGCTTGCGGCGGCGACGCTTCTCGTCGTCGCGCTGCCGGCGGCATTCGGCGTGCTCTGGGCGCTGCGGTCGCGCGGACCTCGCGCGGTCGGCGCGCGGATGCTGCTGCTCGTCGTGCTGCTCGCGATCCCGGCGCTCCCCGCGTGCGGTCGCTCTGCAGACGCGCCTGCGGCCGAGGACGAGGCGACGACCGGACCTTGGAGCACCGCGCCGAAGGTGGCTCGAACGCTCGAGACATCGCTGTCGGTCGGCCGGCCCGGGCGCGGACCGGGCCAGTTCAACGGTCCGCGGGTCGTCGCCGTCGATTCGCGCGACGGGTCGTTTTTCGTGATCGACAAGGACGCACGGGTCCAGCGCTTCGACGCCGCCGGAACGCCGGTCGCGGAGTGGTCGATGCCGCGCAGCGACCGCGGCAAGCCCGTCGGAGCGAGCGTCGCCGCCGACGGAACGCTCGTCGTCGCCGATACCCATGAGCATCGCGTGGTCGGCTACGCCCCGGACGGCACGCTACTTTGGACGCTCGGCGAGTACGGGCTCGGCGAGGGCCAGTTCATCTACCCGACCGACATCGCCTTCGCGCCCGATGGCCGCATGTTCGTCGGCGAGTACGGCTCGAACGACCGCATCCAGGTCTTCGGCCCCGATCGACGGTTCCTCTACGCGTTTGGTCGCGAGGGCGTCGAGCCGGGCGAACTGCTCCGGCCGCAGTCGCTCGCCTACGACGCCGAGCGGGACGAGCTGTACGTCGCCGACAGCGCCAACCATCGGATCCAGGTCTTCACGGGCGACGGCGACTTCCGCCGCGCGCTGTCGGGACCGGGACGCGAGGAGGGCCGGCTCAGCTATCCCTTCGGCGTCGTCCTCGAGATCGGTGGGCGACCGGTGCCGTCGGCGACCCTGCTGCAACCGGCGCACGCGCCGGGCGCGCGGCGCACCGTCGTCGTCGCCGAGCACGGGAACCATCGCATCCAGCGCTTCGATGCCGAGACCGGCGAACTGCTCGGCGTGGTCGGCGGGCTTGGCGCAAAGCCCGGTCGCGTGAAGTATCCGTGGGCGCTCGAAGCGGCGGGCGCCGGCGCTGGTG
>Ga0315906_10003353_pt1 | contig 21282 bp, 16 predicted proteins | sample LakEriMetagenome_4_FD_203526 | JGI IMG/M metagenome (GOLD analysis project Ga0315906, IMG submission 203526) | Freshwater fungal communities from buoy surface, Lake Erie, Ohio, United States - Buoy 2 MA122 | ecosystem: Environmental > Aquatic > Freshwater > Lake > Lake biofilm | place: USA...
TATTTCTTTTGAAATGTGTCATACTCTTTTTCATCTGCGAATATTCTGAGCATTGGGAATGGTCGATAATATACTTGATCATCATCCCTGCTTTCACATTCACTATAAAACTGCTGAGCTTTCAATAAGAATTCATCATAACGCCATGATGGTTCAAATCTTTTTCCGGTGATTGGATTAATCAGTCCGGCGGCAATAATTGATGCAGAACCCTTTCTTGCATTATCAATGATGGCGATATCATATCCTGCATCATGCAATACTCTTGCGGTGACCATTCCGGCTATTCCGGCTCCGATTAAAATGCAATCATGCATGGCTTTCAAATTCACTTCTGTTCTTTGCCATCAGAAACAATTGTAGGCGATGTTTGAACTGATGCATGTAATGTTTTTTCCCATTCCCTGAAAAACATCATCAATATCGCTGTAGTTGGTACTGCAATCAAAAGTCCGATAAAACCAAAGAAGTGTCCGAATACAAAAATAGATGCAAGGAGAAGGACAGGATGTAAGCCGACTCTTGTTCCCAGGATTCGTGGCTCAATGATATAGGCATTCAAAAAGTGAAGTCCATTCACAACAAGAGCAATTCCAATAACATGCATTAAAGCATGCTGAGGATCCACGAAAATTGCTACGATGATCCCAATTATCATACTTGCTATTGATCCAAAGAATGGGATGGGATTAAGTAGTCCAAATGCCACTCCTAGTACGATTGCATAAGGGATTCCAAGCAAACTCAGAAAAAGTGAGGCTGCACTTCCAATCCAAACAACTGCTATTACTTGCCAACCGACATAGATTTTCAATATATCGCTCACTCTTTCAAGCATGGACAATGATTTTGGATTCTTGATTCCAAGAATTTCTCTCAAGAATTTCTTCAATGCGGGAAGATCTTTCAGAAAATAAAATGTAATGATAGGAATAAGAATAAGATTTAAAAGTTGAGCCGCAATCAGTGAAATATTTGTCAGCAAGGCAAAGAGTGCATCCATGACTGAGGAAAAAAGCGATTCTGCCTTTGGCATCAATTGATCTTGGACCAATTGTTTCACAGTTTCTTTTGGAATGCCAAATGATTGCAACATTGAATAAAACTGTCTGCTTTCAAGATAATTCGTTGTTTGCACCACAAATTTAGACACCTCTTTTGTCACTTGATCCAATTGAGCATAAGCCGGTGGAAAAACAAATATTGCAATAGCGGCAAGAATTCCCCCAATGATACCAAGCATGAGTAATGACCCAAGCCATCGCTTGATTTTCACACGCTCCATAGCATTGATGATTGGATCAAGAAGAAAAGCCAATGCGAATGACAAAGCAAAGGGTAATAGAGCAGAATTCAAATCCATGATCATCCACAGAAGAAAGACTGCCCAATTGAGCGTCAATAGTCTTCCTGCCATGAAGGAGGTATGTCTGAACGGAAAGAGTAGAAAGAAAGCAATGAGGAATAATAAAAGAGGGTTTGCAACCAAATCAGTAAGCACGAGAAATGTCATGCATGTGATTGCAGAAAGTATGATGGGAACACCAATATTCCATGGCAATCCAAAAACCACATTGTGTTCTTTTTCCATAATCCCTCCAAAAAAGAAGACAATGCCTCGGTAGCTTGAGACATTGTCATTATTCAAATCAAATACTATTGATCATGCACAAACTTCATCATATGCTCTCTTCAATGCAGATGAGATCATATCTGGAGAAGATCCTTCAATTGCATGTCTTGGCATGAAACCAATCAATTCACCATCACGCATCATGGCAATTGCTGGAGAAGAAGGTGGTTGACCTTTGAAATGCTCTCTGGCTCTCAAAGTGGCTTCCAAATCTTGTCCGGCAAATACGGTAAACAGATTATCAGGTTTTTTGGCATTGTCCAAGGACATCTTCACGCCTGGTCTTGCACCACCGGCGGCACATCCGCAAACTGAGTTCACGACGATCAAAGAAATACCTGAAGATGCAATTGCTTGATCAACTTCATCAGGTGTGCGTAATTCTGTAAATCCGGCTGAAGTCAGTTCTTCACGCATCGGTTGTACGATTAATGGATCATATGGCATGACATAAACTATTCAATGTGAAACAAATGGTGCGTGTATGACGAAGCATATTCAAAACTATGATAATTATTCATTCTAGTGAAGCAAAAGTATGACAAATGGTATATTGTCATTCATTCACGGAGCAAGATTATGACTTCTCTCTTTATTCGTTGGGCAATAATTGCCTCAGCGGTCTATATAACGCAATTTCTTGTAGATGGTATTTGGGTCAAGAATTTCTTCTCTGCCATCATAGCCTCACTCATCATTGGCTTTTTGAATACATTCATCAAACCAGTTTTGGCTTTGATTACTTTGCCGGCAATCATATTGACATTCGGATTATTCATGCTTGTCATCAATACGCTTTTACTTTGGTTTGCAGGCGAAATCCTCGAAGGCATAGAGATCGCCGGTTTCATTCCCGCATTTTGGGGCTCAATCATCATAAGCCTTGGAACATGGTTTGGGAATAAACTGACAAGATGATTATTCTTCTTCACCAAGAAGCAGATATGCCTTGAGAAAATCATCCAATTCGCCGTCCATCACAGAATGAATGTCTGTCTTTTTCAGTTCTGTCCTATGATCATTGACCATGGTATATGGCTGAAACACATAAGATCTGATTTGACTTCCCCATTCAATCTTCTTTTTGGTACCTTCAATGACGGCTTTTGCGGCTTCCTCTTCTTCTCTTCTCTTTTGATAAAGTCTTGATTTCAGCATTGTCATTGCTCTTTCGCGATTCTGATGTTGAGAGCGTTCTTGTTGACATGCAACCACGATACCCGAAGGTATATGTCGCAAACGAACAGCTGTTTCAACCTTGTTCACATTCTGACCGCCTTTTCCTCCTGCACGGAATGTATCCATTTCAACATCCGCGGGATTGACTTCAATTTCTACATCATCTTCAATCTCCGGATAGACATACACAGAAGCAAATGATGTTTGTCTTTTCCCTTGTGCATTAAATGGAGAAATTCTCACCAATCTATGTACCCCATTTTCCGCCTTCAAAAATCCATAAGCATTTTTTCCGACAACTTCCAAAGTGGCAGACTTTATACCGGCTTCATCTCCGGGTTGTTCATCAGCTAAAAGAACTTGATAACCATGTGCATCCGCCCAGCGCGTATACATGCGCATTAGCATCTCACTCCAGTCTTGTGCTTCTGTACCACCGGCACCTGCATTGATTGTAAGAATGGCATTCCTTCCATCATCAGGAGCAGAAAGAATTTTTCTAAGTTCAAGCGTATCCACTGCATCTTGTGCTTTCAGTAATTCTCCATCAATATCAGATTCCATGGATGGATCATCGGCTTCGTCACCTAGCTCTATCAAAGCTCCTACATCTTCAACGGATATTTGTGCGGATTGCCAAATGGTAATCCATTCTTTTCTCTCTGCAATTTCCTGCATCACTTTTTGTGCCTGCATGGCATCATCCCAAAAACCGGGTTGTTCGCTCAATTGCTCTCGTTCAGCTATCTCAGTATGTTTGACATCGATGTCAAAGGAACCTCCGCAAAGCTTCGGTTCTTTCTTTCAATTCTTTGACTTTTTTCTTTTGTGGTTCAAACATGACTTTACCTTTATGATTAATTATTCAATGTATTAATAACTGAAAGAAGCTCACCGGTTGACACGATTTCTTTCATGGATGTAATTTCATGATGAATGATTGCATCATGATCAGTTACCGGTATTGTCTTTCGAATTCTGTCTTTTACAATTTCCAGAATCGGACTTGATTTTAGCGGTGCATGGAATTCAATCCCACGAATTGCGCAAAGCATTTCAATGGCAATGACTGTTTCAACATGATCCAAAATATGATGGACTTTTCTTGCTGAAATACTACCCATTGAATTATGATCTTCTTGATTGGCTGATGTTGGAATAGAATCGATGCTTGCGGGATGACAAAGTACTTTATTCTCGGAAACCAATGCCGCTGCTGTATATTGAGCAATCATCATTCCGGATTGAAGACCTCCGTCTTTTGCAAGAAATCTTGGCAGACCATTGCTCAATGCGCCATTCACCATTCTTTCTGTTCTTCGTTCAGAAATATTCCCAAGTTCAGCACATGCAATGGCTAAAAAATCAAGTGCCAATGCAATGGGCTGTCCATGAAAGTTTCCACCTTCCAGATGTGATTTATCTTCAGCAAAAATCAATGGATTGTCATTTGCCGAATTCAGCTCTATTCCGATCACGCGCTCCACATATTCTATTGCATCGCGTGAAGCACCATGAACTTGAGGCATGCAACGAAGCGAATAGGCATCTTGAACCAAACCATCACCTTCTCTATGAGATTCTCTTATCTCACTATTCTTCAATAAAGCACGGAGTCTTGAAGCAGTTGTCAATTGCCCGGGAAATCCCCTCATAGCATGAATACGCTCATCAAATGCTGTATCCGTACCTCTGAGTGCATCAATACTCAAAGCACCAGCTAAATCGGCCAAGTCAACAAGATTCTTTGCTCTATGCACGGCAAAAGCACCAAGTGAAGTCATCATTTGAGTTCCATTGATCAGGGCAAGTCCTTCTTTTGCTTGCAATGAAACGGGTTGAATCCCACATGAGTTCAAGGCATCTTGAGAAGGGATGACCTTTCCGTCCTGCATGAGTATTTCACCTTTGCCGATGAGTGCCAAAGCAATATGTGAAAGAGGAGCTAAATCGCCACTTGAGCCTACAGAACCTTGTGATGGAACAGCCGGAATAAGATCATGTTCTAACATTGCTATCAATGTTTCCACCGTACTTATCCGTATTCCCGAGCACCCTTTGGCAAGCGCATTAATTCTCAGGATCATCATCCCTCTCACGATATGTCTTTCAAGATAAGAACCTATACCGGCACTATGAGAGATGATTAAATTTTCTTGCAATTCTTCAATGCGTTCTCTTGGGATGACGACATTCGAAAATTCACCAAAACCTGTTGTGATTCCATAGATGATTTCACCGGAATTCACCCAGTCCTCAATGATGTCTCTGCTTTTTTGCATTTCAATTTTCGCTGCATCTGACAATGCAACAGCAATATGTGATTGATTGGCAAATGCCACCAATTCAGAAATCGTGAGTGAATAACCGTCAAGAATCAAGGTTTGCATACGGATTATATCTAATGAGAAAAGAAAAGGGCAGACAAACAATATGTCTGCCCTTTATATTACGGGGCTGTTTTTAGTTATAATGATTATACAGAAATGCGTCTTCTGCCTAATCTTCTAAAACCATCGGTTCCTTCTGCTTCATCATCTTGTTGTTCAGAAATCATCTCACCACCGAAGATATTTCCAACTTCACTTGTGACGATCATGTCATGATAATGACGAAGACCTGTACCTGCAGGTACCAATTGTCCAATGATGATATTTTCTTTCAATCCTGAAAGAGTATCAATCTTTGATGCAATTGAAGCATCTGCAAGAACCCTTGTGGTTTCTTGGAATGAAGATGCTGAAAGCCAACTTTCAGTTGTAAGAGAAGCTTGAGTAATTCCGAGCAAGAGTGGTTCACCTGTTGAAGGTTCGGCATCTACACCTGTAGAAACCAATTTCTCCTTCTTGGCAAGCTCTACATTCACTTCTTTGAATCTCTTCTTGGGTACAAGTTGTCCGACTTTAAAGCGAGAATCACCTTTGTCATCAACAACCACTTGTGATTTAAGAACTTCATTCTCATCCAAGAATTTCAAACGATCAACTTGATCATTGAAGAGGAATGTAGAATCACCGGAATCCACGATGCGTACTTTTTGCAACATCTGACGAACAATGACTTCGATATGCTTATCATTGATCTTCACACCTTGCATACGATACACTTCTTGAATCTCATTCACAAGATATTCCTGAACAGCACCAACACCTTTGATTCGAAGAATATCATGAGGATTGATTGAACCATCTGTGAGACGATCCCCGGCGCGTACCAAATCACCTTCCTGAACAAGTACATATTTACTCGAAGGAACGGTATAATCAGTTGTAGTATGACCATCGAGTGATGTCACGACAATACCACGCTGACCACGCTTTGCCTGCTTGAATGTGATTGTTCCATCAATATCAGAAACAACTGCAGGATTCTGCGGAGCTCTTGCTTCGAAGAGTTCTGTAACGCGAGGCAAACCTCCCGTGATATCTCTCATTCGACCCAAATCTCTTGGAATCTTTACAAGTCTTGTACCAACGCTGACGCGCTCATTGTCATCAACACTGATTTGTGCTCTGATTGGAATGATATATGTATGAAGGATATTGCCACTGTCATCAACGATTTCAATGGAAGGCATCTTTGAACGATCACGAGACTCAATCACAACTTTAGTGATGTGACCTGTCTGCTCATCATTCTCTTCACGATATGTCAATGATGGAATAAGATCGCGATAACGTACAGTACCGGCTTTTTCAGTGATGATCGTGGAGTTGTATGGATCCCAATCATAAATCAAATCATTCTTGGAGATTTTTTGTCCATCAACAACTTTGAGAAGTGCACCATAGACGGCATCATAGCGTGTCATCACACGACCTGTCTCAGGTTCGGTAATGTAAATGATTCCGCTTCGACTGATCACAACAGAAACATCCATACCATTTTCATCTTCATAGGCAACTGTCTTCACATTCTCGAATGTGATTTGACCATCAAATTTTGCAAGAACAGTCGACTGTGAAGCAACGAGTGATGCTGTACCACCGGTGTGGAATGTACGAAGAGTAAGCTGCGTACCAGGTTCACCGATTGATTGAGAAGCGATAGTACCAACTGCTTCACCAACATCAACCATTTGACCTGTTGCCATGTTTCTTCCATAACACTTCGCACAAACTCCACGACGAGATTCGCAAGTAAGTACAGAACGGATTGTTACAGATTCAAGAGATGTTTCAGCAACCTTCTGAACATTTTCTTCATTGAAAATTTCACCTTTTTTAATGATGACTTCACCGGTCTCAGGACTGATTACGTCAACGAGTGCGCATCTTCCAAGAATTCTCTCAGACAATGGTTCTTTGATATCTTCACCGTCTTTTAATGCTCGCATCTCAACGCCACGGATTGTACCGCAATCATCATGAGAAATGATCATGTCTTGAGCAACATCATGCAAACGACGAGTCAAATAACCTGCATCAGCTGTCTTCAACGCTGTATCTGCGAGACCCTTACGAGCACCGTGTGTTGAAATGAAATACTCGAGAATTGTCAAACCTTCTTTGAAGTTTGAAATAATCGGATTTTCAATCAATTCGGCGCTTGACCCAGTGAGTGATTTTTGTGGTTTGGCCATCAAACCACGCATACCGGCTAACTGTCTAATCTGTTCTTTCGAACCTCTAGCCTGTGAGTCAAGCATCATCCAGAAAGTATTGAATCCATCAGATTCTCTTTGAAGTTCTGAATAGAGTTTATCAGCTACACGATTCGTTGCATTGGACCAAGTATCGATGATCTTATTATAGCGCTCACCTGAAGTGATCACACCATTTTGATAGTATTCTTCGATATTGTCAACTGTTTCTTGTGCTTTATCAATGATTGTTTGCTTTTCATCTGGAATCACAACATCTGAGATAGATACAGACAATCCACCGCGTGTAGCAGTGAGGAATCCGATTTCCTTCAAATTGTCAAGGAATTCAACTGTTTTTGCAAGTCCGGCTTTACGGAAACACAAACCAATGATTTGACGCAAACGACCTTTTGTCAAGAGCTCATTCAAATAGCCCATTTCTTTAGGAACGATTTGATTGAAGATTACTCGACCGACAGTTGTTTCAATAAGCTGTGAGCGCTTTCCTTGCTCAGAATCAATGCGTACTTTGATTTTGGTATGCAATGTAATTTGCTTGGAATTATACGCAATGATTACCTCAGAGGCAGAAGCAAATATCTTCCCTTCTCCTTTTGCGCCACGACGAAGCTTTGTCAAATAATATGCACCCAAAACCATGTCCTGTGAAGGAACCGCAATTGGATCGCCATGCTGCGTGTGCATAATATTATGAGAAGCAAGCATAAGAAGCAATGCCTCAAGCTGAGCTTCATGACTGATCGGCAAGTGAACAGCCATCTGATCGCCGTCGAAATCGGCATTGAAAGCTGTTGTTACCAGTGGGTGCAATTGAATTGCTTTCCCTTCAATCAAGCGAGGCTGGAATGCCTGAATACCAAGTCTGTGCAAAGTCGGAGCACGATTGAGCATCACTGGATGACCATCAATCACTTTCTCCAAAATATCCCAAACTTCATTGGTTTTTCTTTCAACCAGTTTCTTTGCACTTTTAACTGTTTTGACATGTCCTCTTTCAATCAATTTGCGAATGATGAAAGGCTTGAACAATTCAACAGCCATATCTTTTGGAAGACCACATTCATGAATCTTCAATTCAGGACCTACAACAATAACGGAACGACCTGAATAATCGACACGCTTACCGAGAAGGTTCTGGCGGAATCGACCAGTTTTACCTTTGAGTACATCAGCAAGTGATTTGAGCGCTCTTTGTGATTCTGAGCGGACACTACGACGACTATTGTCGAATAGTGCATCTACAGATTCTTGAAGCATACGCTTTTCATTGCGCAAAATCACTTCAGGAGCTTTGATGTCAATCAATCTGCGCAAGCGATTATTTCTAATGATCACTCGGCGATATAAGTCATTCAAATCGGAAGTTGCAAAACGACCGCCTTCCAATGGAACGAGAGGTCTGAGATCAGGAGGAATAACGGGAACAACATCAAGCACCATCCATTCAGGACGAGACTTATTTGGTAATTCCGTGCCTGTAAATGCCTCAAGAATGCGAAGTCTCTTGAGCAAGTCAGCCTTTCTCTGTTGAGAAGTTTCATCACGCAACTGAATGCGAAGTGTTTCAAAATCATTTTCAGGATCAATGCGCTTTAGCAATTCTTTAATCGCCTCGCCACCAATCAATGCAATGAATTTTTTTGGATCATCATCATCCATGGCTCTTTCAGCTGTAGAAAGCGATGCCATGACTTCAAGATATTGTTCTTCAGTAAGAAGATCTTTTCTTGTTAGTCCTGTGCTTCCCGGCTGAACCACCACATATGATTCATAGTAAACGATTCGTTCAACATCTTTTGTAATCATGCCTAGAGCATGAGAAATCTTGCTTGGTAAAGAACGGAGGAACCAGATATGTACCACCGGTACTGCCAACATGATATGTCCCATTCTCTCACGACGTACGGATTTCTGAGTTACCTCAACTCCGCAACGATCGCATACGATTCCTTTATAGCGAATGCGCTTATACTTTCCGCATGCGCATTCCCAATCTCGTATGGGGCCAAAGATCTTTTCGCAAAAGAGACCATCTTTTTCTGGTCTGAATGAGCGATAGTTGATCGTTTCAGGTTTGGTCACTTCACCCATGGAGCGGTTGAGCACTTCATCGGGTGATGCGATCTTAATTGTTATCTGAGAAAATCCTTTTCGGGGAATTGAATGCGCTTGCATCGAACTTCTCCATTTGGATGTATAAATAGTTCTACTTTAATGGGAGACGAATCTCCGGGTTCAACTCAACATCTGTCAGAGATTGTCATTATTCGATGACAACATCCAAACAGAGACCTTGCAATTCTCTTACGAGAACATTAAATGATTCAGGAATATTCGGATTTGGAATATTTTCGCCTTTCACGATTGCTTCATACATTTTTGCTCTACCTGTTACATCATCTGATTTCAGAGTTAACATTTCTTGCAATGTATGTGCCGCACCATAAGCTTCCAAAGCCCAAACTTCCATCTCTCCCAGACGCTGGCCACCAAATTGCGCTTTACCACCAAGAGGTTGCTGAGTAATGAGCGAGTATGGTCCGATTGAACGAGCGTGAATCTTGTCTTCTACCAAGTGTGAAAGCTTGAGCATATAGATAACCCCAACGGTTACTTCATGCTCAAAAGGTTCACCACTGCGACCATCAAACAAGACTGTTTTTCCTGTTCTGGGTAATCCTGCTTTTTCAAGATAGTCACCTACTTCATCCCAACTTGCACCATCGAAAATCGGTGTCGCAAAATGTACGCCCATCTTCATTCCTGCCCAACCAAGAGCAGTTTCGAAGAGCTGACCAAGATTCATACGAGAAGGTACGCCAAGCGGATTGAGCACAATGTCAACAGGAGTGCCATCAGGCAAGAATGGCATGTCTTCAAGTGGTACAATCTTAGAAACAATACCTTTGTTTCCGTGACGACCGGCCATTTTGTCACCAACTTGCAATTTGCGCTTCTTAGCCACATACACTTTTGACATTTGAAGAATGCCAGGTTGCAATTCGTCACCAGCGGCAATCTTATTCTTCTCTGCTCTTGTATCCGCCTGAATATCATTCTTCTTTGCTGCATAATTATGCATCAATTGGCGAACAAGATTCATGGTATCTTCATCATCAAACCATGATTGTTCCACATCCAAAGCATCGATTTTCAAAGTACCTTCATTATATTTTTCAAGTACTTCTCTTTCATTGATCGTTGAACCTGCGCGGAACACAACTCTATCATTTGCTAATTTTATTCCGAGAACTTTTTTGCCATCGAGTAATTGAGCAAGCCTTGAAGCACAATCATCATCATGCAATTTCAGCATCTTGCCTTCACGCTTTGTGATGACTTCTTGACGTTTTTTCTCTTCAGCACGCAATTCAGCATCTGATGCCATCATGCGGCGACTGAATAGTTTTGTATTGATTACAATCCCTTTGAGACCCGGAGGTGCTTTGAGAGATGCATCTTTCACATCACCGGCTTTATCACCGAAAATTGCTCTGAGAAGTTTTTCTTCAGGTGTAGGATCTGATTCACCTTTTGGAGTAATCTTTCCTATGAGGATATCGCCTTCGCGTACTTTCGCACCTGGGCGAACAATACCATTGTCATCGAGATCTTTAGTGGTTTCTTCGCTTACATTAGGAATTTCCTTCGTGAATTCCTCTTCACCTCTTTTTGTATCTCGTACTTGAAGTGTGTATTCTTCAATATGTATTGAAGTAAACACATCTTCCGCAACCAGACGCTCACTAATGATGATCGCATCTTCGAAATTATAACCTCGCCATGGCATGAATGCAACTAGTACATTTTGTCCAAGAGCCAATTCACTCATTTCTGTTGCGGCACCATCAGCCAATGGTTGACCTTTCACCACTTGCTCGCCTGAACGAACTAGAGGACGCTGATTAATACAAGTGTCTTGATTGGTACGGTAGAATTTTTGAAGCGTATATGTGTGAACTCTTTCAGTTTCAAAAGAAATCATCTTTTCGATAGGAGTTCTATTATCATTATAACGCAGTCTGATAAAATCAGCGCATACATATTCCACCACACCATCATCTTCTGCAAGAATAATTGCTCTTGAATCATGAGCTACCCTTACTTCCATACCGGTACCAACCAAAGGAGCCTTTGGTCTAAGCAATGGAACACCTTGACGTTGCATGTTTGAACCCATGAGCGCACGATTCGCATCATCATGTTCAAGGAATGGAATGAGTGATGCAGCAGGACTAGTAATTTGATCCGTACTAACATCCATATACTGAATATCACCGGGTAAAACTACTACGAAGTCACCGCTTTGACGTGCCTTGACACGCTCACCGGTAATATAGCCTGCTTTGTCAACTTCAGTAGAAGCAGGAGTAATAATAAGACCTTCTTCTTTTTCGGCTGACAAAAATTCGATTTCATCAGTCACTTTTCCATTATTGACTTTGCGATATGGAGTTTCAATGAAACCGAACTCATTGACGCGGGCATGAATAGCCAATGATGAAATCAAACCGATATTTGGACCTTCGGGTGTTTCAATCGGGCAGAGGCGTCCATAATGAGTATAGTGAACATCTCGAACCTCGAAACCAGCTCTTTCACGAGTCAAACCGCCTGGTCCCAATGCAGAAGTACGACGCTTATGTGTCAATTCGGACAATGGATTTGTTTGATCCATGAATTGTGACAACTGATTTGTCCCAAAGAATTGATTTACCACACTGGTGATCGTACGCGCATTCACAAGCTCAGATGGAGTCATAGACTCACCATCATACATGCTGAGGCGCTCTTTGATCGTACGAGACATTCTGGTCAATCCAAGATTGAACTGCGCAGAAAGTTGTTCTCCAACTGTTCTTACGCGACGATTGCCCAAGTGATCAATATCATCAACTGTTTGCTTCTGATCATGAAGATCAATCAAATATTGAATGATTGTTACAATGTCTTCAAGTCGCAATACAGTACAATCAAGAGGTGCATTCAACTTTAGTTTGTCATTGATACGGAAACGACCAACAATTCCAAGATCATATCGCTTATCATTGAAGAATAGCTTTTCCAGCAAAGCAAGTGCTGTTTCCATATCCGGTGGATCACTTGAACGCATTTGACGATATATGACTTCAAGTGCTTCTTCACGAGTGCGTGTTGTATCTTTTGCCAATGTTTTTGCAATCACCGGCTCATCATTCACATTTTCATAACGGAATACTCGGACAGAATCAAGCTCTGACTGTCTGAATAATACCATCATAGCTTCATCAATGACCATATCACGAGTTGCAATGATTTCACCGGTGCTGACATCAATGACATCGCCACCGATTCTGCGACCGATATATGAATCATCAAGTTGATCCGCAGGAACATCCATCGCGAGTTCGAACAATCCCAAGATTTGCTCATCGGAAGAATAACCCAAAGCACGAAGCAAAGTGGTTACTGGAAACTTTTTCTTGCGGTCAATATATGCATACATGACATCATGGATGTCGGTTGTGAATTCTATCCATGAACCTTTGAAAGGTATTACACGAGCAGTGTAGATTCTTGAACCATTTGCATGCAAAGTCGCATCAAAAAACACACCCGGTGAACGATGAAGCTGCGCTACAATTACTCTCTCTGCACCATTGATAATAAATGTGCCACGAGGTGTCATTGCAGGGATATTCCCCAAATACACTTCTTGTTCAATTGGATCTATATAATCTTCAGAGGAAGGATCTGCTTTGCTTGAAAGACGCATACGAGCTTTCAGCGCTTTTGCATAAGTTAATTCCCTTTCACGGCATTCTTCTTCGGAATATTTCGGTTTTTCAATGAAATATTCCATGAATTCCAATTGGAATATCTCGGAAGAATCCTCTATGGGGAAGTTAAGTAAGAAGGCCTGTTGCAAGCCCTTAACCTTTCGCATGATAGGATGTAAATCCTCCTGCAAAAAGTCCTTATATGATTCAATCTGCAAATTCAGCAGATCTGGATATGCGGCATATTCACGCTGTTGGGCAAAATTGACGCGATCGCGCAATCGAACTATGCGCCCATCACTCGTATATTGAGGTTTATTCATTCGTCTTCTCCTTGGGATCAAGAGAGCAAACTCTAGTAAATGCTATGGTTGGCTATCATCTTTTTGATGACATTCCAACAGATAGAGAAAAAATGACAATTTCCCGATGGGATCTTCAGAGGATCCGATCGAGAAATCCTATGTATATGTCGAATACGGAATGTATTGTTATGTCCGTTGCGAACATCTTGCCCTTACAGGGATAGTAAGAAAGTCAAACTTTTCGAAGACAAGAGCGGGCGACAGGCGGATATCATCCGTTGTCGCCCTCTCATTCTGTATTCCCCGAAGGGAAAGAAGCTCAGGGCTCTTTTAAAATTACTTGAGAGTAACTTTTGCGCCTGCTTCTTCGAGTTTCTTCTTGATTGACTCAGCTTCTTCCTTGGAAGCAGCTTCTTTAATGACTTTAGGCGCAGCTTCAACAATGTCTTTGGCTTCTTTCAAACCAAGACCTGTGATTTCGCGAACAACTTTGATTGCATTCAATTTGTTGGCACCACCGTCTGTGAGCTCAACATCAAACTCTGTTTGCTCTTCTGCTGCTGCTGCAGGAGCGCCTGCTGCAGGTGCACCAGCCATCATCATTGGGGCTGCTGCTGTTACGCCAAATTTTTCTTCAAGTGCTTTTTTGAGTTCAGAAGCTTCTACAAGTGTGAGGGCTCCAATCTTCTCTACCAATTCTTCAACGATTGCTGACATTGATGTACTCCAAAAAAATAATATTCAAATGTTATTATAAAATTAAGCGGCTTTATTCTTGGCGACTTCTTCAACAAGTGAAGCGACATCACGCATAACCGCATTAATTGAACCGACAATACCGGAAATCGGCGCATCAAGGCTACCCATGATTGCGGCAATCATATCCTCGCGAGTCGGCAATGAGGCAATTACTTTCAATTGCTTGCCATCGAAGAATTGTCCTTCTACGATAGCAGCCTTAAGCTTTGGTTTTTCCGACTTTTCAGATACATCCCTGATGATTTTTGCAGGAGCGATTGCATCGCTATATCCGCAAATGATACCTGTCTGACCAAAAAACTTATCTTCAGGAATCTCAAAACCACCAACTTCTGCCAAGGCACGCTGAATAAGCCTGTTTTTGGCAACTTTGAATGTGAGACCCTTCTTGCGAAGTTCGGAACGAAGATTATTGCTCTCCGCTACGGTCATTGAAGTATAATCAAGAATGTACAAAGAACTTGCGCCTTGAAGCATGGCGACTAAGTCGGCAACAACCTGCTCTTTCTGCTGTTTGGTTACCATATTGTACGAGTATAATATAATGATGACTTTCGGTCATGGCTCCGTTTATAGGAGAGAAGCCCAATACCCGAAAAGTGCGTAATAGACGAATTAATTATTCAGCACTATTACCGGTAAGTGAAGATTCTACAATCCTCATACCAGGTCCCATAGTAGAACTGAAAGCGATTCCACGAACATATTTACCTTTTGATGTCAAAGGCTTAGAACGCAAAATACTATTATACAATGCAAGGATATTTTCTGCCAATTGATCCTGGGTAAATGAACATTTACCTACAGAAGCATGGACATTCCCTGCTTTATCGACGCGATATTCGATCTTACCTGACTTTACCTCGTTTACGGCCTTTGCTACGTCAAAGGTTACCGTACCGCTTTTCGGATTTGGCATAAGACCGCGAGGACCAAGAATACGGCCGAGCTTACCAACTTCACCCATTACATCCGGAGTTGCAATGATGACGTCGATGTCTGCCCAACCTGCCTGGATTTTCTCTGAGTATTCTTCAAGGCCTGCATAATCTGCACCGGCCGCCAATGCTTCTGCATCTTTGGGCGATCTGGCCATCACCAATACTCTTACGGATTTACCTGTTCCGTGAGGAAGCGACACTGTGCCGCGAACGAGCTGGTCGGCTTTTCTGGGATCCACACCAAGGCGGATCGCCACATCGAACGATTCGTCGAACTTAGCGGTTGCATTTTTTTTAACCAGCTCTACCGCATCACGAAGTGCATATTCCTTCGCGAGATCAACGTTTTTCATAGCGTTTTTAAAACGCTTGCCATGTGATTTCATGATATTATCGTTCTATTAGAAAAGAAAAAATTAACCTTCTACTACAATACCCATTGAGCGAGCAGTACCGCTAATCATGCTTACCGCACTCTCCATGGAATCACAGTTTAGGTCCTGCATTTTTGATTTTGCAATGTCTTCAACTTGCTTTGAAGTCACCTTGCCAACTTTAACTTTGTTCGGTGTCGAGCTTCCACCTGGAAGTCCTGCCGCTTTCGCAAGCAAAACCGCCGCCGGAGGTGATTTCAGAACAAAAGAAAAAGATTTGTCAGAAAAGAAGGTGACCAATGCGGGGATGATCATATCGCCATCCTTTGAAGTTTTCGCATTGAATTCTTTGACGAATTGCATACCATTCAAGCCACGCTGACCAAATGCAGGGCCAACCGGTGGTGACATGGTTGCTTGGCCCGCTTTAAGCTGAAGCTTGAACGAACCCATTATTTTTTTTGCCATAACTTTAGACGATACGGTATATGAGACAATGATTTATCAATGATTTTCCATTTCAACTTGACTGAAGTCAAGCTCTACAGGTGTCTTTCTTCCAAGAATACCAACCTCAACCTTTAACTTCTGCTTCTCAATGTTGACAGCCTTCACTGTACCACTAAATGTGGCAAAAGGCCCTTCTATCACCTTTACAGGATCACCAACGGCAAATGAGGTTTCAATGGTTGCTATATTCTTACGCTCTTCCATCCTTCCAAGTATCCGATCCACTTCATCTCGCTGAATTGGAGTAGGCTCGGTCTTTGTACCAGCAAAGCTGACTACTGATGGTAATGAGCAAATAATCTCTTTTAGTTTCTTGTCAAGGTTAGCTTCAATAAGCAAATAACCAGGCAATGTATTCTTTATGCGTGTACGCCTCTTTCCATTTCGAACCTCATACACAGTTTCCTGAGGAATGATGATGGTACGCACTTTTTCCTCAATGCCAAGGCGAACAAGCTCTTGCTCGATACTTGCCTTTACACGAGCCTCATGACTGGTGAATGTACGCAGTGCATACCACTTTAAATCATGACGAATCGGCGTATTGTTAAATTCTTCCATATTCATTCCATGCGGAAATTTGCGGCTAAGACAAAAAGATTCAGCATTTCACAATACTGAATCAAACACAGACATCCCGACTTAGAATATCGTCTGTATGAACGATGTCATCAAGAAATCTATAATCCAAACAAATGCCGAGATCAACAAACATGTGACTATAACCACTGTTGTAGATTCTTTCAATTGCTGCTTGGTAGGCCAAGAAACCTTCTTCATCTCTTTGGAGACTTCGCCTGAATATTGTTTGATTTTCGCAATCATATCAATCCTGTGACTGTTTTGGCCGTAGCACGGGCGGTAGGACTCGAACCCACAACCTACGGTTTTGGAGACCGTTGCTCTACCGATTGAGCTACACCCGTAATCGTCTAAATACACATGTGAAGAGCTGATGAACGGGATTGAACCGTCGACCTCTTCCTTACCAAGGAAGTGCTCTACCAACTGAGCTACATCAGCATTTCATGCAGCACAACGGCTCTGCATTGATTCGGTTGAGCGGGAGACGAGACTCGAACTCGCGACCAACAGCTTGGAAGGCTGTGACTCTACCAACTGAGTTACTCCCGCATTTCAAAATACTCGCAATTGTGTGGGCAGGGAAGGATTCGAACCTCCGAAGGCGAAGCCGGCAGATTTACAGTCTGCTCCATTTGACCGCTCTGGTACCTGCCCTTAATTGCAGAGACTACAAAGTTACAGTTTTTTTGGAATTGAACAAGAGGATATTTCAAAAATATTTTGGGTTAAATTGATTACTCGGTATCAAATATGTAAGAAATCACAAAAAAAAAGCTGAATTATCTCGGTGAATTACCTATTTTTGTCGTTCATTCTATTGAAATTCAGTATTAAAGTATAATTTCAGGACTAGACCATGGCTAAGAAAGGAGCCCGCGTCATTATTACGCTTGAGTGCACGGAAGCAAAAAAAGAAGGCAGACCAGCTTCCCGCTATACCACAACCAAAAACAAACAGAATCATCCGGAAAGATTGGAAATCAAGAAATACAATCCTTTCCTTCGCAGACATACGATTCACAGAGAAACTCGATAAAGCCGTCAAATGACGGCTTTTTTTTTATCTCAAAGCATCTTCCAATGCCGTTTTTGCATCAGTTTTCTCATCACGATATTTAACAATCAATGGCGTTGATATTGAAAGCCCATGCTCTCTACCAAATGAAGAATCAATTGACCTTGAACCGGGTATGACCACGGCATTCGCCGGAATCTCCAATGGCTGCCCTGCTTTAGGCTTGATTACAATCCCATTTACCAAGTCATAAACATGAGTCGAAGCATTGAGAATCACTCCTGTACCCAATACTGCTCGATTACGAATCAAAACGCCTTCATATACTCCGCAATTTCCACCTATCATAACATTGTCCTCTATAATCACCGGCCTGGCACCGGCTGGCTCCAATACTCCACCTATTTGAGCAGCCGCACTGATATGTACATTCTTCCCTATTTGAGCACATGTACCAACCAGAGCATGTGAATCAACCATTGTACCCGAATCAACATATGCACCGATATTTATATACATTGGTGGCATGCAAATCACTCCGGGTGCAATATATGATCCGGTCCTAATAGCAGAGCCACCTGGAACCAAACGCACATTGTCACTTATGGACATTTCTTTCAATGGGATTGTATGCTTATCAAAGAACGGCATTCCCGAAATAGACATATCCTTCAAAACTCCGACCTTAAACAGCATCAATATTCCTTGCTTCACCCATTGATGAACAGTCCAAGTTCCGGATTCATCACAAGTTGCAGCACGAATTTCACCTACATTCAAAGCTTGGAGAAAATCCTCCAAAACAGCAAGATTATTTTGACCTTGTAGATATTCGACTGAACTACCAATAAGAGATTCGATTGAAGATTGAAGATGATGCATGATGAATGAAATAAAGTTGAAAGAACAAAAGTCATAGAAGACAAGTTAGCATTTTTGTATCTTAGTTAATGACTGAAAACACCATACACAGCCAATTTGGAGAAATCACTTTCGATTGCATAGATTCAATCCCAAATGATGCTCTTTTGGATGAATTGGTAAATTTATCAATGTCACTTTTCGAGAACAAGCCTAATCATGAATATTTCAGTGCATTGAAACACAAACATGCATTAATGTTGTTGGCAAGAAATTCTGACAACATTCTAATAGCATGCAAAATCGGCTATCAATATTCCGATGATGTTTTCTACAGTTGGATCGGTGGCGTTCATCCTAAGTTTAGAGAACATGGAATAGCACAATATCTTATGCATATGCAACACAAATGGTGCCTAAACCATCATTACAGATTGATTAGAACGAAAACGCTCATAAATAACTCAATCATGTATGCAATAAATGTCAAGAATGGGTTTTCTGTTATTGGAAATGATGTTTCCGGCAAACATGGACCAAAATTGATATACTCAAAATTACTCTCATCAAATCCTGAAGACCAAATATGAAAAAGCTCATTGTGTTATTTGCAGTAATTGTAGCATCGAATTCCTTTTCTCTCATTGCTCAAAAACAATCGATTCCCGATTCCATCAAATATAAGCAGGCTCGATTTGTGCATGATTGGAATGCCATGATGACCGACATCATCATGGAAGATGGATTTTCACCGGCGGTTATTTCCAAACATTATGCTTATGCTAATATTGCCGCTTATACTGCGGCACAACCCGGATTTGCTACACAATATAGACCGCTGACAGGACAACTGAATAGATTCGACAATCCTCCCATGCCTGATATATCCCTTCAATATGACTGGAGATTATGCGCCATTTCAGCGTATAAAACTTTGGTAAAAAAAGTGTTGTATCGTTCGCATTATTCCGACAGCATGTATAAAGCTCAGATCGAAGTGATCGAAGATGAATATGAAGATATTGACAAAGGCGATGATATCATTGAACGCTCCATAAAGCATGGTGAGAATGTTGGGAAATATGTGATAGCATGGTTCAAGGATGATGGATATACTAAGAATCAAGCTCGACCACGCTATAATTTTCCTAAGGGAAAAGGTAAATGGGAACCAACTCCACCGGAATTTGCAGATCCACTCGATCCATGGTTCAAAACTATGCGCACATTGGTACTTGATTCTGCATCCCAATTCAGACCACTTCCACCAATCAATTATGATGAAACACCAAATTCACCATTTTATGATCAAGTGATGCAAGTGTATATCACTTCCAAAAATCTTACGATTGAACAAAAAGAAATCGCTGCATTTTGGGACTGCAATCCAATCAAAGCATGGCATCAAGGACATTTTGTTTTTAATACAAGACAAATTTCACCCGGTGGACATTGGCTTGCTCTCGCAAAAGTGGGATGTGACAGAATCAATGCAGACATGATGCAAGCAATTGAAGCATATACTCTTGTTGGAACAACACTCTTTGATGCCTTCACTGCATGTTGGAATGAAAAATACTCATCTCACTATATTCGCCCAGTCACATTTATCAATAAATATATTGACTCAACCTGGGAACCATATCTTCAGACTCCTCCTTTCCCCGAACATACAAGCGGTCATAGCACTATTTCATCTGCAAGTGCGGAAGTACTCACAAGACTCTTTGGTGAATTTTCATTTGCAGATTCAACTGAAATACGATTTGGTTTACCAATCCGCACATTCCCAAATTATCATGCAGCAGCATATGAAGCATCCATCAGTCGCATTTATGGAGGCATTCATTTTCGCAGAGCTTGCGATGAAGGCAATAGAATAGGAAAAGAAATCGGCGGATTTGTTTGGGATAGATTAAATCTCAGAAAGCCTCGAGAAGAACATCAAGAATAATCATAGAAAAAAATGTCCAAAACAATAGCAATCAGCACCGGTGGCGGCGATGCGCCGGGATTAAATGCAGTTATACGCTCAGCGGTTCTATCCGCTCATCAAAGGAATTGGAAATGCATAGGAATTCGCAATGGATTCAATGGTATCCTTTCACCCAATGAATTCACAAGACATGGTGGTGGAACCATGGAACTTACTCCCAATTCCGTCCGTGGAATAACACATCTCGGAGGAACCATACTCGGGACAACCAATAAAGGTAATCCCTTGCATTACCCAATTGTGAATTCCGATGGAACAATAACCGAAATTGATCGAACAGATGAAATCATTTCCACATTCAAATCCATGGGAATCGATGCACTCATCTCCATTGGTGGAGATGGCTCTATGGAAATAGCACATATACTTGCCAAGAAGGGATTGCAAGTGATTGGTGTTCCAAAAACAATTGACAATGACCTCGAAAAAACAATTGCAACATTTGGTTTTGAAACTGCTGTTGAATTCGCAACCAATTGCATTGATCGATTACATTCCACTGCCGAAGCACATGAAAGAGTGATGATCGTCGAAGTCATGGGAAGATATGCCGGCTGGATAGCATTGCATTCAGGAATTGCCGGGACAGCTGATTGTATCTTGCTTCCGGAAATACCCTATGACATCGATTCCATTGTCAATAAAATTCAAGATAGAGAACACTCAGGTTCCCATTTTTCAATCATTGTCATTGCAGAAGGCGCACTTCCAAAAGACGGTAGCGTTTCTGTCATTGGCCAAACTATTGGTCAAGCAGTA
>Ga0315906_10003355_pt1 | contig 21279 bp, 16 predicted proteins | sample LakEriMetagenome_4_FD_203526 | JGI IMG/M metagenome (GOLD analysis project Ga0315906, IMG submission 203526) | Freshwater fungal communities from buoy surface, Lake Erie, Ohio, United States - Buoy 2 MA122 | ecosystem: Environmental > Aquatic > Freshwater > Lake > Lake biofilm | place: USA...
ATAATTCTAAATCCTTTCATTTTACAAGAATTTAACCGAATTTTTACTTGAATGAGCAAGGCGATTATCTTACCTTTGCATGGTCTTGAAAATCAAAGACAAATGATGCGGAAAAGCATTTGGTTAACTATCGTATTTTTTCTGCTTTCGTGGAGTGCTTTTACCCAAGACACCATTGCCTTTCAGGGTGGTGAAGGAACCGCATCTAACAATTGGGACTTTGTGCCGATTTCCAGTGCAGGTGGCCCTGCCTCATTGCTACCCGGACCACAAACTTTTTCTCAAATACGGACTGGAACAAAATCCATTCGTGTTGGAGGTGGAAACTACCAGCTAAACTGCACATCAGGAAAAAATTGTTTCGTTGGCGGAGCAACAGCTACAGTAACAGGTTTCATTACTGGAACCGTTCTAACCGTTACCTCTGTTTCCAGCGGATCGCTTAGTGTAAACGCTCCACTTCAAGGCGCAGGCATAGCCCCAGGAACATATATCACCACCCTTGGCACTGGAACTGGCTTGACTGGGACATATAACATCAATATTTCTCAAAACGTACCCTCTACAACCATCACCAATTACAGCGCTGAAGGTTGCGGCATGCATGGGAAAATCCTTGAGATGAATCCTGTTTGTATAACAGGATTAAGTGGTGTTCAAATAAAGGCATTCACTTCCGCAAGTGGAGACCCGGCTTGTGGACTTGGATTTGATGATCCCGATTATTTGCATTTTGAAGTCAATGAAAACAATAGCGGCTGGGTGACTATTGCAACACTACGCGGTCAGAATAACAATACGTGGAATTATGCGATGACCACGATCGGGGGCTTGCAAACGGTACCCAATCCATTCGTGTACAATGTAACACCAGGCGCCTCCTCCATAGCTTTTAGAATCCGAGGTGTCATGAACCGTTCGGATGAATTTTTTTATGTTGATGATATAAGTCTCACCACCACCGGTCCCATTCCACCTGCAGGAACCGCTGGCACATGGACTGGCTCCGTCAATACTGATTGGCACAACCCATGCAACTGGGCAAGCAAAACCCTTCCAACAAGCACCGTTACGGTAAACATTCCAGATACCTCGGTTAACTACTGTGAAGTTTTTCCAGGAAATACCGCCGTTTGCGGTGCATTAAATCTTAATGACACCCTCAAGGTCGAATCCCCTACTAGCAACCTAAATGTCAACGGCAACTTCACCATTAAGGCAAATGGTTTTTTTGACATGTCAACTAACGCCACCACCGGAGGCAACATGTCGCTTACTGGTAATTGGATTAACGAACGTAACGAAACCTATTTCGATGAGCAAGGAGGCAAGGTTTTATTAAATGGCACAATAACTCAAAATATCCAAGTCACAGGTGCCAACAGCGACAAAGAGGTATTTTCAGTTCTTGAAATCAACAAGTCCTCTACACGAACCGTCCCTAACGAAAACATTGAAATTGATCCCAACAACCAGCGTGGCAACATACCGGTATTAATCTTGACTAACGGCATATTTGATTTCCGCTCGTTCAAAAAGGAGCTTTTTGTAGGTAACTTTTTCAATGGCTCGGTCAGCAGGACAAACGGAGCGGTTTGTTTGGAAGATAGCATATATCGAACAAAATTCACCCGCGCCATCGATCCATCCCAAGGCACTTACACTTTCCCGATTTGTGCATTTTCGTCCACAGTTTTATCCACATCTCAGTACATCCCTTTCATTGTGTCGAACATGACAGGGTCGCCAGGATATGTGACCTTGAATTCTTACGCCACCTTAGCTACCAACCTGCCTTTGCCCATTGCACCTAATTTTGTGACCAATTTGAACAGCACAACTGGGTTACTCCCGGACAACCGTGATGCCACGGCGAACAGGTTCTGGAGTGTTGTTTCAAGCACCCCCATTAGTGGTGACATGAGGTTTTCATACAACCCAACTTTAGATCAACCTGTTTCACCATTCAATAATCCAACACTATACAAGGCCCAGAGCTATAACGATGTAACGGATCAATGGGAGCCATACCTCCCTGGACAGACTACAGCCAACTACTATGTAATCGTTCCGTCTACCTCCTTGGCAAACACATGGACCATATCCAGCTCTCCGTCGCCACTACCTGTGGAATTGCTGCAATTCAAAGCAAACGCTAAACCGGACCATACTGTATTGATCGAATGGCGCACCGCTTCCGAAACAAATTCCTGGAACTACCAGGTTGAGCGGAGCAACGGCTATGAAGATTTTGAAACAGTAGCTGTTTTGTCTGCAGCCGGCAACTCATCATCCATAAGTGAATATCATACAATAGATGACAATCCGCTGGATGGCATTTCCTATTATCGCTTGCGCCAAACGGATTTCGATGGTACTGAACACGTGTACGATCCCGTTCAGGTCACATTCCAGCGCGAATCAAATACCGGGATTCGCATCTATCCAAATCCCGCAATGGACCAGGTTTTCATCCTTGGTCAATCCGATGCAACCGTCATGAAATTAAGCGATACAAAAGGAAAGACGGTGAAGCTGATCCGACTTAAATGCGATGAGGTGAACCGAATAGACCTCTCCTCTCTCCCGTCGGGTGTCTATTTTTTATCAGATGACGTCGGAAACAATGAAAAACTGATCGTTAAATAAAAAGCCCGTTCGCTGAACGGGCTTTTCAATGAAATTGGTTTTTACATTATTTTGGTTCCAGCAACTTGAAGAACTGATCCAATTGCGGAAGAATAACAATCCTGGTTCTGCGGTTTTTTGAGCGACCATCGTCCGAATCATTATCCGAAACCGGAACATATTCACTTCTACCTGCAGCTATCATCCTTGAAGGATCTACACCATGGTTTTTCTGAAGTTCCCTGACGATAGAGCTTGCACGCAGCACACTCAAGTCCCAGTTGTCGCGGATACGGTCGGTAGCAATCGGTTTGCTATCCGTATGTCCTTCAACCATGAATTGAACATCGGGCTGCGCCTTTACGACTGCGGCAACTTTTGCAAGCACGCTACTGGCGGCAGGACTGATTTCATAGCTGCCGGTTTTGAACAACATCTTATCGGAGATGGAGATGAAAACGGCACTGCCTTCGATATTGATGTTCACGTCCTGGTCATTGACGTCATTCAAAGCACCTTTAAGGTTCAACGCAAGGTTCATGTTCAATGAGTCCTTGCGCGCCATTGCCGAACGCAAGTCGGTTATCAAGGCATCCTTGGAAGTGATGTTTTCCAAGGACTTCCTGATACTTTCAGATTGAGCAGCACTGATGACGGATAAGTCCTTCAACTGTGCCAGCATCGTTGTACTGTTAGCCCTTAATGAAGTCATCTCCTGCTCCATGCTGTTGATACGGCTTGCCTGTTTTTCCTTCTCCGATTGACAAGCGCTCAGTTGATAGCTAAGCTTGTCGTTTTCCATCTTTAGCGCCTCGTTTCTCGCCAGTTCGCTTTTATATTTCTTGGAGGAAACACAACCGGTGGCGACCAATGAAAGGCAAACGGCAGGCACAAGAATCAATTTCAAGTTTTTCATATAGCAATGATTTGTGATGTATTACAATTTTAACCTCGCAAAGTTAATGAATGGGTATATATAGTGCTTGAAACGGAGCTAAAGAGTACATTTGCAATATGTTGTTGCTATCACCGGAACACTTTCAAGACTATCAGCTGTTGGACTGCGGCGACTTCGAAAAACTTGAACGCTTCGGCAAACACATCACCATCAGGCCTGAACCTCAGGCGGTTTGGAGTAAATCATTGTCTTCAAAAGAATGGGAGAAAACAGCCCATGTTCGATTCATACCTAAATCAGGATCAACAGGGGAATGGAAAAAATTGCGCGAGATGCCGGATCGGTGGCATATTCAATATGCCCTCGAGAAACAAGCAAACATCCATTTCCGTCTTGCATTGACTTCATTCAAGCACGTTGGCGTTTTTCCTGAACAGGCCGTGAATTGGGAATACATTTTCAAAAAAACCAAAGCGCTCAAAGCGGATGTCCCCAAAGTACTAAACTTATTCGCGTACACCGGTGGGTCATCATTGGCAGCCAAGGCCGCAGGTGCCGATGTCACACACCTTGACTCGGTACGACAAGTAGTTACCTGGGCCCGGGAAAACATGGAAGCAAGTGGACTAGACAACATCCGCTGGGTGATTGAAGATGCGATGGCATTTGTTAGAAGGGAACAGAAAAGAGGCAAGAAGTATAATGGTATCATACTGGATCCACCTGCTTACGGACACGGAACAAACGGTGAGAAATGGAAGCTTGAGGACATGATCCATGAGATGACACAATTGGTAACAAGCTTGCTGGAACCTGAAGACCATTTCCTATTGATGAACACCTACTCGTTGGGTTTTTCGTCTCTCATCATTGACAACTTGCTCAACACCACATCCCTCAAAGGCACCTTTGAGACCGGTGAGATTTTCCTACATTCCCAAACCGACCAAAAACTTCCATTAGGCGTTTTTGGCAGGAGCATTTGATTCAAAAAACATTTTCCTTTTTGCCGTGTTAATTCTTCATGACAACAAAAATGCAATTGGTTTTAACCGGACTCTTGTTATGTTATCTGGCAAACGCCACCGCTTGCAATGAATCAGCTCATAAACAAAACCCTTCCATGTCAACAGATTCAAGTCAATCCAAAAACCCTTATTACTCCCGAACCGATACCAGCAAAATTGTTGTAGAGGACTCGGAGTGGAAAAAGGTTCTTCCGGCCGAAGTATATTACATAGCTCGTGAAAAAGGCACCGAAAGGGCTTTCACAGGAAAATTCTGGGATCACGAAGGGGTTGGCACTTATTTTTGCGCAGCTTGTGGCAATGCACTTTTCAAATCCGACTCCAAGTTCTCCAGCTCGTGTGGATGGCCCAGCTACTTTGAATCGATTCGTCCCAACGCTGTCAACTACAACCCCGACTACACCTATGGCATGAACAGAATTGAGGTGGTTTGTGGACGATGCGACGGACATCTTGGACACATATTCGATGACGGACCTCCTCCTACTTACAAGCGTTTTTGCATCAACTCCATCGTTTTAGATTTCGAGCCAGAAAAACCCTGACTTGTGTTTCCCTGATTTTGGAAATGTTATTACTTTTCCATCATGGGACAACAATTGAAATCCTCACCCTTTAACTTAGCGGTAATCGCCGCAGGTTTGGGCTTTTTTGTTGATGCCTTCGACCTTTTCCTGTTCAGCATTTATCGAATACCCAGTCTTAACGAACTCGGTTTGAGCGGTAGTGAACTGAAAACACAAGGCGAACTATTGCTATCCATCCAAATGGCCGGTATGATGGTCGGAGGGATCCTGACAGGTATCATTGGTGATAAAAGAGGACGCGTGGCCGTGTTGTTCGGATCCATCCTGCTCTACTCCGCAGCCAACATAGCGAATGCCTATGTGACTGACACCACTTCTTACGCAGTCATTCGCTTCTTGGCGGGAGTCGGGTTGGCAGGCGAGCTTGGCGCAGGCATCACCTTGGTAAGTGAAACCATGTCTATCGAGCGAAGAGGTTATGGAACCATACTGGTTGCAACCATGGGTGCGTTGGGTGCCGTATCCGCAGGCCTTGCCGGCGACCTTCTGTATTGGCGTGATGCCTTCCTGTACTCCGGAATTGCGGGACTGTTGCTTTTGTTGCTTCGAATGAAATCACTGGAATCAAAAATGTTTGCCCGTGCAGCAGCGGAAAACCGTTCGCGTTCAGGTTCGTTTCTCCACTTGTTTTCAAATAAAAAACGCATCCTTCGCTATATGGGATGCATCATGATGGGAGTGCCGATCTGGTTCAGCGTCGGACTGTTGATCACTCTTTCTCCCGAATTAGCCACAGAGGGCGGTATCGATGGGTGGAGACTCACCGCGGCGTTCACCCTGTTTCAAATAGGTATTGCCACAGGCGACTTGAGCAGCGGTGTCACCAGTCAGTTGGCCCGCACGCGCAAACGAACGATACTGCTTTTCATGTGTATTGCCATCATTGCAACCATTTGGCTTTTCCATGGGTTTGCAAACGGACACCTTTCCGTTTGGGTGTGCCTGCTGATGGGATTTGGTTGCGGATACCTGTCTGTGTTTGTAACCACCATTGCCGAGCACTTTGGAACAAATCTCAGGGTGCTGGTCACCTCAACCGTCACCAACTTCATGAGGGGGTCGGTAACCATCATGATCCCATTTCACCTCTTTCTTGAAAATTACATGAGCTTATGGTGGTCTCTCGTAGTTACCGGTGTTCTCGTATGGGTACTAGCAATCATAAGTACCATCTCACTGAAGGAGACTTACGGACGAGATTTGGATTTTACAGAATGAGGGATTCAAGCATCAAGCCAATCCATGGCTTGGTTGGAATCAACAAAAAAGCGGGTTTCGAAACCATTGGGGGCAGATGGAGAGCCAACAATCCTCCTCATGGCTGCGTTGTTTAGAAAATCCAAGGAAGAGACGACCGCATGCTTCCGCAACGCCGTTCCAGCCAGCCGGGGATACCAAAACCGTGTAGCCCACTCCTCATCCTGCGGAAGAATGGTCGACATGAACTTCAAATCACTGAAACAATACTCTATATCGTTGTTTCTAACATAGGCAAGAATGAAACTCAAGCATTCGCGGAAATCCTGAGGTTTTGCATAGCCCTTCCATTTGAGGCGCAGCATCCTAGCTTCAGGATCGTGCGCTACACAGATAAAACTCTTATCGAATACAACCTCTTCGGCAATCATGGATCCGCGAATGTATCATTTGCATCCTCTCTTTAAACCAAAGATTTGGCTAACGTCAAGGATTTAAAAGTGAATTACCCCAATGAATTGGTGAAAGAAAATCGATTGTCCACATGGGACCTTTAATGTAATTTTGTTGTCCGTATGGAAAATAAAAGAAGGGTCCGAACCCGATTCGCACCAAGTCCAACAGGCCCCCTGCACATGGGAGGTGTTCGAACCGCATTGTACAACTACCTCTTTGCCAAACGCAGCGGCGGCGATTTTTTGCTTCGAATCGAGGACACCGATCGGAACCGGTTTGTTGAAGGCGCCGAGGAATACATAATCGAAGCACTGAATTGGTGTGGAATCGTTATCGATGAGGGCGTTTCAAAAGGAGGCCCATTTGCACCCTATCGTCAGTCGGAACGAAAAGAACTTGGCATTTACCGCGACTATGCCGAACAACTGGTCCGTTCAGGTCACGCCTACTACGCATTTGACTCGGCCGAAGATTTGGAACAGATGCGAAAGCGATTGTCCGACTCCGGAAATCCTGCACCGACATACAATTTCGAATCGAGGGGGTCAATGTTCAATTCCCTCTCCCTGTCAAAGGAGGAGTCGGCTTCGAGAATGGCCTCCGGACAACCTTATGTGATCCGTTTGAAAATTGAGCCGGGGCAAACCGTACAGTTCGAGGACATGATCCGTGGAATGGTCAGCTTCCAATCCGACATTGTTGATGACAAGGTGCTTCTGAAATCCGATGGTATGCCCACCTACCATCTTGCCCACATTGTGGATGATGTGCTTATGGAAATTTCACATGCCATCCGCGGCGAGGAGTGGCTCCCTTCAGCACCAGCACACATTTTGATCTACAAATGGCTTGGTTGGGAAGACCGGATGCCCCGATATGCACATCTTCCCCTGCTATTGAAACCCGAAGGAAATGGAAAGCTCAGCAAGCGCGATGGTGACCGACTGGGGTTCCCTGTGTTCCCATTGCAATGGACCGACCCTGCAACAGGCGAAATTTCGACCGGTTACCGTGAAAAAGGATATTATCCTCAAGCGTTTGTAAACATGCTGGCATTGCTGGGATGGAACCCTGGTAGCGAGCAGGAGTTGTTCAATATGCACGAGCTCATCAACTCCTTCACCATGGATCATGTTCACAAGGCAGGAGCACGATTCGATCCTGAAAAAACCAAATGGTTCAATGAGCAATACCTGAGGTCGCAACCCGACATTGACATTGCCACAAGAATCCAACCATTGGTGGCCGATCGATTCGGCATCCAAGAATCAGATCATCGTTTAAGCATCTCTTTCCTTCAATCAGCTGTGGTTTTGCTGAAGGACCGGGTGCAATTTGAGAGTGAAATGGTAGAAAGCGGACAATACCTGTTCGTTGCACCTGAAGCATATGACCAAACCGTCATCTCCAAAAAATGGAAACCGGGTTTGAGGTTGTTTTTCACCACCCTTTCTGCAAGCATTCAAAAACTAATCCCTTTCGACCGAAATGGAATCGATGCAACCATCAAAGCTTGCGCTGCTGAACATGGTGTCAAACCTGGTGAAATCATGCAACTGTTGAGGGTTTTAATCAGCGGGCAGGCAGGAGGTGTTGATCTGATAGGCATGATTGAACTGCTTGGTTCCAGTGAGGTTTCAGCCCGGATACAACGAGGTGTTGATTCGATTCACGACTGAAAATCAAACTTTTTTAGTCTCGAGGCACAACCTAAAGTGTAATTTTTCGTTATTATCTTCGTAAATTGCGAAGAAAGTTGCCTTTTACCCTATGGGAAGCTACGACCAATTGATTTCCAAACTGGATGCATTCATCCGGAAGTACTATAAAAACCAACTCATCAGGGGTGTACTACTTACGTTTACAGCCCTGAGCGTTAGCTGGTTGGTGTTTACTGGTGCTGAATACTTTGGCCACTTCGACACAGGTGTCAGAGCCTTCCTTTTCTGGACATTCATTCTTGTCGCTGCGGTGGTGTTGTTCAAAATGGTAATTACTCCGGCCTCCAAGTTGTTCAGGTTGGGCAAGACCATCACCCATGAGGAGGCAGCACGCATCATCGGAACCCATTTCTCAAAGGTGAGCGACAAACTCATCAACACCTTACAACTAAAGGCCCAAGCCGATCATTTACCCGAATCAAATGAGCTTCTGCTTGCCAGCATACAGCAAAAAACCTCCGAACTGCAGCCCATACCTTTCGTTCAAGCCATCGACTTTTCCAAAAACAAGAGATACCTGCGCTTCGCACTGATTCCAGCTTCCGCCTTGGTCATAATCCTTTTCGCTGCACCAAGCATGTTGCTCGACGGAAGTCGTAGACTGGTCAACCACAACACACATTTCGAAACTCCTGCTCCGTTCTCATTTGTGATCACCAATGACAGCTTGGAGGTAGTGGAAGGCAACGATTTCAATTTGACAGTTGAAACGGAAGGCGATATCCTGCCAAGTGAAATGTTCGTTGAAGCCGACGGCAAGCAATTCCGTTTGGATGGCAGTGGTAAAACCGGATTCAATCATGTTTTCAAAAGCGCGCGAAAAACAACCACATTTCGACTGCTTGCCGATGGATACGCATCGTCCGGATATGAGCTAAAAGTGTTGCCCAACCCCTCCGTACTTGATTTCAGCGTCACACTTGATTATCCTGCCTACACTGGCAAGCAAGACGAACGGGTGTTGAATACAGGCGATCTGAACGTGCCCGCCGGCACCCGTGTAAGCTGGGAATTCCGATCAAGGAATACGGATGCCATGTCGATTAGGTTTTCCGATACCACCTTGGACATGAAGCCCGAGGGCGCGGTGTTCAAACACTCCAAGGTTTTTATGCGTCCGGACCAATATTCCGTAACCCCCTCCAACGAACTGTTTGTATCCAAGGAGCCCCTGTCATATTCCGTACAGGTGGTCCCCGACTTGTATCCCTCCATCCGGATTGAACAGCAAGCAGACTCCACCAGCGCAACACTGGTCTATTTCAAGGGTGATGTCCGCGACGATTACGGATTTTCAAAACTGACTTTCAACTACCGCTTCCTCAAAACGGAGGATGGTTCAGTTCGTGATAAAAAAGAGCTTGCCACGGCCTTGCAAGTCAACCGAGTGACACAACAAGATGTTTTCTTCCACGCATGGGATATGCAAACCCTGAACATCAGGCCAGGAGAAGAGCTCGAATATTTCTTTGAGATATGGGACAATGACGGAGTGAGCGGTCCTAAATCGGCTCGAACACAGCCGGTGGTTTACAAGGCCCCATCATCAGAAGAACTTGAGAAGGAAGCAAAAGAAAACGCTGACAAACTTGAATCGGATCTTGAAAAGAGCATCAACCTGACCAAGGACTTACAGAAGGACTTGAACAAGGCCGCCAAAGACCTGGTTGAAAAAAAGAATTTGACATTTGACGACCGCAAAAAAATAGAGGATCTGCTTAAGCGACAGAAGGAATTGGAAAAGCAAGTGGAGAACATCCGCAAGCAAAACGAGCGAAACAACAACCAAGAGCGGGAGTTCCGCAAAGAGAACGAAGCCCTTCGCGATAAAAAGTCGCAACTGGAAGAGTTGTTCGACAAACTCATGAGCGAGGAGATGAAAAAGATGCTGCGCGAGTTGGAGCAGTTGATGTCGGAGTTGAACAAAGACGAGCTTAAGGAGAAAATAGACCAAATGAAGTTGGACTCCAAAGACCTGGAGAAGCAGCTTGACCGCACATTGGAGCTCTTCAAGCAGCTTGAGGTGGAAAAGAAAATGGAGGAGAACATCCAGAAGCTGGAAGATCTTGCCAAAGAACAGCGTGAACTGTCTCAGAAAACCGAACAAAGCAAGGAAATCAGTCCCGAATTGAAAGAGGAGCAGAAGGAGCTCAATGAGAAGTTTGACAAATTGCAGCAGGAGAACAAGGAGCTGCAAGAGAAAAACAAAGAGCTTGAATTCCCCAACGAAATGCAGGATCCATCGCAGGAAATGGAGGAAATCGACAAGGACATGGAGCAAAGCGAGCAGGAAATGAGTGGCGACAAGAAACAACAAAAACAGGCCTCTCAGTCTCAGAAAAAAGCTGCTGAGAAAATGGACAAGCTCGCTCAAAAAATGCGACAGCAGCAACAGCAGCAGGAAATGGAGCAGGCAGAGGAGGATATGCAGTCCCTTCGCATGTTGCTGGAAAACCTGATCCGGTTCTCGCTGGACCAAGAGGCATTGATGCAGGACCTTAAGGGCATTGACGTGAACAACCCCCGATACACCAAACTTGCGCAAAAGCAACGCGAGCTGAAAGATGATGCTAAGGTTTTGGAGGACTCATTGTTCGCGTTAAGTAAGCGTGTGGTCAAGATCCAAAGCATAGTGAACTCTGAAATCGCATCCATTAACCACAACCTGGGCAAGACGATATTGAATCTGCAAGACCGGTTTGTAGGAGAGGCACGGGCTGATCAGCAATATGTGATGACTTCCATCAATAACATTGCATTGATACTGACGGAAGCATTTGACCAGATGCAACAAGAGATGCAATCGCAGCAACAGCAAATGCAAGGGAATTCCAGTTGTAAAAAGCCAGGCAAAGGCAAGCCCTCCCCTTCTGCACAAAAACTGCGTCAGATGCAAGAGCAACTCAACGAGCAGATGAAGGCGATGAAGAAAAAAATGGAAGGTCAGAAAAAGGGCGAGAAAGGTGAGAAAGGTGAGGGATCGAATAAAGGAATGAGTGAAGAGCTGGCTCGCATGGCTGCTCAGCAGGAAGCCATACGGAACGAGCTGCAGCAATTGAGCAATATGGAGAACAAGGACGGCAATGGAACATTGGGCGATTTGGACCAGCTTGCAAAACAGATGGAACAAACGGAAAAGGACTTGGTCAACCGCAAAATAAACGAGGAAACCATCCGCCGACAGGAGGAAATCATGACCCGCCTTTTGGAAAGTGAAAAAGCGGAGCGTGAACGCGAACAGGACGAAAAACGACGGTCTTCCGAGGGTCGGGATATGCCCAATCGCAACACCAGTCAGTTCGAAGAATACAAACGACTGAAAATGAAAGAGGTGGAGTTATTGAAAACTATCCCAGCCGACATGAATCCCTTTTATAAAAACCTGGTAAATTACTATTTTCAAACCCTAGAAAATCAACCATAGAAGGCATGTCCAGCTCCACCAAGTTTTCCAATACTTTGGAATTTGTTTCAGAACCCCATAGCATCAACATAGTTGAAAAGGTGATTGATGATATGAAGTTGGAGTACGGCATTCATGAAGATTCCTATGGAAACATCCTGGTGGCTGTGACCGAAGCAGTGAACAACGCCATCATGCATGGTAACAAATGCGACCCATCAAAAAAAGTGAAGGTGTATTACGAGGTTGATGGTGACCGGATCATGTTTTCCATTGCTGACGAAGGCATGGGTTTCGATTACTACAACCTCCCTGACCCAACCGCTCCTGAAAACATTGAAAAGCCAACCGGCAGAGGAGTATTCCTCATGAAGCACCTTGCAGACCAGGTGATTTTCTCAGATAACGGTAAGGTCGTGGAAATGTACTTCAAAACGCACAATGACACCGTCGCATAATCATTAATTCACCATCACGAAATTTCCAAAACCAAAACGATATGATTCGATCACTGACCCTGCTTGTTATTGCCCTTGCCTTTGTTGCCTGTGGCGGAAACGATGAAAAAGACGCTCCTTCAACCGATACGATTCCTGCCATAAACGATTCGGCAAGTACGCCTGTTTCCGTTTCAATTCCTGACACGGCACCCCAGTCAGGCCAGTCAGCAATGCGCATCAATCCGCCTCACGGCGAACCAGGTCACGTTTGTGAAGTGGAGGTCGGTAAACCCATTCCTGATAATCTGAAGAGCTCCGCACCTGCTGAAAAGGTAACCGCGACTCCGAATAGCAGCCCGATCACGGTTAATCCAGCTCCGGCCCCTGTAAATAACATGCCGGCAACCATTTCAACCAATCCGGGCACCAATCCAGCTGCCTCAGCCGCCACTGCTCCAGGTATGAACCCGCCCCATGGGCAACCAGGTCACGATTGCGCCATTCCTGTGGGGGCACCTCTTAAGAAATAAATTGTTTTTCAGGAGTAGATTTCTGCCCGCTGTTGTTTGACGCGTTCGTCTACGAGGTATTCATCGTAGCTCATTCTCTTGTCTACCATTCCATTCGGACCAATTTCGATGATTCGGTTTGCAACCGTTTGCGTAAACTGATGATCGTGCGAAGTGAACAGCGCTACGTGTCTCCAATCAATCAACGCATCATTGAATGCCGTTATCGACTCTAAGTCCAAATGGTTGGTTGGCTCATCGAGCACCAGGCAGTTTGCATTGGTAAGCATCATGCGTGATATCATGCATCGTACCTTCTCGCCCCCTGAAAGCACCGATGATTTTTTCAAGGTCTCCTCCCCTGAGAACAACATCTTGCCCAGGAAGCCACGTATGTAGGTCTCGTTTTTGTCAGCAGAAAACTGCCTCAACCAATCTATCAGGTTTTCCTCAGAATTGAAAAACGAACTGTTGTCGTTGGGAAGATACGAGGTGGTGATGGTGCCACCCCATTTATAGGTTCCTGAATATCCATCAACATGGCCATTCAGGATTTCAAAAAGGGCGGTCAGGGCCAGATGGTTTTTCGAAAGGAAAGCAACCTTGTCGCCCTTAACCAAATTGAAATCCACTTTCGAAAACAGTGGAGCGCCGTCGGATCCATTAAAACCCAAACCTTCAACAGCAAGTATCTGGTCGCCACAATCACGTTCGGCCGTGAAAATGATGCCCGGGTATTTCCTGTTGGATGGCTGGATTTCATCTATGACCAACTTATCAAGCAACTTCTTCCTGCTGGTGGCTTGCTTTGATTTGGATGCATTTGCGCTGAAGCGCTCGATGAATTCCTGCAACTCCTTGCGCTTATCCTCTATCTTTTTATTCTGCTCGGAACGTTGACGTAAAGCCAGCTGGCTCGATTCATACCAGAAAGAGTAGTTACCCGTGTAGATATTGATTTTTCCAAAGTCGATGTCGGCAACGTGTGTGCATACGGCATCCAGGAAATGGCGGTCGTGTGAAACCACAATCACCGTGTTCTGGAATCCTGCCAAGTAATCCTCCAACCACGAAATGGTTTCCACATCCAAGTCATTTGTGGGCTCATCCAACAACAGAATATCGGGATTACCGAAAAGGGCTTGGGCCAACAACACTTTGACTTTCTCCTTTCCATTCAGCTCTTTCATCAAAAGATGATGTCGCTCCTCGGAGACTTGAAGCCCGCTCAGCAACTCCGCTGCGTTGCTCTCGGAGTTCCATCCATCCATTTCGGCAAACCTGGATTCCAACTCGGCGGCAAGGTCTCCATCCGCATCACTGAAATCCGCCTTTGCATATAACGCATCCTTTTGCTGCATGACATCCCATAAGCGCTTGTTACCCATCAATACGGTTTGCATTACAGGATAATCATCGAATGCAAAGTGATCTTGCGACAAAACGCTCATCCGCTCGCCAGGAGTCATGGAAACCTGCCCCGTGGTGGGATCGATGGTGCCAGCAATGATTTTGAGAAAGGTGGATTTCCCTGCACCGTTTGCACCGATGATACCATAACAATTGCCAGGGGCAAAGCGGATATTTACATCTTCGAAGAGCACACGCTTGCCATACCGCAGCGAGAGATTAGATACTGAAAGCATAAATTGAATTAAGGTTGCAAAGGTCGGTAAAATTGGTCAACGCGTAACCGCCTCTTACAACAGCCATCATAAAAAAGAGGCGCCAAAAGACGCCTCTCGTTATACGAATTATTTTATGGTGAGTCAGTTTCTTTGGAACCTTTTCACAATCAACTGGCCTTCATTGGTGATCATCCGAACCAAATATCCACCAGGACGAAGGAATCCCAGATCAAGGGCACTCACGTTGTCATTTGTTTTGTAAACCAATCGGCCAGGAATATCATAAACCTCAATGGAGGAAATCTCCTTGTTCGAGCGGTTGCTGATGAACAGCATTCCGTTGGTTGGATTCGGATAAACCACAAACAGCTCCTCCGCTCCTTGGCCATCGATTTCAGAGATGGAAGTGGTTTGTGGGCCATAAGTGATATTCAGCACCGGTGCAAACTCGGGATCTGTGGAGCCGGTGAACGTGACCATGCCGGCTGCACCTGGCGCAGAAAGCATGAATTGCGTGTTCACTGTATGGGTAATATAGGGCAGCAAAGAAGCGGGTATTTCCAACCGAACCCAACCCCCATCGGTGTTAGCAGTACCAAATCGGCAAGCGGATCCGGATGCATCGCCCGGAGCTTGAAAATCGGATGGTTCAACATTTACACTTGTTCCAAAATTTCCACTTACAACCTTTAGCTCCATCGTGGTGCCAATCGGATTGGAGCCGGTCAATGATTCCCTTCTGATGAAAATGCTTGCGGCCGACACACCGGTGTCAGGCATTGAGGTGGTGTTGAATGTGATTATGGAGGAATAATCGTCGCCATTGCTATTTCCAACCATCAGCGACGAAGAAACCAAACCTTGTGCCGAAACAGACCCGTCGGAACTTCCTCCAACAGCTGTAAGGAACTGATCATCCATCAAGGCCTTGTGATAAAACTTTCTTGTATGGTAGTTTACGAATTGATCAAACGATGCAGGAGACAAATGAAAGCAATCCTTGAAGATTACATAATTGCGCATGGCGTTTTTCGGTGATGGGTAATCGGAATAACCCAACGGCATAGGGGCTGTAAAAGCAGGGTAAGAAGCGTTGGGAGGAACCGTTAGTGGAGTGGCTTGTCCGAATACATGTTGGATCAATCCGGTTGCGTTTACAAACTCCACTTGAGGATCAGCATTGGCAATGGCAGCCATTTCTGAGCTGTAGTAATTCAAAATGCCGTTTATTTGAGTGAAGTTCGGCTGACCCATTCCATTCCAAGTGGCATAAAACGGGTGCGAGCTCTGGAAAGGTGCCAAATCGCCAATGATCTCGCCGAAATTCGGGTAAGCATAGCCGCTCCAAAGTATTTTTATTCCTGGACGAACATTCTTGATGAAGTCGAAGATATAAGTAAGCCGCGAACTGACGGAATCCAACAGTGAGTCCGTTTTGGCCTGCGACCAGTTTTTATTCCATTGACCTAAGACATCATTTCCGCCCAAGCTCATGTGTACAAAATCTATTGTAGGCCTTGCTAGTAATTGGGTTTGAATTTCGTTGAGTCGGGAAGGTTGTACAAAATCAACCGTCTCCGTGCCATTCTCAGAGAGTACGGCGTTGGTATAAAACTTGTAATTTGAGTGCCCCCAATTGCTGAAGGCCGTGTTGATGGAATTATCTGTACCCATCATAGCCGCCCAACTATCACCGATAAGCAACACCCGCTCCTCGGGTGTTTCAGTACACTGGGCCATTGAAGCCGAAAAGGGCAACAAGCAAACAAATAAGGCAAGTATTGATTTTCTCATGTTTATACGATTTGAAGCAAAGATATCCAAATTGATGAATTTTCAAAAAATGGGGGCTGAGCCTTTCCGATATGATTTTAATCAATTTTGTTGTGCTTCAGTTACATTACTTTCACGCCGAATCAAAGGAAGGAAAAATGACCCACCCGATAAAAGCATTAATCTTGGCAACAATCATCCTATTGGGATTTTCTGCTCATTCGATTGCTCAAAAAAGCGAATGGAAAACCATGCGTTTTGATTCTTTGGATTTCTACCGCCTGGAATTAAAAGATGGCACCGAAATGATCGGTAACATCATCGAACAAGACTCATTGAATGTTTATTTGAAAACCAAGTACATTCCCCGGATAGAAGTGTCATATGAAAGCATCGCAAAGATTGAAATCATCGCAAAGGAAAATATCCAAGGTGGGTCATATTGGTTCCGAAATCCACACACCACCAGGTATTTTTTCGCACCCTCCGCATTCAACTTAAAAAAGGGGGAGGGGTATTACCAAAACACCTATTTGTTCCTGAATTCGTTCAACGTTGGGGTAACCGATCACTTTTCAATTGGAGGGGGCTTTGAAATCATAAGTCTATTTGGATCCATGTCGAGTGGTGAATTCAGTCCGATTTTCTTCATTACACCCAAAGTTAGTTTTGAAGCCACTAAAAACTTTCGTTACGGCTTTGGTGTTTTTTATGTCAACATACCTGACTTGTTTGAGGTGGGTCGGCAAGGTGCCGGAATAACTTACGCCATGGGAACATACGGTAATGAAAACAGGAACATAACCATTGGAAGCGGCCTCAGTTTCACAGATTCAGGGTTCGACAGAAGACCCATATTTACGGTATGTGGATTGTCAAGGTTTTCCAATCGCACCGCATTCGTTACGGAGAACTGGATCCTATATGATGGAACCAAAACCACTGGGATTTACTCTTATGGATTCAGGTTTTTCGGTTCCAAAATGGCCGTCGACTTGGGTTTCATCAACAATAGCGACATTTCTTCGGGTATTTTTATTGGGATACCCTACGTGGATTTTACTGTAAAATTCTAGAAAATCTCGATAAATATTATGTATCTAATTGTTTTACAATAATATACAACAACTGCTGAGACTCTTGGTAAAAAATTGCTCTGAACTATACCTTTATAAATCAATTACCTATATATTCGTGAACCTAAAAACAATTCCCAATGAAAAAGTCTTTAATGTTGCTCAGCTTGTCCTTTTTGGGACTGGTATCCAACGAAGGTTTCTCACAAAACAATAGTAACATCAAGCTCATGCCTGATGTAGCTAGCGTTTGTAAAACCACAACCCTTTACCTATCAATTCCAGGTAACTCATTTGTTCCAACATCTTACTTGTGGAGCACGGGAGCTACCACGCCTACCATTGAAATTACAACTAGCGGGACCTACACCCTTTCTGTGACAGGATTTACAGGGGGAAATAACCGTCCTAGGACTGTTGTGTTGTCAAATGCCTACAACGTAAAACCGCAACCTACAATCAACCCTTTGACGGATATCTGGGTTTGTAAGGATGAAACCGTTGTACTGGAAGCTGAAGCAGGATATGATTCCTATCAATGGAACAACGGAACTGCTGGAGAAATTTTTTCGAAAACATTCACATTGGGTGGAGGTAACACCCCCCAATTAGATACAATGACTGTGAATTATACATCCACCATTACCGGTGTATGCTCGGTGACATCCGAGTCTTTGGTCATCCGCGGTGTGCGTAAGCCAAAGGGTGTTGGACAGTTTTTCTGTGGCAGAACCGACCTGAACCTGAATGACTCCGTTCCCGCAGGATTGGTTCTTGAGTACCTCTACCCTGTTCGTTATGACATGGAATTCACAGACCTGAGTGACCCAACAAATGTCATTTACTACGTGACACAGCCTGGACAATTAAAGGCACCATTGAATATCCTAGAAGCTGGCAAATCCTACACTGTTAGAACGCGTCCTTTGATTAACACTTGGACCTTCTGCTATGGTGATCCTTGCACCATCGGCATCACCTCATCAAACCGCTTGATGGGTGAATCGAACAGCATGAAAACCTATCGCGTAATGGATGTTTCCGGTCGTGTCTTGGTAGAACAAAAAGCCGAGTTCTTCAACCGTGAGTGGGTACGCAACTTCCCATCCCAGATTTTTGTAATCACTGAAACTTCAGAAAATGGTGAAGTGAAAGTGACCCGCGAGTTCATTCAGCTTTAAAAATAACAACGCATTAAAAAAGCCATCCAGTTTTTGGATGGCTTTTTTGTTTGCGGCAGAACTTATCTCGAGACGACTACGGGTTTTGTTATCACCCGATCCCCCGAGGTCAATTTAATCAAATAGGTGCCTGCATACAAGGTTCGGATATCAACCCATGATACCGTTGAGCCGGGATGGATGTGTGAAGTTGAATGCACCCTGCCACTCAAATCCATAAGCTGGATTTGAACCTCTGACCTTAACAAACCTGGAAGCTGTACTGCAATAAATTCGGCAGAGGGATTCGGGAAGACGATGACTGCATTTTCATTGATAGTCGTTTCCATCAAATTGGTAGCAGGGCTATATACAGTAACCGGTTCCGTTATACTCGTCACCTTGGAAGCGGTTCGCGTTCCATAGAAAGTCGGACCCACCACATAAGGATATGCGGAATTCCAATTGGCGTCAACCGTTGCAAAATAGGCATACGTACCATTGGGATATTCGGGTGTAACGCAAAACCTGCCGTTATGTATGTCGAGTATTTCAGGTGAAGCCCCACCTACATATTCATAATCCTCGCGAAAATATCCCAGCGGATAAGTGGTGCTCACATTGGGGCCAGCAAGAACGGTTTGGCCTGTAGGACTTGTATTGCGAACTGAAATGTTCCGAAGCTGATATCCTGACTTCATGCGAACAACGCCTCCCGTACCGTTTGTATTCAAATACCCATATGCACCGTAAATCGGAAATCCATCATATGCATAGCCGATCAGTGGGGAGTGTTGCGTGCTATCGATCGTGTATAAGCCATCGGCATCATACAAATTGCAGATTGTGGAAATCACATTCAAATCGAGTTTGAAAGCGCTTGGATTTTGATGGTGGTGGTAATTGCCCATGGCAGGATGACCTTTGGAGCAATCGAATCCGAGTCGTTCGGCGGGAATTGCATCGCGGTTCCAGCTCATAGTGGCCGTTGGACCGCCAGGACAAGGTGGATTTCCAGGGCCTCCACAAAGCGAATTGGTGGAAGTGTTCCATGCGACACCATCACGATAGTCGAACAAAGCAACCCCGTTGATGAAAATACCAATGTTACCTCCGGTTGTGGCTGTTGGTGTTCCTGTATTTTGCACTGGGTTTCTGGATATTTTGAAGATGGCATTCTGGTTGGTGGCCAATGATGGATTCCCATCCAGAAAAGGCCCTGTTGTGTAGGAAGGAAGCCCCTTGGTGCGCACATATATCCAATTGGCAGAGTATGAAACCGACTGAACATTGGCGGAATCGTTGTCTTGAATCGCTGTTGAGTTCCCCTGTACATAATGACTGGCTTTGACACCGGTTGTATTGAACAACCATGAGGTTACTTCGGGTCCTTGAGCCATGACCACTCCAGCATAAGATACAATCAGGATGGTGAGTGTTTTTTTCATTTTAATCTAGGTGTTTTATTGTTTGTTTGCATTTGATTTTTCTTTGAATGCTTGACTCGGATATCCATTCTTGTTTCCTAAAACGAACTCCTTATCTGACAATGTGAGTAGGAATGCCATCAGATCAACCCGGGTTTCCGAAACAAATTGCGATCCATGATCAAGCATTCCTGAATTTTCGTAATGATCCATCACCTGCCACAAAGTCATGAATCGTCCGTCGTGCATATATGGATAAGTGTATTCAATGTTTCGTAGCGAAGGCACACGAAATCGCAGCGAATCGGAGCTGTTTCCTGTTACACGCATTCGACCCAGATCGCGAAGTGCCGTATCCATAGGCAGATTATTACTCTCAAAACGATTGTTGGTAAACAACGGCTCCTGGTGACAACCAGAGCATTGTTGTTGGAAAAAACGATAACCGTTCCACTCCTTTTCTGTGAAGTGCACCTCCCCCCTCTTCATTTGATCATATTTGGAATTTGCACTCACCAATGAAAAAACGAACTGAGAAATAGCTGAAACGATTCGTTGGTTGGTTATTTTTTCGTCGCCAAATGCATTAAGAAAAAACTTTTCATACCCTCCAGTCCGCGATAATTTAAATGGCAATGAATCGAAAGATGAACCCATTTCATCGGCGTGGTCAACAGGAAACATGATTTGCTGTTCTATATTACCGGCAAAGCCATCCCACATGAAGTCCTTTCTCCATGCGAGATTGATCAGCGGAGGAGCATTACGGGTTCCAATACGATCATCAATTCCATGACTCAATCGATGGTCGGTGTGGGCAAAGCTGTTGTATGGCGAATGACAAGAAGCACATGAAACCATATTGTTGGCGGACAGGACAGGATCAAAAAAAAGCATCCTGCCCAGCAACACGGTGTTTGAGTCAAAACTTGTTCGGTGCTCCGGCTTTGGCCAATGGCGAGGATGCTTGATATGAATCGTGTCGCTTGCACGAAATGCAAGAAATAAAACAGACATCAACAACAAGGTCCGTTTCATCATTTCAAATGGAAGGATTTAGATGCCTCATCTGCCAAATGCATTGCTTTAGCCCCAGGAGTCATAATGGCGTATTGCTTCATTGATAAAGCAGCATATGCAACACGACCCACATCAAAAAAAACAACGATATCTTTTTGATTAGTCGGTAATGTGATGACACGCTCCGCATTAAACGGACTCTGAAACCCACCGATATGGAATTCGAACTCCCTTTTCGGAGGGGGACAACTGGAACAAACACCCTCCATTTTCAAATTTACATAGCCGGTATGCCATGCCCAATACATTCCATTGGCAGGATCCAATG
>Ga0315906_10003356_pt1 | contig 21279 bp, 24 predicted proteins | sample LakEriMetagenome_4_FD_203526 | JGI IMG/M metagenome (GOLD analysis project Ga0315906, IMG submission 203526) | Freshwater fungal communities from buoy surface, Lake Erie, Ohio, United States - Buoy 2 MA122 | ecosystem: Environmental > Aquatic > Freshwater > Lake > Lake biofilm | place: USA...
TGGCTGGAATAGAACCAGGATGCAACCCGCCGCGCGTTCCTTCCTCCGACGAGTTTAAGGACCCATTCTCGGAAGAAACGCGCGACGGGTTGCTGCAAATAAGGCAGTGGTCAAACATACAAGACACGGAGAACACAGAGGTTTGTAAATGGGTTGTGATAGTTAGGTTGTTCCAGCCCTTCGTTATCTTCGTTGCCTTCTGTAAAAAATATTTTCTGCACAGAAGGTAACAAAGGAAACGAAGGAGCTTCGCGCTCGGCTTTCTAATTTAGGATTTTGGTTAAATGGTTGTGATAGCTGGGTTGTTCCAGCCCTCCGTTCTCTCCGTTTGCTCCTGTAAAAATTGTTTTGCACAGGAGATAACAGAGGAAACGGAGGAGCTTCGCGCTAGGCTTTCGATTAGCTGACTATCCATTTTGATTATTTTCGTGTGCTTCGTGTTTTTGGTGGTTCCTATTTCTGAATCCCTATCAATATTTCTCCCATGAATCCCTGTATCGAAGCCGCTATCTCTGTTGCGAATCACCATGGCGTGGTTGCGGATCGCTGCGAGATTTTACAGGACGGGCATACCTTGGTGGTTCGGTTGACTGAAACGCTAGTCGCGCGAGTGGTCACGGATATCGATGGGCCACGCCAGGGTTTGGATTGGTTTGAGCGTGAGACGGCGGTGGCTGCGCATCTGACGCTTCATCATGCTCCAGTGATTCCACTGCATCCTGATCTTCCTGCCACGGCACATCAGCATGAAGGATATGCGATGAATTTCTGGCAGTTCGTGACTGCGATTGAAACCGAAGCCAACCCTAAAGAGATCGGGTCGAGCTTGTATCAATGTCATGAAATACTGCGTCATTTTTCCGAGCCACTTCCGGCACTTGCCATCCTCCATGAGACGATGGCAATCCTAGAGGGTTCGGTTGAGAAATCTTATTTCGATGCGGCTACGGTTGATTTGTTGAAGCGTCACCTCCAGCAATCCATCGATGTGCTCGCGCCTTTGCCCGCTCAGCCTCTGCATGGAGACGCTCACATGGGTAATCTCATGATGACGACCCAAGGAATGCTCTGGACCGATTGGGAGGATGCGTTCAGTGGTCCCGTGGAATGGGATTTAGCATCGATCATCTGGAATGCGAAATGGTTAGATAACGATCAGAATTTCGTGGATCAGGTTTTGGAATCCTACCAAGAAGCAGGAGGAAAATATGATGAATTGTTTTTGAAACATTGCCTCATCGCTCGCGCCGCCGTGATGAGTGCTTGGTATCCGATTCTTTATCCATCTCCGTCAGAGGAGAGAGTGAGGAAGCTGAAGCAGCGGATTGAGTGGTTGCGGGATCTTTAAGGTAGGGCGCTATCGCCGAGAGCGCCGCATGGAATGATAAGAAGAGGATAGTTAGAGTTTGAAGTTTAGTGCGCCCTTTCAGGACTTGGATTTTTTTGGGGAATTTTACCCAGTGCGTTGCACTGGGCTGGTATAAGCTAGGCCGTTGGCCTTGGGGGAGTTGGTTTGAAGGATCTCTTCATTCAAAAATCAACAATCGTCACTCATCAATCGTCATTCCATCTCATATCGGTACGTTCTGGTCACTCGGTTTGATTTACGATTGATGATTGTTGATATGTGATTTTTGATTTGGAAGAGGGTTTTCACTCCACCTGCGCCACCGCCATTGCGGATTTGTTAGGTCATGTTTCCAAGGGTGGTCGTCGCGGTGCTCCTCGACCCTTGGCTAATATCTATCATCCCGTTGGGATGGATTCGGTTTTGGGAGGCAGGTGGGTTGAGAATTTTGGCATGGCGGATGCAATCCGCCGCCACGTATCACTCCACCTGCGCCACCGCCATTGCGGCGATGCCTTCTTTTCTGCCGATGAAGCCCATGGTTTCGTTGGTGGTGGCTTTGATGCCGACTCTTTTTGGTGACATGCCTAGGGCGTTGCCGATGTTTTGTTGCATGGCTTCGCGGTGAGGGAGGATTTTTGGGGCTTCGGCGATGAGGGTGGAATCGACGTTGATCAATGTTAGATTTTCCTCAGCGAGAAGCTCGCGGCATTTTTCCAAGATTTTGAGAGAGGAGATGTCTTTGCAGGCAGGATCTCCGGGAGGGAAGTAGAAGCCGATATCGGGTTTTCCCATCGCGCCGAGGACGGCATCGGCGATGGCGTGGCAGAGGACATCCGCATCGGAGTGGCCAGCGAGGCCGTGGGTGTGCGGGATGTTCACACCGCCGAGGATGAGTGGGCGGTTTTCTGTGAATTGGTGGACGTCGTAGCCGGTGCCGATCATTTAAATTTCAAGGTTCAAGTTTCAAATTTCAAAGAAGAAATGCGGACTGGCGTCCGAGTGGTGTTAGAGGATTTCTTCTATAGGGATTTTGCCGTTGGTGGCGACGATGGAATAGGAATCCGATTTTCCGGGTTTTTGGGTGAGGGTGACTTTTCCTCCTGCGGCTTCGACGAGGAGTTGGCCGGCGGCGATGTCCCAGAGAGAGATGGTGGATTCGACGTAGGCATCGAGTCGGCCGCAGGAAATGTAGGCCATGCCGAGTGCGGCGGAGCCCATCATGCGCATTTTGCGGGCGCGGAGGGAAGCTTTGTGGAATCGCTCGATTCCGGTGTTGAGGGCTTCGGTGTCTTTTCCGCAACCGACGAAGAGGATGGATTCTTCGAGTTTTTCGCGAGGCGAAACTTTAACAGGGATTCCGTTCAACATGGGTTGGCCGCCTTTTACGATGGTCCAGGTTTCGCCGACCATGGGATCGTGGATGACACCGAGCACGACTTCGTCGCCGACACGAAGGGCGATGGAGATGCAGAAGTGTGGGATGCCGTAGAAGAAATTCACTGTGCCATCGATGGGATCGACGATCCATTGGCGGTTGGAGTTTTGGTTTCCAGCGATACCTTCCTCGCCGTAGAGCGCGTCGGTGGGGCAACCGTTGAGGAGGATGTTGGTGATGAGGTCTTGGGATTCCTTGTCGAGCGCGAGTTTGATGTCGTGATGATGTGCTTCATCGACCGTGAGCGATTGGCCGAAATGTTTGCGCAGGAGTTTTCCAGCTTCAAGAGCGGCTTGGACGGCCAGGTTGAGATCGTTTTCCATGGGTTGTGGGTAATGTTTTGAAGATCTGAGGTCAAGGGTGGTGGAATGTCAGGGTGAATATCTGAGTATTTTTAACCACGAATTTCACGAATGGCACGAATAAGAGAAATGAATTAGATCGTTGTATAGCCCTTGCGGCTTTTCCATGAGCTTTAAAAATTCGGGTAATTCGTGAAATTCGTGGTTCAAAAAATACATAGTGATGAATGGTTACCAGATTTGATCGATGGGGTATTTTTGAAAGGAGGTGTCTCGACTGACGATGGTGAGGTTTTCGGTTTTTGCGGTGGCGATGAGGAGTCGATCGAAAGGATCGCGGTGATACCAAGGGAGTTTTGATAGATTCTCCATGTGATCATTGGCGATGTGAATATGTCTGAAGCCACAAATTTCCATTTCCCGAGTGATGCGCTCTGCCCATCCAGCCGCGAGTTTAAAATCGGGTCGATCCAATGATAGTTTGATAGCGATTTCCCAAATGGAGATCATGCTCCAGTAAACTAGGTCTGCATTCGAAATGATGGTTCTCGTGTTTGAGGGTAATTTTGGATCATCGCGAATGATCCAGAGAATCGTGTGAGTATCGAGAAGCAGGCGCAAAATTTAGGCTTGGTAGGGTTTCTCGTCTTCGGCGACTTTGGTCAATTCGGCGGGCCCGTATTCGGCAAAGTCTTCTAATTCGTCATCAAAATCGTCACCCATTACTAAGACGAGATCTTTAAGAGCACCGAATCTGACCTTGGGTTTCGCTTCTTCAATGACCGTGAGTTTCACCAGCGGTTGGTTCCTGCGTGCGATGATGATTTCCTCTCCGTCCAGAGCCCGTTGGATGAGCTTTGAGAGGTTGGTTTTCGCCTGGTGGGTGGTAACGATCACAATATAAACTTAGCTAAGTAAGTGGACTAAGCAAGGCAGATTTCAGTTTTATGGGGAAAATTCGCTATAATCTTAAAAAATAAGAATGGAACCGCAGATCTCATGAAAAAATGAATTTTAACCGCCGGTTAAATGATTTCATCGATATGAATTTCGTGGTCCAAAACTGGGTTTTCGGGTTGAACCTCTCAGGTTCGGACGACATGCTCCGGGGATGGAAATGGAAGAGCGTGATTTAGGGACACAGCCACTTGAGGCGATTATGCAGCGTTGGGGTGTGACGAATCATGACTTGGTTGAGGATTCTCCGGAGCAATTGACGCATAAGCAGATCCAACGGGCAAAGGCTGGGCGTCGGCTGACCTTGAAAATGATGATGAAAGTGGCTCGGTCGTTGAATATCGCGATTTGGAATCGGCTTTCAAAGCAGAACAAAGAGACCTTTGTGGAGTATCTGCATAAAGATATTTTTTCCTACGCGAAGGATTACAATCCGGATAAGGCTGATCCGAATGAGGCGATGATTCAGTTGCTTCACCCGAAAAAATAAATCGAACCACGGATGGACACGGATGGACGCGGATTTTTAAGAGTTTATGCCTACAAAATGGTATTCCGAAACCTTCCCAGATCACACCCATTCATAAATTCGTGATATTCGTGTCGTTCGTGGTTAAAAATTCCTAGTATCATTGATGAGTGCGAACACAAACCAACCTTGGCGGATTGTGGGTCAGGGACTGGCCGGTACCTGTTTGGGCTTGGAGTTTTTGACGCGCGGTATTCCGTTTCGAATCGTCGATTCCGGAAAAGGCGGCAGCACGCGGGTGGCAGCGGGGTTGATCAATCCGCTGACCGGAAAGAACTTTCATCCGAGTTGGTTGATTGAGGATTTCCATCCTTACGCGGTGGAGTATTTCGAGAAGCTCGGGGAGCGGTTTGGAGTTAAGTTTTGGCATGCTATGCCAGTGATGCGATTGGCGGAGACGGAAAAGGAATGGGAGAAAATTTCATCGAAACTTGAGACTCCTGAAGTGAGTCAATGGTTGGATAGCGAACGCGACGCGCAGACCCCTGATGGTTTTGTTGGTCATCTGATTTTACGTGGAGGTGGCTGGTTGGATACGCGGCGGTTTCTGGATGTGACGCGGGCTTATTTTCACGAGCAAGGAGTGTTGGATATTGGGGATGAGAAATTAGGAATTGCAGATCCATCTCGGATTCTGTGTGAAGGTGCGCGGGGATTGATGCAGGATCAACTTGGATCGCATCGTTGCGCGAAAGGTGAAATTCTAACCGTTCGTGCGCAGTGGTCGGAGGAGTTTATTAAGATCGGTTCGGGTGGTTGGTTGATTCCGATTGGGCAGGGATTGTTCCGGGTGGGATCGACCTATGAATGGAATCAGCTCGATGAGGTGCCGACAGATGCTGGCTTGGCGCGGATCAATGAGATCGCGAAGAAGCTGGGTGGAGGTGATTTTCAGGTGGTGGAGCATGTTGCAGGGATACGGCCTATTTTGAGACGCAGCCAACCGTTGATAGGTAAAAGCGCGGCGGGGAATTGGATGTTTAATGGGTTGGGATCGAAAGGTTCGTTGTATGCTCCGAAGATGGCAGCGATGTTAGCGGATTGGATGATAGATGGGGTTGTGGCGAATGCGGATTTTGTATTTCAATCCTCAAACGAAATTCCAAGCTGATGTTTCCACCACGCCCGACACATTTGTTGCATGTGCTTTTAGCTGATATCATTCAGCCGGGTGATACGGTCATAGATGCTACAGCTGGAAATGGTCACGACACGGTTTTTCTAGCAGAAGCAGTGGGTGATGCAGGAAGAGTGATTGCGATAGATATCCAAGCGGAGGCGATATCTTCGACCCGACGGGTGCTTGAGGAAAAGCGATTTGAAAATCGGGTAGATTTGCATGAGGGTTCACATGCTGAACTTGCGCAATACGTCGCTAAAAGTTCGGTTGCGGCGATTGTATTTAATCTCGGTTATTTACCAGGTGCGGATCATGCGGTGATGACTCAGGTGGATTCGACTTTGCATGCGTTGGCGGGAGCGGTGATTGCTTTAAAAGAGGGAGGAGTTCTCGCGGTGGTTTGCTATCCAGGGCACGAAGGGGGAGATGTAGAGTCGGCGCGTGTTGAGAGCTGTTTACGGGATTTGGAAAATTTCAGATTGGCAAAATACGAGCTACTTTCAACCCAGCGGGCGTCGCCTTTTCTTTTAATTGCTTGTAAAAAGTCCGACTCATAAAAAACCGAACCTTCGAGCTTTGCAAACATATGCTGAGGCGCTAATTTACCACTATGAAATATTTCATACTACTTTTGCTAGTTTTTACCGCGACACTGCATGCACAGAATCCAAAGCCTGCTGAGAAGAAAGTGAATGATTTTGCGCCAAATCAGCGTGAGTTTTTCAATCTTCCGGAGGAGAAGCGCAAGGAGTTTATTAAGCACTATGATGATGCGATCCGATTTTTTGCAGACAAGCGAGTTTTTGAGACCTTGGATGCGCTTGATGAAGCAGAAAAAGTTTTCTCAAAAAGTATGGAGTTACATAATATGAGAGGTTCTTGTTATATTGAAATGAGGATATTTGATAAGGCGAATATTTCATTCAATAAGGCTTTGGAAATTAGCCCGAATAATCTTAATTTGAAGTTCAATATAGCTGAGTGCTTTTTCGTGAGTAAGAAGTGGCAAGATTCTCATGATAAATTTCAAGAGCTAGTTAAAATTCTTCCGCCTAACAGTGGAGATATTTTCCGATTGGCTGAATTTAAGCTGTTATTGTGTAAGAAGAAATTGGGTTTGAATAAAGAGGCGCTGATTTTGGCTGATAAATATAATTACCAAGATGATTCGCCTTATTATTACTACGCGAAAGCGGCGTTGGCTTTTGATGATAAGGATCTTGTAGCTGCGGAAAAATGGATGGGACGTGCTGCACGTATTTTTCGTGATCCAAGAATCCTCAGTCCATGGCAAGATACAATGATGGAGTATGGCTACATCAAAGGTTTCTTAGGAGGGCAGGAGGAAGAGGTAGAAGCTCCTTGATTCTAGCAGTAGGGAATCTTGATGTGATCGATCAAGCGCACATCACCATAAAACACGGCACAGGCAAGGATGCATGTGGAGGTGATTTGATCGGTGGGTTGCAAGTTTTCAGCATTGACCAATTTGAGATAATCGATGGTTGTGAGCGGTGAGGTCTCGATGATTTCACGGGCGGTTGAAATAATTTCTGCAGCAGAGGATTTCTGAGAAGCGGCGAGTAATGCTTTGCGGATTCTTGGAGCATCGGCGCGTTGTTCGAGGGTGAGTCGGCGGTTTCGAGACGACATCGCTAAGCCATCGGCTTCACGGAGAGTGGGATGAGGAATGATTTGAATATGAAGATCCAGATCGCGAACCATGCGTTGGATGACGGCGAGTTGTTGGAAATCTTTTTCTCCAAACACAGCGGCGTCGCACTGAGTGAGATTGAATAGTTTTAGAACCACCGTGCAGACGCCATCAAAATGGCCAGATCGGGTGGCTCCGCAAAGATCTTGAGAAAGTTGGTTTTCGGTAACCATGATGGAGCGATCTTTTGAATACATCTCACCGATTTCAGGTAGGAAAACTCCATCTACGCCATGGGTTTTGCAGGTCTCTAAATCTTCGTCTTCGGTGCGCGGATAGTTTTCGAGATCGGCGGGTTTATCGAATTGGATGGGGTTAACGAAAATGGAAACCAGAACCGATCCCTCGGTGCCTGCGTGTTTTCGTGCAAGGTCGATGAGAGCCGCGTGTCCTAGATGGAGCGCACCCATGGTCGGGACTAGAACGATGGGCCTCGGTAGAGAATCGAGGTTTTTTTGAAGTTCGGTTTTCGAGCGGGCGATCCACATGGAGATTGGGTGGGCTGGATTTAGTTGACGATTGATGATTGACTCCGTTTCACTCCGTCCAAGCGGTAAGGACTTCGTCTTATTATGAAAGTTCGCTAACGCTCAAAAATCGTCAATATATCTGAGCGAATGAGATGAGTAAGAGAAGTGAATAGAGGTTTAGGTGGTTTTGGATTGTTTGAGAATGGCGAGACCTTGTCTCAAATATTCAGCGGCCGACCAGAGGAGAAAAAATGCGGCGACGATGCAAGGATAGATTGGGGAGAAGGGAATGGCTTTGAGCATGACCCAGCCGATGACGAGAAACAGACTGACTGTGCAGGCTTTGCCGGTCCAATGGGGTTTGATTTTCACCTTGATGTGTTTGGTGTAGAGAATCTTTATTCCGATCAAGATCAAGCAGTCGCGTAAAATAACCAGAGCTGCGAACCAGATCGGGATCGCCCAACCATCGTTGTCCCATTTGAAAAAGGTGAGGACCATGATGGCGGAGAAGACCAATAATTTATCGGCGATGGGATCCAAAAACGCCCCGAGTTCTGAGGCTTGATTGCAATTTCGAGCGAGCCAACCGTCCAACCAATCGCTGAGTGCAGCGATGGTGAAAACAGAAAGCGCCGCCCAGCGCAAGGTTTCGGGGTTTTCGACCCAATCCAGTTTTAGGCTGTAAGCGATCGCAAGCGTGGCGAATAGAGGCACCAGGAAAAGCCGGAGAATGGTGATTTTCGTGGCGAGGGTCATATGGAGGTAACTGGTAGGTTAATTTTCACCGCAGAGGCGCAGAGGTTGCAGAGGGGCGCAAAGCCATCTATGCGAAATCTATAGTTTAAATAGATATCTACGAGAAAATTTGGCGTCACGTAGTGATACTATGGCGCGATGGGGAAAAGACAAACCTGAAACGATCAGCGAAGGTTATCCTTTATCAAGTATCCATTTTCTTTGATTCTAACTGTCTTGTCTCCCCCAGTGCCATTGGTGACATAGCCTTCCAATTCTCCCTCGAAGTTTATCTTCTGCTGTTGTGCAGTAAATCTTAGAGAACCATCGGTGGTTGGGTAGTTGTGTTGGACTGCTTTTTTCCCGGGTGCAATAGGACCGATCTCTGTCTGAATCCCCGGCCCTAGGATTACGAAACTTTCAATTGGAAGATAGCTATCGTTATAAACGCGCACGGTAAAGCGAGTGGAAATATCAATGGCTGAGGCGGTGTAAACAGCAGCTAAGGGAAAATTAGCGAATAGTAATCCTCCGACGAGTAAGGCATTAAGGGGTGAGGTGCGTCCGGTGCGGGACTCGCTTTTTAAATGAAGGATCAGACAAACCGCACCAACTAGGAATACGATAAGACCGATTAGAATCGTCATCAACCCCATCATTTCCAACCAGCGCCAGCGTGTGAGGCGCCATGCGAAATAGATGAGAGTGCCAATGATCAGCGGTGAAGCTCCCAAGGCGATAGAACATTTCAGCAAACGACTCATGGAAACTTGCTGGAAGCAATAATCACCAATTCACATTTTCGCCGCGAGTATCGATGTGAGTGAAGCTGGAGTAACTCCCTACTCCGCCTTTAAAGAGTCCACGATCGCGTAGGCTACGAGTTGCCTTTGTGACATTGCGGGCGGAAGTATCAAAGCTAACATCCACAGCTAGGTTGGCTTGGTGCCATGAGTTGCTTTTTGCACCGCGGCAACGTGCGTTGTAGGTGGGGGTGCGGTAGGCAGAAACGATTTCCTTTACGGGAATTTTCATCTCGGAGGAAATGCGATCCACGACACGGAGGGTGTAGCCCATGCGTGTCCAATATTGGCGAGGAGGAAGGCGATTCCAAACACCGCCACGTTCTTTGGCGTGAGCCAAGATGACGTCTTGGGCACTGATGTTTTTGAGTTTCAGTGAACGGATGTAATTGACGTAGTTGGTGAGATTGCGGCCTTCGAGTCTTACCCATTCTTGGTCGAAGCCACCGACTTGTTGGCTGGGTTTGGAGGTGGTGGTGCCAGTGGTTTTCACTTTTACGACTGGAATATCGTTGTCATCTGACCCGAACCAGCCTGCAGAAGCATTCATAGAACCGGCAAAAAGTGCGGTGGTCGCAAGGCCGAGAGTGCCTATGATCCCGCGTCGGTTGATCAAAGCGGAGGAATCTGGGGTGATGATACTTGGGGATGGGACAGGCGAATGGGATTGGGACATGGGCAAAGTGAGGGAAAATGGGTTGAACTCAGGCAATTGAGCTGATTTGTGCCAAAACACGTCAGTTAATCTGCAGTTTGGCAAAAATACGGTGCCAGCCAAGCAGCTGAAATGAGGGTCACAAGCAAAAAAAGCCTTAATTTACCTAACAGTATGGGTTTCAGCGATCGAGGGCCTTTTGGAGCTTGGATTTGGGCCGGCGAGATTGGCCGATTTGGCTGGGCTCTTCGAGGGGTTTTTGATTAGGAAACATTAAAGAAAGGGTGATTGCTGCGGCGAAAAGTAGGAGAATTCCCCAGTCGCCGATGATGGAGTAGAGCGAGGTGGTGGGATTGAGAGGGATATTTAGGTAAGTGAGGAGGTGATTTCGGAGGAAGGAGCTGCCGTTTTCGTCGAGGATGGCTTGGTTGATGCCTGTTTTGGGGTGGACGGTGGAGCCGACCGTGCTGATGGCGGCGGAGACGCCTGTGTTGGCACAGCGGAGCATGGGGCGGCGGAGTTCGATGGCGCGGAAGCGGGCGTTGGCAAAGTGCTGGGCGGCGGCGGGGGAGGTTTTGAACCAACCATCGTTGGTCAGGTTAACGATGATTTGGGGCGCGCTGCGAATAAATTTCCGGGTCAGGCGTGGGACGGTGTCTTCAAAGCAGACGGAGGGGATGACCTGGATGGTTTCGCCGCGGAGGTCGACCTCAAGTGGGTTGAGGGATTCTCCTGCGCTGAATGAACCGTAGTATTTCTGACCCGATTGTTGTTCATAGATGCTTTGCAGGAACGGGAAGGTGTCTAACAAAGGAATCGTTTCTCCGAAAATGACGAGGTGATGTTTGCGGAAGGTTTGTATATCCCCTTTGTTGTCCTCGATGACGATGGAGTTAAAAATTCTAGCGTTTTCTTTTTGGTAAAGTCCGTCTTCTCGTGCCTCGCCTTCGATTTCCACAGCTCCGTAGATGAGTTTGAAATTTCCACCTGGTTCGCGGACGCGGGAGATAGTTTCAAGGTTTTCGAGGTATGATCCGTATTCGCCTTCTGGCGTGCTGAGGAGGCGACCGTTGAGAGCGGTTTCCGGCCAGAGCACCCAGTCAGGCGTGTTGAGTTCGATCTCGCCCTCGGTGCTTTTTTGCATCGCCTCTTGGAGATTCTTTTCGTCCTGATCGGTGATATTTTTTAGGGCTTTGAGAGTTTCTTCTTCGTATGCGAAGTGAACCTGTTCGCCGGGCCAAAGGACCTTGGCACCTTCGTGAGGGATATTGATTTGCACCAACAGGGCTTTGAGAGGAATGGAGGGTTTGGCGTTTTCGAGTGAGACTTTGATGATGCCGTAGCCTAACAAAACTCCAACGGCTACTGCGGTGAAGGTGAAATCCCAGCGACGAGTTCGTTTGCCATCGGCTGCACCGCGAAGCAGGCGGCGTGCGCATTGGACGATGACCGCTTGGAAAAACACCAGCATCAATGTGAGTCCCGCGACGCCTAACAGGTCGGCTGCTTGGGAGATGGCGAGGGTTTCATGAAACGCTACGCCAAGGCCGTTCCAGCCGAAGCCGGTGAAAACCCAACCACGTATGACTTCAAGGCCGGCGAAAATTGCAGCATGGGTGAAGGCATTGAAAAGGCTGCGGGTTGGAGTTTCGGTGATGCCTTTTTCCTGATGCCATGGGTTTCCGATTGTGGCGGCAAAGGCTCCGAAGATTCCCCAGTAGATGGCCAGATAACCAGCGAGCACGATCGGCCCCAACCATGAGACCGTGGCCAACCATGAAACCTGAACTCCGAAACTCACGGCCCCGGCGGCATAACCGATGATGAAACCTTTTTTCGCGCGGTGTTTGCCATCGATGCTCCAGAGTGCGATCAATAAGGGAATCATGCAAATCCATGCCAATGTGGAAACGGAGAAGGGCGGAACTAATGCCGCGACCATCAAGCCAGAGGCGATGATGGCAATGAGGCTAAGAACAAGCGGACGGCGGAACATGGTTAGAGCTTGGCTGGATTTTTCCCGATGCCGAGCAGAAGCATCAAAACCCGCCATGATTTTTCAAAGGTCGATTTCCATGGCACGGCGGGGCGGAGGATGGTCCAGCCATTCGCCTCGGCGATTTCGGTGAGCTCGGGTTTCGGATTCACCACGGTGGCTTGCTGGCAAAGGGAAAGCATAGGCAAGTCCGCCGTGCTGTCGGTGTAGCCGTGCGAATTCACAAGTTTGCCATCTTGGAAAAATGATGCAGGCAGCAATTCACGGAGTCGGGTGACTTTGTTCTCGCCCTTGTGATTCACCAGATCTGGAAACAACGCATCGCTTTCAAAAACCGTGCCGAGTGAGAGATCGAAGCCTAACAGTTTTCCTACTTCCTTCACATAGCATTCAGGACTCGCGGAACTGAGTATGGTGAGGTGGCCTGCCGCGCGATGTTGGTCGAGGGCGGCTTTGAGTTCGGGGTAGATGCTGGGCAGGAGTCGTTTGGCGAAACTTTGGGAATATTCGGAAACTTGTTCTGCTGACATTTTCCAAAGGAAGGAATGGAAGATACGTTTCAAATTTTCCGTTCCTAGCACTCCGGCGAAGGGTAGGAATTTCAGGAATAACGGAACGGACAAACCACGCAGCGGTTCTTCGCGAATGACGTGATGGCGGAAAAGCAACTGGCAATCCCACGCAAGCAAGGTGCCGTCCATGTCGAACAGCGCGATGCCAGTTGGAGGGGTGTCTGATAGATTCATTGGCAAATTTGCTGCTGATTCAGTGTTCCTAGTTCCTGGTTCTTAGTTCTTGGTTGATCTTCGCGCCTTCGTATTTGCAAACCAAGAACTAAGAACCAGGAACCAAGAACGCCATAAAATCGCAGGAACTGCGGTTTTATGGTTAGACGTAATGAAGCGCTTTGGCGCGATCGCTGATCGCTGCTTCGTTGTCGAGAAGTTCTTGGATCGGATCCCAGCGACCTGATACCAGAGCTTCGCGAGCGGATTCTGGCATTTTTACGGCGAAGTCGAGACCGCTTGAAGTGCGGACGCGGAGGGCTTCGACATCGACAGTGATTTCAGTGGTCGGGTTGCTTTCGACAGCTGCGCGGAGGGCGGCGATGTCATCGGCTTTGGCCATCACGCAAGGCATAGCGAGGGTGGTGGAGTTGCCGTAGAAGATTTCTGCAAAGGACTCGGCGATGACTGCATTGAAACCGTATTTGCGAAGGGATTGAGGAGCGTGCTCACGTGAGGAACCGCAACCGAAGTTCACGCCAGCGATCAAAATGGATGCGTCTTTGAAACGTTCATCGTTGAGTGGGTGATTGGTTTTTGCGCCGGTTTCGGAATCGAAACGGACATCGTAGAACGCGAATTCACCGAGTCCATCAAAGGTGACGCATTTCATGAAACGAGCCGGGATGATGCGGTCGGTATCGATATCTGCGCCGGGGATGAATACTCCGGTTCCGGAAACTTGTTTGACGGGATCTAAGGCCATGTTTTTGAAATTCTAAATTTTAAGTTTTAAATTCTAAACCGATCAAGCGACAGCGCTAGCTGGCGTGAGATCAAAGAGTTCGCGGGCGTCGGTGATTTCGCCTTTGATCGCAGCGGCTGCTACCATGACGGGTGACATGAGGATGGTGCGTCCGGTTGGGGAGCCTTGGCGACCTTTGAAGTTTCTGTTAGATGAGGAAGCGCAAAGTTGATCGCCGATGAGTTTGTCTGGGTTCATCGCAAGGCACATCGAGCAACCTGCTGCGCGCCATTCGAAGCCAGCAGCGCGGAAAATTTCTGGGATGCCTTCTTGCTCGCATTGGATAGCGACGATCTGGGAACCAGGAACGGCGATGGCTTTGACGTTTGCAGCGACCTTGTGGCCTTTGATGTATTTTGCTACTTCGCGGAAGTCGGAGATCCGACCGTTGGTGCAGGAACCGAGGAAGGCGACATCGATCTTGATTCCTTGGATCGGCATGCCGGCAGGAAGTTTCATGTAAGCGAGGGCTTCTTCGATGCTGGCTTTCTGTTCAGGGGTAGTGGCGGTGAGTGGGTCAGGAATGTTTTCCGTGATGGCAATACCTGCGTCAGGAGAAATCCCCCAAGTGACGGTTGGCTCGATGTCCTCGGCTGCGATTTTCACGATGTCGTCGAAATGCGCATCGGCATCCGAAGCGAATGACAACCAACGAGTCGCGGTTGCTTCGAAGTTGGTATTGTCGACGTAAGGACGACCTTGGAGATAGGCGATGGTTTTTGCATCGGGATTGACGTAGCCGCAACGCGCACCACCTTCGATGGACATGTTGCAAACGGTCATGCGTTCTTCCATCGACATGCGGTCAAACACATCGCCGGCGTATTCGTAGGCGAAGCCGATACCACCGTTGGCGCCGAGCAAGCGGATGATGTGAAGGATGACGTCTTTGGCGTAAACGCCAGGACGAAGGTTGCCGTTGACTTCGATGCGACGGACTTTCATTTCCTGAAGCGCGATGGTTTGAGTGGCGAGGACGTCGCGCACTTGGCTGGTGCCGATACCGAATGCGATTGCACCGAACGCGCCATGGGTGGCGGTGTGGGAGTCGCCACAAGCGATCGTGGTTCCTGGCTGGGTGATACCTTGCTCAGGTCCGACCACGTGGACGATGCCTTGTTTGCCGGATTTCAAATCGAAATAGGTGATGCCGAAGTCATCGCAGTTCTTACGGATCGCATCGATCATCTCCGCAGCGAGTGGATCGGCGGGTTGATCTTGGTTTTCCGTTGGGACGATGTGATCGATGGTCGCGAAGGTGCGTTGGGGAAATTTCACTTTCAGCCCGAGGTCGCGCAGCATACCGAAGGCTTGAGGCGAAGTCACCTCGTGGATGAGGTGGGTGCCGATGAAGAGTTGAGTGCGGCCATCAGCAAGAGTGCCTACACGGTGTGAATCCCAGACTTTTTGAAACAGACTTTTTCCCATGACGTAAACCGCCGTGATTTGCGGCGGGGCGGGAATGTGGATAGGGGACGAGGAAAACTCAACCCTCAAAATGCGGGTTTGGAAGAGATTTTAACCACGAATTTCACGAATAACACGAATGGGAGACTTAAATAGGTCTTAGATACGCTATTCTGAAAATCCTTTTGAGAATTTGAGAATGAATTCAAGATTGGCCAACTATCTCTGAGAATTCGTGTCATTCGTGAAATTCGTGGTTCCTCCTGCTTTTCGTAGTTTTCCCAATTTTATTGAGATTTGAATTTTGAATTTTGAAATTTCCCGCTAGACCTCCGGTGTGGCGACGACAAAGAAGAAGATTTCCGAGAATGCGAATTTCCATGTGATCGTGGGTAGTGATGACGGCATGGTCAGGGAGGAGGCGCTGGCGCTTTATAATGAGCTGACGGGCGGAAATGACGATGGCTTCACGCATGAGACCATCGATGGTAATGCGGATAATTCCGAGGGAGCTTATGAAATTTGCTCCAGTGCATCGCAATCTTTGATGACCATGCCGATGTTTGGTGGGGATAAAGTGGTCTGGTTGAGGAATGTGAATTTCCTCGCCGACGACGTCACTGGACGAGCACAACGGACCGAAGCTGGGGTGGAGATGCTGCGGGGGATTTTGGAAAAAGGTTTGCCCAATGGGATCAAGTTTCTGATTTCCGCAGACAAGATCGATAAACGGAAATCTTTCTGGAAATTTCTGGAGAAAAACGCGGCGGTGCAAAGTTTTGATAAAATCGATATCAACCAAGAAGGATGGGAAGATGCGGTTGGGAGATTGGTTGAGGGCAGAGCCAGCGAGCTGGGGCTAAAGTTTGAAAACGACGCGATGGAACTTTTCATCATGCTCGCTGGTGAGCAGACCAAACAGATCATGAATGAATTGGAGAAACTCGATTTATTTCTCGGAAAAGAGCGTCGGGTTGTGACAATAGAAGATGTCCGATTGCTGGTGCCGCTGAGTCGCGAAGCCGTGGTTTTCGAGATCGGGCAAGCGATTCAAAAAGGCAACGTCACGCGCGCCATCCAACTCATCGATGAGCAACTTGCTGCTGAAGAATCGGCGATCGGGATCATGCGTGCATCCATCATCAATGTGGTGCGCAACCTTTACATGGCGAAATTGATTTTGGAAAAATTCAAAGCTCCATCCGGAAATTATGGCGCGTTCGCTGGTGCATTGAACCGATTGCCAGCTTCAGATCGTGCATGGCTGCCACAGAAAAAAGACGGCACTGGCGTGAACGTTTATCCGATTTTTCTCGCTGTGCCGAATGCGAAAAATTACGACCTAGATGGTTTGCAACACGTCATGGTGCAAACCCAACGCGCCGACCAAGCACTGGTCACAACCGGACTGGATCATCGCATGATTCTGCATCGCCTGATCGCAGAGATCGCGGCGGCGAGGAAGTGATGTGATCGTGGCGGCGGATTGCATCCGCCATGCCTAAATTTTTAATGAATGAATGGCATGGCGGATGCAATCCGCCGCCACGTTTATGAATGACAATTTTTGATTTTTGATTTTTGATTTGGAAGAAAATAAACTGCCATTCCTGCCAGGTATGCAATCACGCGTTGATTTTTTGGAATGTGGAAATAGGCTGCTAGCGATGAATGGTATATCTTTGAAATTATTGCGATATGTGAGCTTGGCGGAGGGGATTTCGTTTTTGGTTTTGCTGTATGCGGCGATCTACGAGAAGCGGATATTAGGAAACGAGGAGGCAATTCAGATTCCGGGTATGATTCACGGGGTGTTGTTTGTGCTTTTTTGCTTTTTACTGCTGCATGTGTGGATCGATAGGAGGTGGAGTTTTAAAAAGGCAGCGCTTGCGTTTGTGTGTTCTTTGTTGCCATTTGCGCCGTTTTATTTGGAACGGAAGCTGAAACAGGATGAGCTGGGGTTGTTGGAGTAGAAAATAGGAACCACGGATGAACGCAGATAGTGAATGAGATAAGACGATCGATTCACTCATCCATTAGATGGTAGATAAATTCATCATAAGTCTTTGAAAAATTAACGTTTATCTGTGTCCATTTGACGAAGAGAGGTGATTTTTGTGTTCGTCCATGTCCACTTCGCTCCCATTGCGGTTTATTTTCCCATCTGGGATATATTTTAAGTCAAAAATGGCTGAAGTTCTCTGAATGTATTGGGTTTCTTGAGATTTGAATATTGAGGAAGCGAGTTGCAAAGCGGAGCGGGAAGGATAGATGTCGGGTGTGAGCAGTTGGCAAAAAGCGGTGGATGGGTTGCGAGATTTGGTGCAATCCGGTGTGGGCGAGTATGTGGTTTGCGGTGGGGCGCGTAATGCCGTTTTGCTGGAAGTGCTGGCAAAACTTGAGGCTGCGGGGAAGGTCAAGGTCTGGAGTCATTTCGAGGAGAGATCGGCGGGATTTTTTGCGTTGGGTCGGACGATGGTGACAGGCAAGCCCTGTGCGGTGGTGGTGACAAGCGGGACCGCGGTTGCGGAATTATTGCCATCGGTGATTGAGGCGTATTACCAAGCGCGGCCCTTGGTGTTGTTAACGGCGGACAGGCCGGAACATTTTCGCGGGAGTGGAGCGCCGCAGGCGATCGAGCAGGTGGGAATTTTCGGGGAATACGCGGGTAGGGATTTAGGAAATTGGGAAGGCAAAGGCCCGTTGCATGTGAATATGGAATTGGATGAGGAGTTTGTGGTGGGGGATGATCGATTTGAAAATTTCACGCTGGGTGAATTCGCGGTGGATTACGGTAGGCCGCAGGTGGCGGAGTTGGCGCGTTGGTTGCGTGAACCGACGATGCGGGGTTTGGTGGTGATGGTAGGGGATCTGGAACTAGAGGAGCAGGAAGAGGTGTTTCATTTTTGCGAAAGTCTGGCAGCACCCGTGGTGGTGGAGGCAAGCAGTGGCTTGCGGGAGGCGTTGCAACATCTCGTGGTGGTAGATGCAGATCGGGTTTTGAAAGAGAATCCTCCAGCAAAAGTACTGCGTTTGGGTGGAGTGCCGAGCGGGCGCTTTTGGCGGGATTTGGAAGATCTGTTAGAGGTGAGTGTGTGGTCGGTTTGCCGAAATGGATTGCGTGGGCTGGGTCGGGATGCAGAGGTTTTACAGGGAATGTTGCAGAGAGTTTTGCCAGCATTGGGCGAGCCTGAGGAGTTGGGTGACATCAGTGAATGGTTAGAAGGGGTCGAGGGGCGCGGCCAACGGATCGAGGAAGCGCTTGAGGCATTACCTGACAGCGAAGCGGGCTGGATGCGGATGCTTTCGGTCTATGCGGCAGTCGGCAATAGCGTGTATCTCGGCAATAGTTTGCCGATTCGTGAGTGGAATCTCTACGCCCAATGGGAGCGCCCGGTGCGGAATGTGCGGGTGAACCGCGGAGCAAATGGGATCGATGGGCAAATAAGCACCTGGTTGGGCGCTAGCGCGGGTGAGGAGGATGCTTGGGGGATTTTCGGAGATCTAACCGTCCTTTACGATCTGGCGGGTTTGAAAATGTTAGGCCAGGTGGAGCTGAAGGGACGGGTGCTGGTGGTGATCAACAACGGTGGAGGGAAGATTTTCGACAAAGTTCCGCGCTTGCAAGGGATGAGCGACGCGGCGAAGGCCTGGATGTCTGCGGAGAGTCCGGTGGATTTTGAGGCCTTAGCGAAGGGATTTGGGATGGATTATCTGCGGGTCGCTCGGACGGATGATTTCGATGGAGCGGGGAATAAGGAGCGGGCGGTGTTATTGGAAGTGGTGCCGGATGACGCGCAGGGGCTGGGATTTGGAAAATAACAAGGTTTTTCACCGCCGAGGCGCTGAGGTCGCAGAGCATGGGTTAATATAAGAGATTTTTAGGGTTTTTACTTAAATGAGGGACAGGAATGTCCCTCCTCCTTAGAAAAGGTTGAAAATTTACCTTGGAGATTTGGGCTTTGCCTTTCTAGTCTGCGTTCACCGAATATTAACCCCATGGCAAAAAAAGATTTTACGATTCTAAACAAACTCGGAATTCATGCGCGTCCCGCTGCGCAGTTTGTGAAGATGGCGAACCGATTCAAATGCGACATCATGGTCGAGAAGGACGGTGAAGAGGTGGATGGTAAAAGTATCATGGGTTTGATGATGTTGGCGGCAGGTCATGGGTCAGTGATTATAGTCAGTGCGGATGGCGAAGATGAGGATGCGGCGCTGCAAGCGATCGGCGATTTGATCACGCGCAAGTTCGAGGAGGAGTAGAAACATTTCCACCGCCCATACTTAGCTACCTTCTTCCCCACGGCTACGGCGGTCAAGAAGGCGACGAGGGGGAGGAAGACGCTGAGGCGAGTATGATGGATGAATTTGAAACACAGAAATTTTACAAATATAGATTATGGCAAAAATTACGATTTTATCGGGTGACGGTATCGGCCCGGAGGTGATGGTTCAGGCGCTGCGTGTGCTTGATGCGGTTGAAGTGAAATTTGGTTTCAAAGTTGAGCGCTCTGAGCATCTGGTCGGTGGCGCGGCGATTGATCATGGTGGACATCCGTTGCCTGCGGAAACCGTGGCTGCGAGTGAAGCGGCGGATGCAATTTTGTTCGGTTCCGTCGGTGGACCGAAGTGGGAGAGTTTACCTCCAGAAATCCAACCTGAGCGCGGAGCGTTGCTGCCATTGCGGAAACATTTCGGTTTGTTTGCGAACTTGCGTCCGGGAGTTTGCTTGCCGGCTTTGACCGATGCCTCACCCGTTAAGCAAGAACTCATCGCGGATGGTTTCGATGTGCTGTGTGTGCGCGAATTAACAGGTGGCGTTTATTTCGGATCGCCGAAAGGACGTCACGAGGAAAACGGCGAGCCAGTCGCGTTGGACACGATGATTTACAAAAAGAGCGAGATCCAACGCATTGCGCGAATTGCTTTCACTGCGGCAATGGGACGGAAGAAGCAGTTGTTGTCGGTTGATAAAGCGAACGTGTTAGCATCGTCAGTTTTATGGCGTGAGACAGTGATCGAAATCGCGAAGGAGTTTCCTGAAGTTCAACTTTCACACATGTATGTGGACAACGCGGCAATGCAGTTGATCAAGCGTCCTGGTTCGTTCGATGTATTGGTCACGGAAAATCTTTTCGGTGATATTCTTTCCGACGAGATGGCAATGATTTCAGGTTCGTTGGGAATGTTGCCATCGGCTTCATTGGGTCAGCAAAAAACCGACGGATTGTATTTCGGTTTGTATGAGCCATCGGGTGGTTCTGCTCCGGATATTGCTGGGCAAGGCATTGCAAACCCGATTGCGCAAGTGCTTTCGTTGGCGATGTTGTTGCGTTTCTCACTCGGGAAAATAGAAGCAGCGGAGGCAATCGAAGCCGCGGTGGCGAAGGCGATCGCAGATGGATTCCGGACAGGCGACATCGCGACTGGAAAAGCTGGAGAGAAAAAAGTCGGAACCGCAGGCATGGGTGACGCGATTCTTGAGAGACTCTAACCGTTTTTCATTGCCTTTCTCATGATGGAGAGGGCGTCTTTATCAGGAAACCAATATTTGAACGCCAGAGCGCCTTGGTGAATTAAAAGGCTCAGACCGTTGTCGGTTTTGCAACCAGCCTTGCGTGCGCTGGCTAGGAAGGGGGTTTCTGCAGGTTTGTAGATCGTGTCGTAGGCACAGTGATGCGGCAGAAAGTAGTCATCAGGAATGACTTTGGGATCATCAGCTTTTAGTCCCAGTGAGCTGGTTTGAATGAGAAGATCGGCTTGATGGCATAACTGCTTCAAAACAGGATCTGCCAGGGTGAGGGTTTGGATCTCTGTATCAGGCGAGATTTCTTTAAGACGAGCGGCAAGGGTTTTGATTTTATCCAAGCTGCGGTTCACTAGGGTGAGCTTCGCTGGTTTTTGGATGCAACATTGGGTTGCAATGGCTTGTCCAGCTCCACCACCAGCTCCGAGAATCAGGGTGTGAACGCCGTCTGCTTTAATCTGAAACGCTTCTTCGATCGCAGCGATGATGCCTGGGCCATCGGTGTTGTAGCCTAGAGTTTCATCATCAGAAAACAGCACCGTGTTGACAGCACCCAAGAGTTCGGCATGGGGTGAAACCTTGCTACAAGCTGCCATCGCCTCGAATTTGTGCGGAACGGTGACGTTGCAACCGATGAATCCAAGCTCACGCATGAGCTTGAAGGCCTGAGATAAATGACCAGGATCGACATCAAGGCGGACGTATGAGGCATCGATGCCAAAAGCGTCCAAGGCGGGTTGGT
>Ga0315906_10003358_pt1 | contig 21277 bp, 23 predicted proteins | sample LakEriMetagenome_4_FD_203526 | JGI IMG/M metagenome (GOLD analysis project Ga0315906, IMG submission 203526) | Freshwater fungal communities from buoy surface, Lake Erie, Ohio, United States - Buoy 2 MA122 | ecosystem: Environmental > Aquatic > Freshwater > Lake > Lake biofilm | place: USA...
GGCGGCCGCTCCCGGGCTCCTTGTTCTTGACGAACCTCGTGCACAAGGCGTAGCCGTCGGTTTGGTAGCTAGCCCCCTGCTTCCACCCGGCTCGCTTGGAGCGAAGGTTCGCCACGCGGAAGAGGGCTGCGAGGTGCTCGCTCTCCATCCCGCGGACGTCCTTCTCGGTCAAAGAGGCGGAGTAGTAGCCGGCCGCCCTCAGCTGCGGGAGCAGGTATGCAGAAAACACCGTGTTGTCGATGCGGATGTGCTTGCGTTGCAGCGTCAGCAAAGGCGCCATCGCGAAGCCGGCGGCCCACTCGCACTCGAGCGCCTCGATCTCGCGGAGCAGCCAGTAGACGAACTCGATGCGCCAGAGGATCGCGCGCTGCCGCAGGGCTTCGCGGCGCAGCTTGAGGTCTTTGCGGCGCTTGTCGGCTTCCGCCTTGTCTGCTTCTGTTTTTCGCGAAGCCGCCAGAGTCCGAGTCACTTCGTCGGCGTCGTGCTTGATCGCCGCGCGCCGCGAGCGCTCCGAGTCGACGATTTTCTTGTACCGCTGTCTACAAGCGAGCACTTTGTTGGCGACGTCTTCTGGAATGTCCGGCATGGTGAGCCGTTCGTTCCACGGCTCGGAGGCGATACGGAAGCACTTGAAACGCGTGCCCTTCGGCAGCTGTTGGTGGCGATCGGGGTACTTCCAGCGCCAGACGCCCTTGACGAACGTCGAGATCCGTCGCTCCAGCTCGCAGTCGAAAAAGTTCATGAAGCACGTCTCGTAGCTCTGCGACGCGTACACCAACAGGTTGGAGTCGCCCAGCTTGCGGTGAACGGTCTGTCTAGCGAGCGCGCTCCAGACGTCTTCGTCCGAGTACGTCTCTCGAACATAATTGTTCGCGGTGCTCGCCTTTTCGGGCGTCTCCGGCGTCTCGGGCGTCTCGGGCTTCTTGGGCTTCTTCTTTTTCGGCTCGACTGCTGGGGGTAAACCGATTTTGAAGCACTGGTCGAAGAAAGTGTCGACCCCGGTGCCGAAAAAGTCGTCGGGAAGACGCCCGTTGTTGCGGTCCAGCGTCCGGAGTACCGTGAGCAACACCATTTGCGAACCTCGCGCCGCGATCTTCGACACGTGGACGACCGCGTCGTCGACGATGCCCAGCACGATGTCCGGCTCCAGCGCCGCGCGCCTGGCCCCCGGAACGATCGCTTTCTTGAGGCAGCATCGCACGGTCGTGTCGCGGGCGCCGGTCGCGTCCGCGCTTCCTCCGTCCGACGCCATCAGCTATCCGCGAACGATTTGACGAACCGAATCATGTGGTTTTGGCTGAAACATTGGCTTTGGCGGGCGTCACGAGGATGATCGAGTGTGGCTCTTGATGATCGAGAAGGAGTTTTCCACAAAATTGAAGTCACCGAGTAATGAAAGCGCACGTTGTCGAGCGTCCCCGTCGCTCCGGGTGCCGTTACGTCCTCCGCAAAAAAGCCGCGGTCCCGGTTACAGGAACCTTCGAACGCGCGGTGCGCGATAACGCCGCGGATGTTGGAGACGGCGAGGAGCAACGTCCCAAGTGTTTCATTTTTTTCTGGGAACTACTGTAATGGGTTCCAAACCTTCGACGCCATTGCATAGCTCTCTAGAACAGCAGAGTAACGCCCTGCGAAACGACGTCGCCGAGATCGAACAGATCTCTGCCCGGATTCCGGGAGAAATCGGCAAGCACACGAGCGCTATTTACAAGCTTTCCAACGAAGAATCCGGTAATTTGGCCACAAAGGTATCGAATCTAAAAGAGCACATGGAAACTCTGCTGGACGGGTATTCCAGGTGTCTGAACGAGAAGGGCCTGTCGGCCCAGGACATCACGGCGGGCATGCAAGCGGAAGCGGAAGCCGAAGCAGAGAGACGGAAGAGCCAAGAAGAAGCGGAAAAGAAGCGAGCGGAGCAGCAGGCGGCCGAAGCGGCGGCGGCAGCGGAAGCGGAAAAGAAGCGAAAGGAGCAGCAGGCGACCGAAGCGGCGGCGGCAGCGGCAGCGGCAGCGGCAGCGGCAGCGGAAAAGAAGCAAGCGGAACAACAGCCAGATGCTGCGCAGCCAGATGCGCAGCCAGATGCGCAACCGGATGCGCAGCCGGAAAAAGAAGACGGCGAAAATGAAGAGAACGACGACGAGCCTTACGACGCGAACGACGACGACGACGAGCATTACGACGCGAACGACGACGACGACGACGACGAATACAAACAGCCAGAAAACGACGAAAGCGAGAGCGAAGATGGAACCGACGATGAAGAAAACGAAAAAGAAGACCAAGAAAATAAAAAGACCGGCGGATTTTTCTACCAGCAGCAGGGCGGATTCTCAGACTGGCACAAAAATCAGAGAGCGGGGGCCATTAGCCAGGTCGGATACACCCCCATATTCGCGGGACTCGCGCTGACTGTCATCGCTGCATTCCTCCACTGATCGGAACACGATCACTTGATCTGCTTGCAAAAGTCCAGCTTCTTCGCCTTTGCGGGCGTGTCGGGCAGGTTGGCGAGCAAAGACACGTTCGGAAGCGAGTGTACGAGAACGAACACGTTACCGGAACCATGGATGACACACAGCCACTTGTGGCCGAACCTGAGTCCGTCGATTCTTTCTGGAGCCCCGGGTTTGTCATTCGGACCCGTGACTCGCGCGTAGGCGGTGCAGTCTCTCGAATAATAGGTATTCGAGACACACGAGACGGCTTTCCTGTCGCAGTCGACTTTCATCTCGGTCTCTTCACCCTGGTTACTGATAAACTTGACCTTTACGGAGTCTGTTACCGAGGCGTCGAATTTGACGACGAGTTTGGTCCCGTCACAGCAGCGCATCGCGATCTCGTTGCGTCCGAAGTCGAGGCTGGCGGGCTTTAACCTGTAGTACAGCTTTCCCGCCGACTCGCTGATCCGTTCGCACGCATGATAGAAACTTGGCATCGCGGTGATCGCTGCCGCCGTCGCGGCGCCGGCAACCAACACACCGCCTCCGTAGTTGTGGTGCGTTGTTGTGTTGACATTGTGCGTTGTCTGGGTGCCCACGAACACGGACAATTTGTTTCCCGATGTCGGGAGAAACTCCTTGAGGAACTTCAGATAGTAGCTCATTTCGCGCGTGTTTTTGTTATCGATATCGAAACGTACCGAAATCAATTTTTTTTGGTTTACATTTTTCGTTGGCATACGCCAAAATGAAGAGGGTCCTGACAATCACGGACCCGGTGCACCTATTTTTATTGAAAGCACTAGTCGACGTCTCCGCCGCGGCCGTGGTCGCCGGAGCGTGGTACATCGATCCTTTCAACCGGTTCTTCAAGGGCACGGGCATCGACGCCGCTTTCGGCAACGACAAGCTTTCCAGCGGAGAGAGCATACAGCCCAGGGAGCTGTTCAGCTTCGCGTGGATCGTCGTCGTCGCGTCGAGCGCGATATCGGTTCCGCTGTGGAGGTTTGTCGACCCTTGCGTGTCGGACCGCGCGACGGTGTCCAAGTGCGCGTCCACTTGCAAAGGCGACCCGGACTGGAAAGTTCTGCTGGCCATCCTCCTCGTCGATCTCCTCCTCGTCGTCGCGTGCTGCCTGGTTCTCCTTCTTTTTCGATGGTTCGTCGGGAAGCCCTTCGTCACCGTGGGGTTCACGCTGATATGGGGGGCCGTCCTGGCGGCGATCGTCGCCGCTATCAGGCTCTCCATCGAGATCGGGGCGATGCTCTTCGACGGCGAGACCGCCATGCTCGCTTACCTGCCAGAGCCGGTCGCAAACGCGCTGAAAAAATGCGCCGCGGTCACGACCAAAAACGTCCTTTCGACGCACTGCGGCAAGACGTCGTCGGAGTCGTCGTCTATCGTCGTCGGCGGCAACAGCGTCCCGCGGACGCTCGGGAAGCTCGTCGTCCTGAACGCGCAGTACACCAACTTGTTGCTGTCGATGGCAATCGCGTTTCTGATCGGCGTGAGGATGCTCGTGATGTACGCCGTAAAGAAGAAGGCAGAAGCGGCCGCCGGCGTTCCCGCCGCTGCTGAAGTAGAAGCAGTTCAAACCGGAGAAAAAGCACCAGCACTATCCGTAGAAACAAGCAACGCAGCACAAGCTGCAAGTAACGACGCAGCAACAGGCGGAGACCCGGCTGAAGCACCAGCTGAAGCAAAAGCTGAAGCAAGTAACAACGTAGCAACAGGCGAAGAACCGACTGAAACACAAGCTGAAGCACAAGCTGAAGCAAAAGCTGAAGCAAGTAACAACGTAGCAACAGGCGAAGAACCGACTGAAACACAAGCTGAAGCAAAAGCTGAAGCAAAAGCTGGAGAAAAAGATGCTGTTCAAAATTCTACAGCAACAGGTGAAGCACCAGCTGGAGTTGAAGCACAAGCTAAAGCACAAGCGGAAGAACAAGCCGGAGTCAAAGCTGAAGCACCAGCTGGAGAAAAAGATGTTGTTCAAGATTCTACATCAACAGGTGAAGCACCCGCTGGAGTTCAAGAAGGTGAAGCACCCGATGGAGTTCAAGAAGGTGAAGCACCCGCTGGAGTTCAAGAAGGTGAAACAACCGCTGGAGTTCAAGAAGGTGAAACAACCGCTGGAGTTCAAGAAGGTGAAACAACCGCTGGAGTTCAAGAAGGTGAAGCACCCGATGGAGTTCAAGAAGGTGAAGCACCCGATGGAGTTCAAGAAGGTGAAGCACCAGCTGAGGCACCAGATGGAGTTCAAGCTGATCCGGAAGCTGTAGCACAAGCTGATCCGGAAGCTGTAGCACAAGCTGCAGTTCAAGCTGATCCGGAAGCTGTAGCACAAGCTGCAGTTATAGATGAGCCGGAAGCTGAAGCACAAGCTGCAGTTATAGATGAGCCGGAAGCTGAAGCACAAGCTGCAGTTATAGCTGAAGCACCAGCTCAAGCACCAGCCAAAGCACAAGACGTAGACGAAGACAAAGAAACACCCACACCACGAGCGGGCAAATCACCGGCTCCAAAAACAGCACCAGAACAACAGAACGATATTGTTGAGCAAGTCTCGAAATTCATATCGTACATGATTGCAGCCGTCGCAACGTACAATTCCGCGGGTAAAACTCCCCCAACAGTAGCACAACAAAGCGAAGCACCCATAAACGACGAAGGGACAGCAAAAGTAGCCGAAGCACAAATTGAAAAAGTGTCTGAAAGCGAACAACCGGGAGAGCAAATCAAAGATGCAGGACCATCTGAAGAATCGCAAGTATCCGAAGAATCAGTTGAAAATGTGTCTGAAAGCGAACAACCGGTAGAGAAAATCGAAACACAAGTAGCGCAAGTAGAGAAAGAACAAGATGAAACGAGACAAGTAGCAGTCTCGGAAGAACGAGAAGAAAGCAAATAATTTATTTCAATAAAGACCCGTATTTTTGTTCTACGTACTCATCATCATAATATTTCTTTAAACGTGTTATCAAAGCTGCATTATCTGTTTTTGTAAGACTATCGCGTATTGCGGATTTATCAGGCAGTTGAGAACGATAGGTAGCGTTATAATAATTTGACGTGTTAGTTTTAACTATTACATCCAGTAATTCTCTTATTAAATTTCTCCTCAGAATCATTTTTTTGTCAAAAAATCTTTGAAATAAATATCCTCCCGTCGCTCTTTTTTTGGTCGGGGAGCTTGATTTGCTTTTGGGTTTGGGCTTGGCGGCGGGCTTGGGCTTGGGTTTGGGCTTGGCGGCGGGCTTGGGTTTGGGCTTGGCGGCGGGCTTGGGCTTGGGCTTTGCGGTGGACTTGGGCTTGGGCTGGGAAACGGACATGAGATGTATATACATATACATGCACAAAAAAAAATCAGGCGCTCGTCCCAGTGTCCTGCAATCTTTCGCCCAGTGTCCTGCCTGTCCGCACCCGAAGCACACGTCGCCGCAGCACAAGCGGAAGGACCAGCAGATGAAGAAACCCTCCGTTGAAAAAAACACAAGTCGCGGAAGAATCTGGAGGAGAAGAGGCGAAACAAGAAGCTGGAGTTTATTCATTGTAAAGTTCCTACGAGCGACGATGCGACAAGTACAGCAAATGTTAACACGAACATCATTTTGTTTGCTTGGCTACCACTGCCACCAAACCTCCTATCCGACGATTGAGAAGAGCTTGTACCCTTTATAAAGGTACCTACAATCCCTGCGTTTTTTTTTGTTTTGCATATTACTGGTTTTTCGGAACACACTAATGTATTTATATGACTGATTAATTCGAATGTCGCTTCTCCTGGGTCTTGGAATTCGATGTACTGGAAAGTAGTCAAAATATGTTTTAATGTATTGTTTTCATCGTGGTGAATCATATGTATCAGGTACAAATACAATGAATCGTAAATACCCGACGGTTCTAAAATATCGTCAACATCCATATCGTATTTATCCTTAATTTTTGTACTCAATATCGAAGAATATGAAATCGAAGTCGCGAGATTGATTGAACTGTCTTCCCTCTTTTCGAACAGATTATTCGCTACCACGTTGAAAATGTCCTTCACTAAACTCGACGCAATATAGTTGTCTTGAATTTGTTTGACGTTGTACATTTCGGATAACGTCATTAAAACGCCGTATCTTCCATCATAATACGAAATCAAACCATTAAAATCAAATAATATGTCTTCAACCTCTAATTGTATAAAAGTTAGCAACGATAACAAAAACACATTCCTGGATAATTCGTGAGCTTCTTTCATAGTTCCGTTTGAAGTAAGCAGATTCACCAATGTCGAAAAGTCTGAACAAATCTTTGTCATTTCGTCTTTGGATGGTGTCATGGTTAATTTGTCGCCACAGGGCTTTTGTAGGTTTGCGATCTCATTACTCGTTTGTGCTATTTGTATCTTCTTATTTCTATGTTTGATACTTGATAAACCTACTTTATAACACGATTTAAGTAAATTGTATGCGATAGCTACAGGGTTTCCTATCACTGTATGTGTTACAATATTAAAAGCCGTTTCTGCAGCTTCCGCGTCGAAAATTCTTTTAAACAGGCTATATGACCTTTGACCCAAAAAAACTGTAAAACAATTTTCTATGTAACCTTTTTTGCCCCATGATTTTTCATCCAGCATGTTTTTGCAGTCCTTTAGTATTTTGACGTTGCAATTTTGTACATCTTTATACTTGTCTTCGTAATGAACAAAGATAGCATGTAACGTATTTATAATTGTGTTTTTATACACATGTTTATCGAAATAAACAAGATGTTGTAATATTGATTTATGGTATGTGTTACCAGTTGATGCTGACGACATATTATTATAAATAAACCAATTTTTTTTCACAAACGCCGCAATCTTTCGCCCAGTGTCCGGCCTGTCCGCACCTGAAGCACACGTCGCCGCTTTTGCCTTCCTGCGCGCTTCCCCCGCCGCCCCCCTCGTAATCGACCGAATCCGATATGTTTATCCTCCGGTACAGCGACGCCGTCTCCACAGAGTGCCCCATGTTGTACGCGTATCGCTTCAGCACGGCGACGGACAGGTTCTTGCCGTGTAGCCAGGTGATGAACGATTTTCTGAGGCTGTTCACCGGGATCTTCTTTCCCGTCAGCGCTTCGGTCGTTTCTCGGACGTGGTATCCCAGCAAGTGCGCAGACAGGGGCTCGCACCTCTGGCTCCCTCGCGTCCGGTACAACAGGTAGCGCCTCCAGGGTTTCGTCCCCAGCGACGCAACGATGCTCGCGCTCAGCCCGGCAGGCAGCGCGGCTTCGATCGGTCCCGCGCGAGCCGCCGCCGTCTTGAACTCCGCCAGGTGGATGCTGACCGTCCCGTCCTTCTTCGCGACCACGTAGTTGGCCTTTCCGCCCTTCGGCTTCGACGCGTACACCCGGAGGTTGTTATAGTCCAGGCGGCGCGGGGCCGCCTCCGGGCTGTCCGCGAATCCGATGTACAGGTCCGCGATCAGGCCCTGCTGGTCGCCTAGCTTCGCCCTGTTGGCCTTGTAGCCCGCGAGGATGTCTTCCCACGGCAGGATGCTCCGGAGCTCCCTGTCGTCCGCGAGGTTGTCGTCCATCCGGCTCTTCACCCTGCGGTCGTATCGCCGCATCTTTTCTCTCAGCTTTTCCCTGACGGCGTCCCCGACGTGCCGCGCGATAATCCCGCCGTGTTTTTCCGGATTAGCGGCGCTCATCAGCGAGCTATAGTACCGCGCCTTTGACGCGTCGGACACGTCGTGCCCCTCGATCCACTCCGCCCCCGCTATTTTACCGGCCCGGTCCGTTGCGTACAGATCGAGCAGGTTATCGACGCCCATGCGGCGCATCATAAGACTCAAGTTGGCGTGAATGTTTTTTACAGTCTTGTTTTTCTCTATACCGTCCTGCGTGAACAGCTTGGCTCGGACCGCGCCTTCGTCTTCTTGCGGACCCGCGTTCAACAGTATCCGGGCCAGATCGTCCTCTGTTATTCGCATTTTTTATACTACGTTTTTTGTTTTATTTTCTAGCACTCGAACGGCAGCCTCTTCAGCTCGTCTTCTAGCTTGGCCTTCAAGAGGATCTCCCTGGCGGTTGCAGGCTCGCGACTCGTCTTCTGCGATTGAAACCTGTCACGCCGGACCTTTTGGAGGTGGCTCTTTATCTGTCCGACGGTCAGGCCCAAGGGGCGCAGCTCTTCCACTATCGCGGAGGGAGTGGTGCAGTCTATCCCGCCGGTCTTCCTGACGGCGTCTTCGAAAGCCATCGAAAGGACGGGGGTCCACCTCAAGCGGTCTTTCCCCGTCGCGCACACCTTGCCGACACCTCCGCCGCTTGCCATGGCGTCTTCCTCGGAGCGCAAAGAAGAAATGCGGCTCGACTTGCACACGGCCGCGCTTAAAATGGTGCAGAAACGCCTGCTGTCCTACGCGCCTCCGCCTCCCGGAGAAGGAGAAGCGGACTGCGGCGAAGCGGACTGCGGCGAAGCGGACTGCGGCGAAGGAGAATCGAAGCTCGTCTCGGACACCGCGCTGCGCCTGATGCTCGCGGATATCGACGACGCCTTCACTCTCGACGAAGAGCTAGCCGAGCTGCTTCGGCAGAGCGCCGACGACCTGATCAGAAACGTCGTCGACAGAGCTTGCGCTCTAGCCAAGCACCGAGGATCGGACACCGTCGGAGCCGACGACGCCGCTGCCGCCGCGGAATATTCCCGCGTCAAGCGCGCGCGCCGATCCGTTAACCAGAAAAAATACAGTAAAACATTCCGGACAATCGCCATTTAATTTCTTTTTATGTATTTAAAAATGAACCTTGCAATCGTTATCGCCATTGTCACTGTTCTCGTGATCCTTGTTGTCGTTGGTGTGTTCGTATATACATGGGAGGGATTTAAAAACATCCCCAAAAATACCCCAGTAGCAGGCCCCGGATTTATAGAAATAACATTTAAGAATCAATCAAAACGAACAAATATGGGTTTAAACAAAAAATACGATATTCCAAATAAAATCGAGGTTTTAAAAGTATCCCCTAATAAGGGGTATAAAGCTTGGATTAATTTACGTGACGGATCCAAAATAATTATTACCAGACCAGAAAAATATCCCAATCTCGATTATAAAAATATTTCAAATTTCAAGGATGTCACATTTCTAAGCGTCTGGTAGTACCGCCTCTGTAGGAAATAAAAGTAAAGGAAAAAAAAACCTGTACCTATTTTATTTGATAATGACGAAGATTCGAAGCATTCACGGGGGTTCGGAAATAACGAGGGCGCGAGGTTACGTGTTGAGTATGATCGAAGAGTGGGAAAAAAAACACAATATCACGCTATCGAAAAAAACAAAAAGTCGACATCATTAATAATGTAACGTCTTACAGAAATTATGACGAATTAGATGCTAAGTACCAATATTTCGAGGCTAATCACGAAACCATACTGAATCAAAGCCGACATATACGCAAGTAGACACACATTTACAAGTGATGCGATAGACAATCTTGTAAACAAATATTCGAAAAGTTTTGATTTGTGGCAAAGTAACAAAAAAGATATACTACGTGTTGAAGCGATGAAGATGAATCAGACGGGCGGAGCTGCAAAGAAGAAGAAGAAAAGCTCGTCGAGTAAAACAACCGCGACAGGTAAGGTTCACACAGGACCCAACGGCGGAAAATATAGGATAAAGAATGGAAAAAAAATGTACCTCAAATGATGGGGGTACGACGGATGAGTATGGGAGACGTGCGTTTAGGAGTGCATATGTACCCCTACGACTGAAAGGAGTACGGGAGACGTGCGTTTAGGAGTGCATTCGTACGGGAGACGTGCGTTTAGGAGTGCATTTGTACGGGATGTGTACCTCTACGACTGAAAGCAGTACGGGACATGTGCGTTTGGGAGTGCAATTGTTCCGGGACAATCTGTTCGAGAGGAAGGTTCGTTTTTTTACATTCCTACATTAAGCCATATACCCTTCCTTAGGATTTCCCATATATTCGGCATTAGGTGATATATACTGGCGTACTGGTATTGGCGCTTGTACTCCTTCTCGATCTTCAAAGTATTCTTGGATATCCTTTAGTTTTCTGGTGGCATACTTCACACTGAGTACCCATCTGACGAAAGTACGATTATCGTACGCTTCGGCATACGTCTTCCCTTCGAGCTTTCCGAATGTCACGCGCTTGTTGTCTCTGTCGCTTGTAGGTAGAGTAGACATTGAACAAAATTTGTGTAATATTTGTTATCCATACGCGGGTTAAGTGCGGTTACGAGTGCAGGTGTACGGTACGGGACATGTGCGTTTAGAGTGCAGGTGTTAACAGGTGTACGGTACGTAAACACTATTTTTACACTCGCTTTCTTAGCGCGTTGCGCGCTGTTACTATGTCCATCACGGTCGGCCTGAATCCCGGAGGGGGCTGCTTGGACGCGGCGGATTTCTTCTTCATCATCGGAGGCGGCGGCGGGGGAGGAGCACGCTGCAGAGCAGACGCCGACGACGGCACCGTGTACGGGGAGTGAGGTATCAAGCAGCCCCGGTAATTGCCTCGGTCGGTGTGGAGAAGCAGCTGCACCAGCCGAAGGTTCAGCCCGGATTTGGCGCCAGACGCCGATCGCCACACGTAGTCCGGGCTTACTATCGCGGTCACCGTGTCGCCGGGTTCCACAGGGCAATCGTCAGCGGACATGTCCGCCGACTCGAAAACCCGGACGTCTCGCACTCGCGCGGTCCGGACTCTAACTTCGCGCGTTACTGCATCGACGCAGCGATCCCACTCTCCGGCGGCGCCGCTGTGAAACCTGGCCTCGATTTTCCCGCAGAGCTCGATAAGACAATCGACTTCCGCCAGGCCCCTCGCGTCCGTCGGCACCAAGCTCATCTGCCCCCCGTCGTCAAAGTTGTGCAAAAAACCTCCCGGTGTGTAACAGACGGGCAGCTGGATCAGGATCGGACGCCCCCCTTCGTAGGACACGTAACGCCGCAGCGTGCCGGTCGACAGCCGCCGCTCTTCTCCCAGACGGACGCTTTCGTCCGCAACGAGCGCGTTCTTGCAGGAACGCACGACCGGCATTTGTTTTCCCTTCAATTTCTTTGCCTCAGATACAAATGGCCGACAGCGGGGGCCTTGAAGCCTATCTATCGCGGTTTCGCATCGAAGGCGGACGATGCCCCACTCACACCCGGTTCGGTAACTCTTTCGGTTCTTATTACATTCCCGTGTCGGAAAACGACGATTTCTTCCGCGTTTACGCTCGCCACCTGGCCGCCCACCGCTTCTCGAAAAAGTTCAACGGCAAGGCGTGCGTCGGTCTCGTCGAGCGCCACCGCGATTTCGGGCCCATCGTCATCGACCTGGACTTCCGCTTCGAGCCGGCCACCGACGTGGAGCAGAGACAGCACGAGCCCAAGCGCCGCCACACCAGGCAGCACATCGAGCATTTCATTCGAAAATACGTAAACTTTCTTCCGGAATGGATCGTCCCACCCAAGAGCTTTTCGGTCATCGTCATGGAGAAGCCGGGAGCCAGGATGGAAAAAGGCGTGGTCAAGGACGGCGTGCACATCGTCATTCCGGAAATAGTCACGCACACCCGCGTCCAGATTCTCATCCGCCGCGAGTTTCTCAAAAAGTTCGACAGCGTCCTGTTCGAGGACCTCAAGCTGACGAACAAAATATGCGACGTCTTCGACGAGGCCGTCCTCCAGCGCAACGGATGGATGATGTACGGCTCCGGTAAAGAGAACGACGCTTTCTACGAGCCGGTTTGGGGGTGGAACGTCAAGGTCGGCTACTGCGACTGGGACATCAAGCCAGTTTCTTACACGCCTCCGGAATCGGAGGACGCCGTCCTCGACATCGTCAAACTTCTCTCTATCAGAAACAAGGAGGAACACACTCTCGTCCGCCCGGAAAAGGAGGCCGACGTCGACCACTCCATACGCGTCGAGGAGATGGCAAAGGCGGAGATCCGGAGGAACCCCCGCCTTCAGGACGCCCAGACGGGCAGGGTCTACGCCACCACCGACGAGTACGAAATGGCGAGGCGCCTCGCCCCGCTGCTCGACGACGAGAGGGCCAACGACTACGCGTCCTGGATCCAGGTAGGCCTCTGCCTGCACAACATCGACGACCGCCTCGTCTCGGAGTGGATCGCCTTCTCGCAGCTCTCCCCCAAGTTCGAGCCCGGACTCTGCGACAACCTCTGGTCGCACATGTCGAGGAAGATCGGCGGCGTCGGCATGGGCAGCCTGCGGAGGTGGGCCAAGCAAGACAGCCCGGCGCTATACGAAAAAATCATCAAAGAGTGCGTATCCGGACACGTCCAGGCCGCCATTTCGGGGCTCCACCACGACGTCGCCATGGTCGTCAAGGGCATGTACGCCACCGCCTTCGTCTGCTCGAGCATTCGCAACAACTCCTGGTTCCAGTTTCTTGGGCACCGGTGGCAGATGTGCGACAGCGGCTACTACCTCAGGCGCCTCCTGTCAAGCGACATTTTCAACAGGTTCATGGACGAGGCCGCCGAGGCCAACCACCGCGCCCAGGCGCACAACGAGGACATCGACCGAGACAACAACGCCCGGGCAAAGGTCCTGCACGCACAGTGCGCCGAGATGAACAAGAAGCTCATCGAGGTCGCCGTCAAGCTCAAGGACTCCCGGTTCAAAGACTCCGTCATGCGGGAGTGCAAGGAGCTGTTTTACGAGCCCAAGTTCGAGTCAGAGCTCGACACCAAGCCCAACATACTCGGATTCGAAAACGGCGTCTACGACCTCGACACCCACGACTTCCGCGACGGCCTGCCCGAAGACATGGTCTCGTTCTCAACCGGCTACTCGTACGTCCCTTTCGACGAGGGGCACGAGTGCGTCCGCCAGATCAACCACTACTTCTCGCAGGTCCAGCCCGACGAGCGGGTCAGGGAATACCTCCTCCGGCTCCTAGGCTCGTACCTCAGCGGATCCATCAGGGAGGAGCGGTTCCACTTCATGACCGGAACGGGATCGAACTCCAAGTCCATATCCATCGACCTGTTCGAGCGCGCCCTCGGCGACTACTGCTGCAAGCTGCCCGTCAGCCTGCTCACCCAGAAGCGCGCAGCGTCCAACCAGGCCACCAGCGAGATCGCCCGTCTCAAGGGCAGGAGGTTCGCCTGCCTCCAGGAGCCTTCTCCGGACGAGACGCTAAACGTCGGCCTCATGAAGGAGCTCACCGGCGGAGACCGGATCATGGCCCGGCAGCTTTACAGAGAGCCCATCGAGTTCCGGTCCTTCGCCCGACTCGCGCTCATATGCAACAACCTGCCCAACATCCCCAGCTCCGACGGCGGCACCTGGCGACGCATCCGGGTCATCCACTTTCCGTCCAAGTTTTGCTCCGACCCCGACCCCAACGACCCGCTCCAGTTTCCCATCGACACCTGCCTCGTCGACAACCTCTCCCGCTGGGCGCCGCACATGATGAGCATGCTCATCGAAAAGTACAAACTCTACTGCGTTTCCGGTAACAAAGAACCGGACCCAGTCATGCGGGTCACCGTGTCGTACCAGGAGAGCCAGGACGCCGTCAAGCTGTTCCTCAACCACTTCATCACTGTCGACAAGGACGGAGAGGTCGCCGTCGCGGACCTCCACAGTATGTACAAGGACTTCATCCGGCAGATGGCTATCACCGGACTGTCGCAGAGGAGACTGGAGTTTATCAAGGAGATGGAGAGGCACCTGAACATCAAGGCTGTAGGCACCGGCTCCGGACAGCGGTTCTGCGGTATATCTATCAAAAAGTCTTCCGAAGACGGACCGGATGAAGATTAATTGTTTCTCGACTGCAACCGGTACCGCGTTTGTAATTATCTTACTCATATTTCAAACGTACAACTATGGCAGCTATGGTCGTATTCATCGCCGTTTCTCTAGCCACTCTGGTCATGGTGATCATAAACTTCGTGCAAGTAGAGCACCTGAAAAAGCAAGCTAACGCCGTTAGCGAGTCCGGCGGCTCTTCCGATCGCACCCAGGACATCGAATCGCTGCTGGTCCGGGGCGAAAACGGCAACAAGATGCCCAAGAAGGCGTACTGGGTAAAGATGACCCCCGTGTCCGCGGCAACCACCACCGCAAAGGAGGTAATCAAGATCGACACCGGAGACGCCGTCAAGGCGACGGACGGAGACGCGTTCATGAAAGACATCGAGAGCGGCAGAATCGCGCTCATCTACCGCCCGGATCACAACATCATTTTCAAGGCGACAAAGCAACCGGCAGCCGTCGACCAGATAGTTCTCGAACACATCAACGGCCAGACCGGCCTGGTTTTCGCGCCGCAAGGCTCGTCGACTACTGCGGGCGCGCTGACCACCATCATCGGGCTCCCCGCTATGCCCTGAGCTTTTCCCACTCGAGAAACAATACCGATAACGAGACGAACAAAACAAATCCCAGTATTTCAACGAGGACGTGATACGGCAGAACCTTGAAACGCATCATGCTTTCGCAATTCCGGGTTTCGTTCGCGAGCAGCAAGAGCAACAGAAGCAAGCCCGAAGCAAGACAAGAAACCCGCGACCTGAAAAACGACGGCAATTTTTTGTAGTTTCCGAAAACGACGACCGCAAAAATCGTTAATCCGGAAACTACGGTCCACAACCCTTTCACATAAAACCAGATGTACAAATCGACGCAAAACAGGAGACACAAGATAGATAACGTCGACGTCGATAGCCGGCTACCGGACAAAAAAAGAATCGCGTATAGGGTCGCGAGTGTCATCGAGTAGCTCAGGGCGTGGACGACATCCGTTTCAAGCGTTCCCGGGATGTGTTTGACGTGCGAAAACGCGTGCCACGCTTCGAACGCCGCGTACGAGCCAAGCAAAATTCGAACCGGCGTCGTTTTCGCGACGAGCAGTAACAAGGCAAGCAACGTCAAACACGTTACGGCGTTCGCTATCGCCGAGAACGGCTGCGCGACCGAACCGTTGGTATTGGTCTCGCACGTCGTGAACGGAAACGAGAACATTATTTTGTATGCATTCGTACAATTTACTTCACGTTGGAAACCAAAATTTGAGTTGCGCACAAGAATATAAAATCAATAAAGCGCAACCAAACATGGAATTGCAAGTACTCTACTCGGTGTTCTGTTCCCCGGCGGCGTGCCCTCTCCTCAGGGCGTCCATCAGGGCGTCCGCAAAGAGACCTGGCTTCGGACCCCGCGATCCCGTCAGGGACCGCCTGACGCCTGACGCGATCGCCGCAATGTACCGAGCCCCTGAATTCCCTTCGAGCAAAGACCTGGCCGCTGACGCCGAGCTGACGGTTCTGCTACAGAGCCTCCTCCCACAGGAGGGGTCTCTCGTCCCGGTTCTGGCAGCGGTATACATGCGGCACGTCAATCCCCCGAGGTGCCTTATCGAAGCCGCGAATGAACCGGTCTCGCTTTACGACGCGGTTCTCAAGCGCGTCCTGCGCGATGCAGGGGTCGTCCGCATCCCCCTGTTCTACAGGACGCCCCCTGACCCCAGTTGGATTCTTGTGCAGCACATCGAAACCCAATGTTATTACCGGATCACAGGCCCGTTGCTCGAGATATCGAATATTGTGTACGATTTCAATATTCCCGATGACCTGAGCCACGTGAGGCACTTGGTACTGTACAACGAAATGTTGTTTATCGACGCATTTCTGGAAGACATGCCGAACCTCGAGACGATCATGGTGCTCGACGCAAGAGCGTTTCACAGCGAGAGTGACTTTAAAAGGATTGAGAACTTATGCCGGGTTAACCTTCCCCGCCTGCGCACCTTTGTCTTCGACACTGTCGATTTACACCAATGGGACATGGACACCAACGGGGTGACACGCCCCGGTGAGCTCGTCAGGATGATCGATTGGGCCCTCCAGCACCAGGTCAACCCCTTCAGGAACCTCGCCACGGATCGAGACGAGAGACTTCTCGTCCTCGCGAGGCACGTCGTCGAGCACACCGAGAAAACATTTCGGGATCTGCAGGAAAATAACGACATTTACTCGAGCGACGAAGACTTTGTGGAGGAGTACGTCCCGTACCCGGGAAGGATCACGCTGTTGCCGTGAATCGAATGTTTTTTTCGGTTTACACTCTTTTCGTTACAGTCCGTGCAGCAGCTTGGCCAGCACCGACACGGTCGCGACGACGCACGTCCCCCACGTCGTGTCGACCAGCAACGTCGTTAATCCCCACTGCGCGAACGCTACGTAGTTGGTCAAGTTGTACGTTCCGTACACCACCAAGCCCAGAAACGCCCCTCGCATCGCGGCGGTCCGGTAGCTCATCCTCGACGGGTCTCCGTTCAGGGCGAAATATACAATACCGGCAATCAACACGACGTACGCCACTACAGCCGCTGCGAGTAACTCTACCGCGGGGCGCTTCTCCCACGCTGCAGTCCCCTGCACTCTCGCGAACAACGGCGCGTAAATCCGGGGAACGGTGATTCCCAGCCAGGCCATTTCGAGGGCCAAGTAGGGGATCGCAACGGCAATCGCCAGCGGAATTTGCATTCTTTATTTCTTTTTTGTTTACACTATTTAAAAATGTTTGGAACCGGTATCGGAGCTGCAGATTTACTGCTCCGCTTTATCCAAAGGCAAAAGCAAACGACGACAGATGATGCTTTCGCGACGGAAACGACGGTCCGCGTCGTGTACTCGAGGAAAGACATGCTTAAAGACATCATTTTATTTGCCTTTCTTGCCGTAGCGATATACGTAGCCTCTCAGTGCGGGAACGACGTCCGGCAGTACGCCGGAGCGATACTGGAGCCGTACGTTTACTTGATCGTCCGCCTCATCGTCCCGTGTCAATATTTAACGCGCGGTACCGCATCGTTTCCAAACAAATAAAATATATAAACGCAATACAACAAAAAAATGAACTCCTTCTACACTGGCAAACTGCAAGTCCATTTCAACGTATCTCCTCCTCGCATATCCAACTCGCACGCGCACTTGGTCGTGTCGACAGGGCTGGCGGGCGGATCTGCTTCTTTACAAGCGTCTTTGCCGCCCTCTGACTTACCCTGCAGGCTCCAGGTCGCGCCGCCCCTTAAAAATATAAAGGCACGTTACGACTCTTTCATACTCACCGAATCGTCGTTTGACGTCGACGCCGAACTGAGCCTTAGCCCGGAAGAAATCGTACAGTTTCCGGTTTTGACGGCGAGAACGGACGATTGTCAAAACGAAGTCGTCCTCGTATCTTTCCTGGACTGGTGCGACGCCGCGGAAGTCGCGTCTCAGTGGCCCGAAGCCGAAGTCGTTTTGCTGGAAATACAAGACATCGCAGAGCTCGCGAAAAATATTTTAAAGCTTCCGTTGATGGTCGTGTCGTCCGGATATCCGGACAAACCCCTCTCGGAAAGCATCTACAGGCGCGTGGCGCTTTTCTCGAAATGAGCGATAGCATATTCGTATGTATTATCTCGATGACCGTCGCTGTCATTTGCTTGGTCGCCGCGCTGTTTAGCCTTGCGGTAGACCATCTCGCAATATCGACGCTCAACAATACAGCCGTGTAAAATATATAAAAGTATCTTCATATATATTATTGGATGAATTCGACGAGTAAACTCGCGACCTGGAGAAACGACCTCGTCAATAAATGCGCAACAAAGAGGAACACGACCTTAAACATAAAAAAATTTCTGTTCGCCCATATGCAGAGGTATCAGGAACATTACGCAACAGCTATTAACTACGCAAACTCTGACGAGTTCAAAGTGGTGATCTTTTTTAATTTAGAACATTGTGACACATCTATGCACACTTTCTTTACTGTCGTGAAACAAATACTAAACAGAGATCCCTCCATCGTAAAGCCATTGAAATTGTTCTTGAAAAAGCTCGCATATGTAAGCCCAGAATTTATACCATATGATTTTACATTCAAGATTTTTAAAGAGTTAACGATAGAATACTGGCCGTTTTTCCTTTTTTTCCCTTGGAAACGTATTTTCGTTAACAAACAAGACGGTATTAATAACATTCAAAAATATCTATATTCGTTTGATAACGAACACGAAAACGCCGAGCGAGCGAATGCGGAGAAGACTGAAGATTGGAGCAAGCAGCAAGAAGAAAAGCAGCGAAGAGCTAAAGAAGCCGCGGCACGAAAAGCTAAAGAGAAAGAAGAAGCCGAAGAAGAAGCTCGACGAAAAGCGAAAGAAGAAGCTCGACGAAAGGCGCAAGAAGAAATGCGACACAGGGAACGAGAACAAGCAAAAAGAAAAGCAAAAAAAGAACCGGAATTCAAAACTCGAAACACAGAAGACAGCGGACAAAAAGCTAGAAAAGCACAAGCAGAACGCGATAGAGAAAGAGCACAAGAATACGCAAACAGGCAAACAAGAGAAGAACGATCTAAAGATACATATCGTAAAAGAAGACAGGAAGAGGAAGCTCGTTGGAAAGCGCGAGAAGAAGCACGAAAAAAAGAAATAGAAGCACAAAAATTAATAGATGCCAAAATTAAGTTGAACGCCGATATAGTAGACGAACTCTCAAAGAATTACGTTACAACAGACAAGTATAGTTACAATGATCTAAAACAGAAAATAAAAGAATGGGTCGATATGTACAACGTCGATTTAAATGCAGATGAAGTTTCCGACCTAAAAAAGAAAATTGACGACATTAAGTTTTCTAACAGTTTCTATATGCGTACAAGACAAATGCAAAAGATGTTTCACCCTGATTATAATAAAAACGCTGGGTTTACTAGATTATCTCAAGAAATGAATTATTTCATGAATACGATACAAACGGGAGGTAAGAAGAAAACTGCGACCAAGAAGAAGCCCGCGACCAAGAAGAAGCCCGCGACCAAGAAGAAGCCCGCGACCAAGAAGAAGCCCGCGACCAAGAAGAAAACTTCCGCCGAATAAAAAAATGATCGCAATTTTTTGTGCGGCATCTACAAATGAAATTACGAGACCGGTTTTGTATACTTTTTGTTCTGGTCGTGGTTGCGGTGTCTGTCGCTTTTTTCGGATTCACACCGAAGAGAGACAAGGAAACGTTTTCGTTGCAACTCGACCTCCCGAAGAATTTCGGAGCGAAGAAGTCTAAAATGCGGGCAGCGCTCGAGGAGAAAGAAAGCAAATTCAAAACCAACGAGACGGAGTTCAATAACTATGGCGTCCCCCTGCTCGCTTCAGAATACGAAGCCGCCGCCGCTAATTCTGGTAGAGGCGGGCCCGTAACTTCTTGTGCCGACCCGAACACGGTGCTCAAGAACGGAGCGTGCGTTCCCACACAGCAACTCAGGATTGATATCAAGCTTGTCGGAAGCACGTCGGTAGCTTTTGTTGTCGCTTTATCCGGAATGGTTACAGGGATCACGTTTGACGCCATAGTAACCAGGGGCGGGCTCACAGTTTGGCCTACGGACAAGAGTAGGCGGGCCGTGCCTTCGGGTACCGAGGTGTCCGTTACAGGTCTGATTCCCGGTGCGGATTACACGATCGAGGTGCGCGCGCTCTCGGTTGGACGCGTGGTGACTTCAAATACCGCTACGTTCAGCACGACGCCGGCAACGCCATTAAATCCGCCCGCGCCGGAAATTCCGACGGAAAGTCTGCCGGATCCGCCGTCAAATTCAGAGTGCGTAGACAACTCATGGCCCAGAGACAATTGCAAAAATGTACAAGGGGCATGTACTGACCCGGACAAAGTATACGATAAGCAGTTTGGATATTGCAGGAGTAAGAACTCATGTATGGTTGAGAATCAAGGCAGATTTAAGTATGATCCTGTTCAACAGAGGTGCATATCAACCGAAGGAGATCCATGCGTTGACGACAGATTAACAAGAGACGGCTTTACCACTACGACTTACAATGGCACTTGTAGAATTGCCGGTTGTATCGACCAAAATAAAGATCTAGTAAACGGAAATATTTGTAAAACAAAGTGCGGTCCCGGTCAAACGCGGATACGCGGATATTGTGTACCACCGAAGAATGGCGACGAGTGCTTGTTCGAAGCAAATGGTCAATCAAACTACTATACTAAATACGAGAACGGGGAATGTCTGGTCCGTACACGGTTCGGCGAGTGGAAAAGTATGCCATCGGATACTCCGGTAGACTGGTGGAAAGCAGAGTTGGAGAAGCAGCCTGGGCCTTCGCCGCCGACGAATCCGACAACGCCGACGAATCCGACCACGCCGACCACCAAAGTTTGTACTGGCGACACCGTATTGAACAGTGAAGGAAAAGAGTGCGTATGCGTTGACCCGGAGAAACAGCGCAACGCGAGCGGCGTGTGCGAGTGGAAGCCTTGTAAAGACCCGCTCCAACAGCGCGACCTTGCTACCGGGAACTGCGTGTTACCGACAGATCCTCCGAGTAATCCGACCACGCCGACGAATCCGCCCGCGCCAGATGGGTGCGCAGGATGCGCCCCGGAACTTTGTTACGAGAAAAAGATCAACATATTCAATTTGTTGAAATCGAACTTACAAACGAACGCGAAAGAGTGCCTGAAATCCACAAAGGAGATGGATTGGGTAAATCATATGAACACGGAACCCATCCGTAAGCAGGTGTTGATTGAATGTTGGACTGCTTTCGGATTCCTCGCCGCGAGCCGCGGCAATATCAAAGTAGCAATGGTGTACGACCCCCCTTTCGACGCGAGTAGCCAAACCATTAATGACAGAATCGTGAAATTAAACGAGTCTGATATAAAAACGGCGACTGAAAAAATAAAAGAAGGCTTCAAGTTTTGGGTGCGAGCCCTGTCCGGCACGAAACACAATGTCGAGTTTCCCGTTTCCGAAGATCAGGTTTCTGTATCTGTAAGCGGTAAATAC
>Ga0315906_10003360_pt1 | contig 21267 bp, 17 predicted proteins | sample LakEriMetagenome_4_FD_203526 | JGI IMG/M metagenome (GOLD analysis project Ga0315906, IMG submission 203526) | Freshwater fungal communities from buoy surface, Lake Erie, Ohio, United States - Buoy 2 MA122 | ecosystem: Environmental > Aquatic > Freshwater > Lake > Lake biofilm | place: USA...
AAGGTAAATTGGCTATATCTTGAGGTGATTGGGGGAAGTAATTGATGATGGATTCAAAATGCCCTAAATTCAGTAAAATGTCTAGTCCGGCATCCTTCATGGCAGACCTGTATTCGGGGTCACTAAACGCATTTTCCCCGCCGTAATACTTGTGCAGTGGATGTTCTTGAAGAAAACGCTGTTTGTCATTTTGATCAAACACTACATGATCACGAATGGTAAACAATACACCGCCTGGCTTAAGTACGCGAGCACATTCTTTAATGAAATTTTTCAAATGTGAGGCATGATGCATCGCCTGACGCACATAAACAATATCGAAGGAATGATCGGGGAACGGCATCTGCTCAGCAGTGGCGCCAACGACAGCTACCTCCTTCAGTGATAATCCATCAACCAGTTTCCGAATAGCACCGGCACCCACGGTTTCACTGGGATCAGGCTCTAACGCTGCGACAATGTATCCGTTTCGCGCAAATGCAACTGTGGCAATACCATTACCGGCACCTACGTCGAGCAGCTTTCTTCCTAGAGGCAGATATTTTTTTAGTGTAAGCAGGGTTTCCTTGAACTCTCCAGACAGTTCAAAGCGATTGGCGTTTTCGAAAAGATCCTCTTCCAGATACGAATCTCTCAAAATATCCTGATAATCTGCCAAGGAGCGCAGGTGAACGATGGTTTCTTCCCAATTCATATTCAGCGATCACTTGGTTTTTTTTATGAATCGAGCTGGGTTGCCGGCGATAACGCTAAATGACTCAAAACTATTCGTGACAACACTGCCGGCACCAACCACACAGCCCTTATCCAATTGAACACCCTTCAGCAATATGCTGCCGAAGCCAATCCAGGATTTGTCACCGATGATTACGGGTTGACAGCCTACTTTGGTCCAGTCTTTGGATCTACCGGGACTTCCTGCTTCTAAATCTTTTTTCCAATTCTTGACATCTTCCTTTCGTTCATCAGAGGCCAGAGCATGAGCGTCGTTGTCGCTAACAGTACATCCCCAGGAAATCATAACATCCGAACCTATTTCAATTTTTTTCAAAGCAATGAAAAGTCCACCTCCTATAAAAGTATCTTTCCCGATACGGATCTCACTATGGCGGTCTTCGAGCACGAACTTACCGGAAACCACAGCGCCTTCACCAACAATGAATCGTTTTTTTCCGGTTGTCGGAAAACGGATGTCAAGTGCAAAATCCTCCAATCGTACACTTTGCGGAATTTCGACCATGTCGCCATAACGATCCAGCATCCGTTTGCGTAACGCTGAAGAACTCGGTGAAGGGAATAAAAGTTGGCGTAATCGTTGGAGCATTATTTATAAATGTAAAATTGATCTGAACAAACCCGAAAAGTCAGTTCGAGAGCTTCAATTTACGTAAAATTCTGGTTAAAATTCCCGGGTTGAATTCGCTTCGGAGCATGGTTTCCAGTTGGCGTTGTACGGAGAGGTTAGCAGCTATTTTTTCGGGGAACATAAAGGGTTGATCGGATATTGTATCGATAATCCTTGATTTCCATCCTGTACCAGTCCAGTGCGTGCCGCTACCATCCATTCCAATGTTGTCTGCTAAAGTTTGTCCGGGATACAGGCAAAGTCCTTTACCGAGGAAGAAGGATGCGTACCAGCAAATGTCCCACGATTGATTTTTACCTAGCGCCCGCTGTTCAAGCATTTCGTAGTAAGGATAGGCGTTGTGAAGATCAAAATTAAATCGGAATCCATTTTCATCAATGGTCTTTAACATCGATGCCGCATCCGGATTGAAATTGTTCCAGGCTCGTTTCCAGGTACACCAGCCCCAACAGGAAAGCGTAGGCAGAAAAAAAGTGGGCGGAAGCTTAATGGAGTGGTCCAGCGGAAACATGTAACCGGAGATCAACCACACCGATGAATCATCATGGTATTTGTATAATGATTCGTTGCAAAATTCCAGAAAACGGGGAGATGTTATGATATCATCCTCCACAATAATCACTTGCTCACTATCAGCGAGCACGTGATTAATTCCATCAACTAGAGATCGGAATAGCCCCTTGTTCTCTTGATGGTTATGGATGAATACAGTACCGCACCATGCTTTTTCTGCAATAATCTGGCGTACTTGCCCGATGGAATCAAGATCCGAAGTAGATGCGTATTTTTTCGGACCATCCGAAAAAATATGAAGTACAGAATCTTTCGCCAGTGGATTAGCAGCAAGCGCTTCCAGACACTGACGCGTATGTTGCGGTCTGTTATAAACAAAAAGTGCTATGGGTGCCAGATTATTCAAATTCGATCAGCTTTAGTTAAAGATTCGATTTCACATAAGGACTTTTCAAAGTCGGTATTTCAAACCAAAGTGAATTTGCGCCGCGAGCATTTCCAAGGATCGCTCCGGAGTCGTAGTCTTTAAAATTTCTAAAGTAGAACGAATGCAGCCACGATATACGACAAAGCATCTTCTTGATTTTCCAACGTAGTGGTATACCGTATCCAAAATGTTCCTGAAATAGATTTTCAGCAGGCTCTGTTGATTTCTTTTTGAACAGTAGATAATGAAAGGTATCAATCAAATGACCGGTAACAGCAATGCTTTTAATGTCATGGGGAACATTCATCTGCTGCTCCCTGAAATAACGGATATACATTTTACTTCGTCCCAGATGGAAGCGGGATTGATCAGCTGTTCGCTGTTCGGGGTGCATGATGAGGTGACTCCATATACCTTCCACACGAAGGAGTGCTTGCGATGTTACAGGATTCCAGTTGGCCAATCGCACCCAAAGATCGGTATCTGCTACCATGTCCACGTCTGCATGTAAACCGCCAATTTCTTGTATTCTGGCTATCTTGAAGAACGTAGATCCTTGCGCAAAATGATCTTTAAGTAGAAACGCATCAACAGGATCAATAAAACCACTGTCTCGGGATATTTCAGGGGTTTCCAGAAACCTGTAATCACTGTCAACCATACGTGAGCCGGAAGTCAACAATTGAAGTTCTGGATGTTCATGATAGTGGCGGACAACTTCACTAAATACTTCCTGATGCGCATAATAGTCATCAGAACTTTGAATCGCTCCGATACTTCCGGTTATTTTAGCTAGTGCTTTGTTTACGGCATCAGCAAATCCTTTGTCCTTTTCTTGAAAAAATCGGATGCGTGAATCTAATTGCTGGTATCTTTTGCAAATTTCACCCGTCTCGTCTTTAGAACAAGCATCTTGAATGATCAGTTCCCAATTTTGATACGATTGATGAAGCACACTAAGAATGGTTTTCTCAATATACTTGCCCTGATTGAAGCTCGGAACAATAATGGAAATAAGTGGATTTTCGTAAACGTTACCGCTCATGATGATTTGATCACGATATAATATCCACTGAACTGCGAAAAGAACGTAATGCAATCCTTACGGTTGTCAAAAAACTCGTGAACAGCCAATCGGTTTCCCAGTAATGCCGGATGACCGTAATCTTCAAAAATCATCATTCCTTTTTCGGATAAATGCGTTTCAAAGAGTTCCTTCATTAGAAATAGGGTGGCCCGGTAAGAGTCACAGTCTACATAAATCAATGCTAATTTACCGAGTGGCACACTGGCAAGTGTATGGGTGAAATCGCCTTTAATCAAACGTACATTTTTTCGGTCGACAAATTTTGATTTAACCTCCTCAAAATCGACATGATGTGTCTTGCTCCAAAAGGCATCAACTCCGGCAGATTCTTCCGGAAAATTTTCGAACATGTCAAATAGGTAGAGCGTTTTATCACTTTTTTCTGCTTCCAGCAACCGCGATAGTAAATACCCGCTGTGACCTTTATAAGAGCCAAATTCACATACATCGCCGGGAACGCCATGGCGCGTGATGTGAGCTACTGCTTGACTAAGATCCATGTAATCCCGTATCTCGCATTTTTTTTCGAAATGATTCAGGGAAGACTCATAAATTTCGAAATAGGGTATTGGGTCAATTAGAAGCGGCGAAATGAAATGTAAGCTATTGTGCTGACTGTGATTTTCTACGGAAGCATAATCGGTCAGCGCATCTCCAACATATTCAAACGGAATTTCATTTAGTTTAACATCGGATAATACCTTTGTAATTAGTAGGTGATTGAATTTGGCGTTGAAGTAGCAAGAAAGAATACATGCGAAGGAAAGTGATGGATCAACATGTTGATCCGAAGATCCCTTGCCGTAGAAGTGAATGATAGCTAAGTTCTTTTCTTTTAAACGGGCACAAAGCGATTGGAAATAACGATCGTCCGTATCGCCGGCAACCAGTATGGAGCCGGGTTTTTTCCGGTGCCAAAGCAACGCTTGTTGAACCAGAAATACAACGGCCTCGTTAGGGGTTCGGATATAAAATCGATGAACACCGTTACGCTCACTGATTTTCAGTTTTGCTGCGGAAATATGAGGTGCCAGCCAACGATTGACACGGATGCTGATACCTTCAGCCCAGGTGCCTTCGCGTAAATGACGTATGATTTTTCCGAACATGCTTTTAGTATCTCAGTGAGTAGTAGGGGTAGCGAGTTTCCAGGAGCCGGTGTGCCACAACAATCCCTGATCACCGTCTTTTAACTTTCTGGTGAATCCGATTTCAAGTTGAAGTTCATCTTCTGAATACACCAAGGTGGCACCGGAATGATCTTTTATTCCGTAAGCGACGTCATAAACTCCGGGAGCTAAAGAGGGGAGGTCAAGCCTGCTTTCAATACAATACACTCCAGGTTCAAAATCTGATTTTACGAATTGTGGATCATCCATAGAATGTGAGGTGAATATTCTATTGCCATCGCGTGTATTCACACCAAACCCAAGGACAAGCCCACGGACGGTTTCATTGATTTTCAAATTGAAACGAAGGCAGGGATTTTCTCCGAAAGGCAATAGTTCCACTTGTTTGCCGGATTCGTTCACCCAATGGGGTGCTTCAAGTTCAATCCGATGACAGGAGGAAATTTTACGAAGATCAGTAGACTTTTTACGGATTGTAGTCGATGTCAAATAATGTTCGATTACTTTCGCTGAATCGTCTTGCATCACAACCTGACCGTTCTGTAAAAGTATAGCTTTCTGGCAAAGACTACGGATAGCTCCCATATTATGCGAAACGAATAATATGGTTCGTCCGGATTTCGTTACCTCATCCATTTTCCCAATACATTTCCGCTGGAATTCAGCATCCCCAACAGCCAATACTTCATCGATAATAAGTATTTCGGGCTCCAGAAACGCAGCCACGGCAAAGGCCAGACGAAGTTGCATGCCGCTGGAGTAGTGCTTCAACGGCGTGTCCAGAAATTTCTCGACACCGGAGAAGTCAATGATGGCATCCAGTTTTGAAACAACTTCCTTGCGCTTCATGCCTAGAATAGATCCATTCAAAAATATATTTTCTCGCCCAGTCAGTTCAGGATGAAACCCGGTTCCTACTTCAAGCAGGCTCGCGATTCGGCCGCGTGCGATGACTTTCCCACTGGTGGGTGGGGTAATGCGGGATAATACTTTTAATAGGGTTGATTTACCGGCTCCGTTTTTACCAATGATACCGATAGATTCGCCACGTTGTACGGAGAAGGACACATCCTTTAACGCCCAGAATTCTTCCTTGCTGATATGTTTTGTACCTGTTACTAATTGAATCAACCGATCGCGCAGATTGAGATACGGTGTCAATTCGTGATTGATCCGGAACCGCTTCGAAATATGGTCTATTTCAAGAATGGGTTTCATCAGGCCAGATCAGCAAAATAGTTTTCTGTCTTTCGGAAATAAAAAATGCCGCCAATAAAAAGTAATAATGCGGTAACGGTCCCGTAGGTCAGTTGCACATAATTTATCGGTGAGCCTTGGAGGGCTAATCGTAGGAGGTCAATAGAAACGCCTACAGGATGTATAGCGAAAAGCTGTTGTATCCAAGCTGCTGGAAACAATTTTACTGGATAAATTACAGGTGTCAGGAAGAATAATACCTGTACCAGAAAGGGGATAACATACCGGAAGTCTCTATACTTAACATTGAGTGCGGCGAAAAACGATCCGACTCCTACCAATGTCAAGAGTATAATGATTAGCGAAATTGGTAAAACGAAAAGAACGGTTAAGAGATGTTCAGATTTGCCGTAATAAAAAATCAAAAAAATGAAGAGAACCGCTGCAATCAGAAAGTCAAGCATTGCAGCAAGAATACTAGATACCGGTATAATCAGGCGCGGAAAATATATTTTTTTTATAATGTTTGCAGACGTCACCATGCTGTTACTGGCGTTCATCAATCCGTTGGCAAACAATCCCCAGACCAACATACCTGGAAAGACAAAAAGAGGATATGGCAGAGAACTGGCCTGTGCTCCGAATATTCCTCCGAAAAAAAGGGAGAACACAAGCGTCATGATAACGGGCTGAAGTACCGCCCAGGTTGCTCCTAAAAACGTCTGTTTATAGCGGACTTTAATATCACGCCAAGTGAAAAAATAGAATAATTCACGATACTCCCAGATCTCCCGAAAGCCAATACGTAAACGTCCCGCTGGTCGAATTTCAAACTCCATAGCTACGTCTGATACTGCAAGAATAGTGCTATTTCAGGTTATCTGAAAATCGATTACTAGCATAAAGTATAAATTCCGTAAAAATGGAATAACTACCTGTATGCCAGTATTTTAAATTATGGTTGAGTTTTAATAAATGGTTGAGAAAAATCTCTCTCCCGGTAGCGCGCCCTCAAATAATAGAATCCGCCACTCAGTTCCGCTACGGTTACGTCCAGTCGGGTAAGTCCGGTTTCCGCAGTGCCTGAAAACACCTTTTTAATTAATTGTCCGGTCTGGCTGTACAAATCCACTGTTATTTCTTCACGACTGGGAAGCACGATGTCTATTGTCAGCTGATCGGTGGCAGGATTCGGATAGGTAGTCATCAGGAATTCTCCACTTCGGTTGAAGCATTTCTCATTATTATCCGGTTGGTCATCGGGTGCTCCATTGGGAAGGTCCGCTTTCAGGCAGTAATAAACCGGTGCAGCAGGATCCGATAAATAAAAAGACGCAGTAAAATAATATAACTGTATACCTTCCGGACCGTTGGGTATCCGACGGACTAGTTTTTCTCGTATGGTAGAACCGTTTTCAATTCGGGCCTCCATACTCACACTGTCAATGATCCGAGTTCCTAGATTGGCAATCAGGGCAACCGCATAAAAATAATTGCCGGAGCGATAGGATGAATCTGATAAAATTGCAATGTCAAGAATAGGTCGGATCACATAAATACTGCTGATCATGGTGTCTTTACAGCCTACCGCACTAGTCACTATTTCTCGAATGAAATAGAAGCCTGTATCCTGGTACGTATGAACAGGATTATTGCCAAATGCTGATGGACTTCCATCGCCGAAATTCCATTCATACGAAGTGGCATTTATTGAATTATCGGTGAAGGTTACCGCTAAAGGTGGATTGCCGAATTGTGGATCAAAGGAGAAAGAAGCTTCCGGGACCGGATAAACGCGCAGTATTCGATCAATATCGTCAAAACAACCAATATCAGAAATTACCGTGAGCCGAACAGTATAGTTGCCGGTATCCTGGAAGGTGTAATCCGGAGAAATGGCACTTGAAATATTGTTGCCGTTAATTTTCCATTCGTTGGAAACGATGGAGCCGCTTGAAATGGAACTTAGGTTGGTGAGAGTATATGGCGTCCCGACACAGGCAGGCGACGTACTGAAATCGGCTATTGGAATAGGACTTACTGTTACTGTGCGAATGGCAGTCGTTACGCAACCGTTGGCAGCTGTAACCGCCAAGGTGGCGGTATAGTTACCCGGAAAAGCATAGAAGTGTGCCGGTTCTCGCAGTTGACTGGTTTGGTTATCTCCGAAATTCCATTGGTATACACTGTCTAAAGTAGAGCCTGGATTAAAAAATTCCATCAAGTCACCAAAACATGTGGGCGAATACGTAAACTGTACAGGGGCTGCCGGCAAGATGTTGAGTGTTGTATAAAAAGTATCGGTGCATCCGAAATTGGATGTCGCAATGAGAAATACGGCATAGCCGGACTGCCCGGAGAATATGTGCGAAGGATTGGCAAGAGTAGATGTGTTCTGGTTGCCACTGTTGAAGTCGCCGAAATTCCAAAAATACGCGCTGATGACTGATGCCGAATCCGTTGTGCTGGTATTCGTAAAATTGACGGCCTGATCGGAACAAGGGAGCGAAGTGGTGTATTGAGCCACCGGTGGCGCGTAGACAAATACGGATTGTGTATCAATGGCACTACAGCCGTTCGATGCATAAACGCTTTGAACCGCTGAATATCTTCCAGCAGCCGAATAATTGACCACTGGTGAAAGTTGGCTGGAGGTCAAACCATTGCCAAAATCCCAAAACACTGAATCAATCGAAAAACCTGTCGGAGCACTGGACTGATCAGTAAACTGCATATCACTGCCAAGGCAGGTAATACTGGTAGCGAAATCAGCAACCGGACTTTCTAAAATGGTTATCGGCAATGAAAATACTATACTGGGACAACTCGTCAGGGAATAGGCCACCAGCTTAACCGTAAAGGTTCCGGCAGTATCAAAGCGGTGAATAGGATGCTGTTGGTTGGAGGTGGTACTATCCCCGAAATCCCAATACCATTTGAATATGGAGTCGCCAACAGCGACAGATGACAAGTCTGTAAATTGAATGCCATTACCATCGCATAAAGGTCCGGCTTGGTAGGAAAAACCGGCTATTGGGATGTCGCTGATTCGAAGGTCTTGCGAAACCGTATCAACACAACCGTTGGCTGCAGCAATAATGAATTGAAGTGGATAATTGCCAATGGTAGCGTAGGTGTGCGCAACGATGGAAGAACTGGAGGTGTCGCCATCTCCAAATTCCCACTGACGACTGATAATAGTCGTTCCACTTACAGTGGTAAGATCAAGGAAATTGACCGGCTGTCCGATACAGGTATTTGTCACCTCTATCATTCCCACCGGGCGGTCCAGAACAGTTATCAGTTGTGTTATAGTGTCTTTACAACCAGCATCAGTCGTTACCTGAAGTGACATTGTAAAATTGCCGCCCGTTGAATAAGCATACGATGGTAATGAGGCAGAGGATGTGTCACCGTTGCCGAAATCCCACAGCCATGCACTAATTGAACCGGTTCCAACAGTTGATAAATCTACGATAGGAAGCAGACTTTCAGAACAACCGCCCGTTACGGTGAATTGTGCCGAAGGCAACGGCGCAATAGTTATTAGCGAATCAAATTGTAAGCTACAACCTTCGGAAGAAGTTGCAGTCAAACTTATCTGAAAATTATTTAAAGCGGTAAAAGTGAATTGGGGATCGCTGACACTGGATGTATCGCCTGTTCCAAAGTCCCACAAATAACCGGAAATAGATCCATTGGAAATGGTGGTGCTGTTTTGAAATTGCGTAGGATATCCAAGGCAGCGACCGGAAAAGGAGAAGTTGGTTTCCGGAGTCGCGTTCACTGCTAGTAACAGGGAATCACGGCCTACATTGCCATTACTGTCAGTAACACCGAGGGTCACCAGATAATTGCCACCCACAGGGAAAAGAAGATTAGCGGGTATGCTGTCAGTACTCTGTGCGGAAGATACATTGCATGGCTCCGCAAATTGAATCAGCTTTACCCTGTGTACTGATTCAATAGGGGTGAAGCAATAGTATTTGCTATTCTTTTTACAAAAATCTATACCTGAGAGAGGTCCGCCACCAATTGAAATGGAGGGTAGACTCAAAACGGAAGGTGTGGATAACTGAGCGCCTAAACGGTGAACATTAATGCTGCCCAATGAATTGGAACAAAACGAATAGAATTGACCTCCGTCATAAAGTAATTTAATCCCGTACGGATAAAACATTCCATTTACGTAGGTACTGTAAACCGGTGAAGGAGAGGAAAGCGAATTGCCCAGATCAATGAGAACAAGGTCCGGCAGACTATACATACAGGCAACAGCATACCAGTGGTCGCAGTCACGTATGATATCCAAATCAATAAGACCATTGGCATTCGGTACCTGAAGTGTGGTGACGAGGGTAGGCGCATTGGCGATCGTAGTGCCGAAACTGAAAATGCTGATGCTGTTATTAGCGAAATTTGCAATCAAGGCATACACAGTTCCATTGCCTTCTCGTACAATCTTTATTCCGCGTGGCGCATTAAGTCCGGTGGTTATAACACTTGTAGTACCGGTGGGCAGGTTATTTAATCCGTTTCCAAAATCAAGTCGGGTCACCACGTTTAGAAAAATATCAGAAACAAGGCAATGCCAAATACCGCCATCGTTGAAAAAAGCGATGGCGTTCGCGCTGAAAATCGTGCCATTAAGATTGCCCAGGTCAGTAACGGCAGTAGGGGGATTGTCGAAGCCATTGCTGAAATCCTGTCTCAATAATTTACTATTGTCCCGGCTGCATACAAATAAATAGTCGCCGGTGCTGTCGCTTAGTGCAGCGACGCCAGCGGACGTCAGCAGCAGTCCATTCATGTCTGTACTGGTCGTATCAAGCACTGGATTTTCGAAATCGCCGGCACAAAAATCCCAGTCAAAATAGATTCCACCCGAAGTATTACCTGTGATGCCAACCGATGCGGCAGAACAAACACTGCCAGTCGTGGTGATGGAAACTGTCGGACATTGCGCAAGTAGCGCTGAATAAGTCAATAAGAAAAAAAATATACTAAATAGCCGTTTTTTCATCGATAGAATAAACTGAAACGTGCGGGATGGTGTTTTGTACTATGAAAGTAGACAATTTATTGCCTGTAGTTCGCAATTAATTCAACACGTTATGAACGGAATTGTTAAAAGCGCTTCAGCGGTTAACCGCAACGGAGTACGTGTTCAGAAAGTCGGTATAGGTGGATGACAAGCCCTCGCGAAGGCTGATTTTGGCGTTCCAGCCCAGGGCGTTTATCCTTGTACAGTCCATCAACTTACGATAGGTGCCGTCCGGTTTGCTTTCATCCAACACAATTGCACCTTCAAATCCCGTGATTTCTCCCACAAGATTTGCTAACTCCAAAATGCTTATATCAGCGCCAAAACCGACGTTTAAAAACTGTTTTTCATTGTACTGATTCATCACGAAAAAACAGGCTTCTGCTAAATCATCGGCGTGAAGAAATTCGCGTAATGGTTTACCGCTTCCCCAAATGGATACAAAAGGTGCATGGCTCATTTTCGCCTCGTGGAACTTACGAATCAGTGCGGGAAGCACATGAGAGTTTTCCAGGTCGTAGTTGTCATTGGGGCCATAGAGATTGGTCGGCATGACCGACACGAAATTGCATCCATACTGGTCGCGATACGCTTCACAGAGTTTTATACCCGCAATTTTCGCTATGGCATACGGCTCGTTAGTCATCTCCAGCGATCCAGTCAATAGGTATTCTTCCTTCAATGGTATTGGAGCATTTTTGGGATAGATGCACGATGATCCCAGGAAGAGTAATTTTTTGACGCCGTATCGGTATGCGGCGTGAATGACATTCAATTCAATGGCTAGATTGTCATGTAAAAAATCGGCACGAAATCGATTGTTTGCTTGGATGCCGCCCACCTTGGCAGCGGCAAGAAAAATATATTCTGGTTGTACTTCTTGAAAAAAAAGATCAACGTCGTTTGGATTTCTAAGATCGAGTTCACCGGAACTGCGGGTAATCAAATGCTGGTAGCCTTCTTTTACCAATTTACGTTGAATGGCAGATCCTACCATTCCCCGATGTCCGGCAATATAGATCCTCGATGACTTATTCATGATAGTTCAATACTTTGTGGCCGCCGTCCCGCAGGTATTTGTCTTTAGAAAAAAGTTCCAGGTCAGCGTTAACCATTTCTTTGATCAACGCATCAAGATCGTATTTGGGTTTCCAGTTTAGTTTTTCATACGCTTTTTGGGCATCACCGAGTAATATCTCTACTTCTGATGGACGGAAATAGCGTGGATCAATTTGAACAACGATATCTCCGGTTTTGAGTTTGCAGTCCTTACGCGAACAGGAGACCAACTTTCCTTTTTCGTCTGTACCTGTTCCGCTGAATTCGATTTCCATTCCCGCTTCGCGGAAAGCCCGGATAATGAATTCTCGTACAGAGGTCGTTTTACCGGTAGCAATGACAAAATCTTCGGGCTTTTCTTGTTGCAACATCAACCACATAGCTTCCACATAATCTTTGGCATGGCCCCAGTCGCGTTTGGCATCCAGGTTTCCCATGTACAATTGATTTTGAAGTCCGAGAGCTATCCTGGCAACGCCACGGGTAACTTTACGTGAAACAAAGGTCTCGCCACGCAATGGAGATTCATGGTTGAATAGGATGCCATTTACGGCAAACATATCATAGGCTTCACGGTAATTAACCGTAATCCAATAGCCATATAGCTTGGCAACTGCATACGGTGATCGTGGATAAAACGGAGTACGTTCCGTTTGCGGCGTTTCCTGGACTAAACCATAAAGTTCAGACGAAGAAGCTTGATATATTTTGGTTTTCTTGGATAAGCCCAGCAAGCGAACTGCTTCCAGAATACGTAATGGTCCGAGTCCGTCTGCATTAGCCGTGTATTCCGGCGTTTCAAAACTCACCTTTACATGCGACATCGCACCAAGGTTGTAAATCTCATCGGGTTGTACTTCCTGAATTACGCGGATCAGATTCGTGCTGTCTGTCAAATCTCCATAGTGGAGCTTTAACTTGACATTTTTCTCGTGTGGATCATGGTAGAGGTGGTCAATTCGCTCCGTATTGAAAAGCGAACTCCGGCGTTTGATGCCGTGCACTTCATAGCCCTTCTCCAGTAACAATTCTGCCAGATAGGCGCCATCCTGTCCGGTGATTCCGGTAATCAATGCGGTTTTCATAGTAGTTGATTGAACATCACGTCGTATCCCACAGATACGGCTACTGTCTTCAAATATAAGAAATAATTGCCTTTTTTTGCAGTTGTAAGAGGTCATACTATGCATAGAATCGTATTTGCTACCAACAACCAGGGAAAGATGCGCGAGGTGCGACAGCTTTTTCCGCCTGAGATAGAAGTGCTATCCCTGTCCGACATCGGCTGTTTAGAGGAACTCCCGGAAACAGGTGCTACGCTTGCTGAAAATTCCCTGCAAAAGGCCCGCTATATTTTCGATAAATACGGCTGTCCGTGCTTTGCAGATGATACCGGGTTGGAGGTTGATGCTCTGGGTGGCCGTCCCGGCGTTTATTCGGCCCGCTATGCAGGTAGCCATGCACACCCTGCTGATAATATTGCCAAGTTGTTATATGAACTGAAAGGTGAACATCATCGCAAGGCACGCTTTCGTACCGTAATCACGGTGGTGGGATTAACCAATGCTAACCAATTTAAACCTTCCTGTGATATTTTTGAAGGAGAAGTCAGTGGTGTTATTGCAGAATCGACCTCCGGCGAAGCTGGATTCGGTTACGATCCTGTATTCATACCAACCGGTGAAAATCGGACGTTCTCCGAGCTAACTCCGGAAGAGAAAAATCGGATTAGTCATCGCGGAAAAGCTGTACGAAAACTGACAGGGTGGTTGAACGATCTGATTAGTCCCGGCGCATCCGCGCAGCAACCCGGGTAGCGTAATAAAATACACTCATCAGGGCTAAAAAATAACCGGCGAACAAAGCCGTATAAAGATGGGTCCAGATGGTGATGTATTTTTCAATCAAGAAAACAAGTATCACAGATACCAGAGTGATAAAGCTGAATACCATCGCGACTTGTTTATCGTTTAATCCCAGGTATACCAACGCATGAGTGGTATGGTCCTTGCCGCCGACGAATGGAGATTGGCCTTTGGCCAGACGATTAATAGTTACACAAGTTGTATCGATGATCGGCATGATGAATACGATCATCGGAAGCAATAAATTGCGGGCGCTGATCAGGTCGCCGCTGGGTGGAGCTTCGTTCCAAAACAATTTGATGCCGATGGCGGCGAGGAATACGCCTATGAACTGACTGCCGGTATCGCCCATATACATTTTAGAAGGGTGCCAGTTGAAGTACAGAAAACCGGTCATGGCAGCCATCACACCAATCAGAATGATAAAGTAGACGGAATCAAGTTCGTTATGGAAGATTAGCACGGTCAGTGCCGATAACATGATCGAAATGGAGACGGTGGTCGTAATCGCATCCATGTTGTCCAGCATGTTCAAGGAGTTCATAATCCCTACAACCCAGAAAATGGTTATCAGGTAGTTGACCGGTTCCAGGTACGAGATAGAAATTTGTGTGCCGGATACCATAAGTATTATCCCACACGTAACTTGTGTTAGGAATTTCAGGATGGGTCGCGTATTGTACGCATCGTCGGCAAGGCCTAGTAAAAATCCCAGCATGGTCGATAAAAGAATACCGATAAACTCTTTGCTGAGAAAAACCTGTTTGCCGTCGAAGAAGATGGAGTAGGTGATGATGGAAAGTAAGAAGATGATGTAGAAAGAAAATCCTCCGACAGCCGGTTTGGATTGTGTCCCCCAGCGAATAATGGTGTCATCCTGATTACGTATTCCCAAGGTTCGTACAAAACGCAGGAAGATGCGGTTGATCAGAAAAGAAAATACGATGGATACCGTAAAAAAAACACCGTAAACGTAAAGCGAGTAGAGGTCTTTCAGCATGGTCGGTGCTAGATGGAATTCCACTCCCGCAACGCGGGTAATATCTTATCTTTTTCGGATACAATTGGCGTATTCGTCTTCCATCGGATGTTCAAGTCGGGATCATCGAAACGAATGCCGGCTTCAGACGGCTGGTGGTAGGGTGCAGTAACCTTGTAAAGAAAAACGGTGTCTTCTTCCAGCGCTTCAAAGCCATGAGCGAATCCGGGCGGAACCCATAACATTATGGCTTTTTCTGCTTCCAATTCAAGAGAAAAATGACGGCCAAATGTTGCCGACTCTTTTCGCAGGTCTACGACTACGTCTAAGGCTTTTCCTTTTACGACGCGAACTAGTTTTCCTTGAGCGTGTTTACCCGTCTGAAAATGAAGCCCGCGGATAACGCCCTTACGGCTCGTAGATTGGTTGTCTTGCACAAAATCTGCCGGAATGCCGTGTTGTTGGAACAGTGCTGCATTATAACTTTCCAGAAAACTACCACGGTCATCGTGGTAAATTTTCGGCTCTATAAGAATAAGTCCATCTATTGGCGTCCGGGTGAACTGCATAATAATTACGAACGTTAGGATTTAAAGAAAGACTTTATCTTTTGCCAGCGACTTAGATCGACTTTCTTTTCGTCGTCGTAGTAGCCGTAGCCATACCCGTAACCGTAGCCATAGCCATAACCATAGCCATAACCGTATCGGAACTTAGATTGTTCGACACCATTCAACACAATGGCGATCCGACGCACATTATTTTCCTCCATCAATTTGTTGATGTTATTGATGAACATCCGTTTTGAATATTGTGCACGAATGATGTAGAGCGGATAATCGGCTTGCTTGATGATGTGAACACCATCGGTGACAATACCAACAGGTGGTGTGTCGACAATAACGATATCGTATTTGGATTTCAGATATTTCAAGGTGGAATCCATTCGTTCACTGAGAATCAGCTCAGAAGGATTCGGTGGAATTGGACCGGCTGTAATAAAGTCGAGATTCTTCAGGTGGCTTTTGTTGATGCAATTATCAATTTCGTCCTTTCCGATAAGAATCGTACTCATTCCTTTTATGTTCTCGACATTGAAACCCAAGTGGATTTTGGGTTTCCGCATATCAAGGTCAATAATAATAACACGCTTTTCGGAGAACGCAATAACACCGCCGAGGTTAATCGCGATAAAGGTTTTACCCTCACCGGAGATCGTCGATGTGATGGCAATCAGCTGAGCACGCTCTTCATTATTGATGAATTGTAAATTCGTCCGAACGGACCTGAAGGATTCTGAAATGCCGGATTTCGGATTCTTGTCCACCAGCAATTGGGAGACCGGAATATCATATTTATACGTCGGGATAATACCCAACAAAGCCGCATCGGTGTACTGATTGATCTCTTCCAGCGAAGTAATTTCGTTATAAAAAAGATACTTGATGAAGATGAATAAAAACCCAATGATGATACCGGCTAGCAAGCTTCCTGCAATTACCAATTTGCGGTTAGGGGAAATCGGAGAGAGGGTAGGAACAGCTTTTTCCAGCGTGATATTATTGGAGATAATACCGGCACGCGAAATGGAGAATTCTATTTTTTTCTCCAAAAGCAATTGGTAGAACTTCTGCGATACATCATACATACGGTTCAGACGGGCCAACTCAGCTTCTTTGCTGGGTAGTTGAACGAAGCTCTGCTCAAACTCGTCTATGCGCGTGTCAATGCTCTTGATCTTGTCCTGTAACGCCATCCGTGCGTTTCCAATGGCATTATAAAGCAGGTTTTTCTTGACAGAGATTTCTTTATCAAGTGCCTGAACGGCGGCGTTTTCATCCGTAGCCATGAAACGCACATTGGACCTGCGGTTTTCCAGTTCCTGAACTTGCTGTACCAATACTTTGATAACCTCATCAGCTTGCGTTCCGGCTAAGAGCGGAAGCAGGTTCTCCAGTTTCTTGTTTTCTTCGATGGTCTTTTCCAATCGCGATAATACAGCCAGGTCAAGTTGGAAAAGTACCCGCTGATCAATCAAGGTATTGATGTGCGTGAGCACGTCGGCCGCATTTTGTGTCGGATCAATTACTTTATTCGATTTCTTGAATTCTTCCAGCCAGTACTCCGAAGTGCGAAGCTGGCTGTCAACCAATGTGATGGTTTCGTTGATGAAATCTAATGAGCGAACAGATCCCTCTGACTTTCTTTCCTTATCGTATTCGTTGAATTCGTTGACTATGGTGTTGACGAAATCAGCTGCTTTTACCGGATTGTTATCCTGGAATTGGATACGAATGGTCTGGGCACTTTGATTGAGGATAGCTACTAACACGTTGTCGATGTACCGTTCAACGAGCTGATCAGGATAATTCAGGATAAAATAAAAGGAATCGTCACCGATTTTTTCAGTTTGTGCCTGAATACGATTGTAGTTGGTGATATGCAGCTTTATCCGGATTCCATCTGCCGTAATCCATGCGTCGGTTTTTCCGTTCACATCAGTATTTCTACCCAAATAATTGTAACTGATGGAAAAAGTGGTCTCGTTTTTGAAACTAATTTCAAATTGCGTGCCAAGTAGGGAAGAGTCAAGCAAGGTGTATTCCACCGCGTAGGGTGAATTCAGATAATCCTCGTTGTCCAACACATTACCTCTAGAGTAGTAGCTGACTCTCAACGGCATTTTTGAAATGACACGTGAAAGCATAATCCTGGAGCGAAGCAACTCGACATCACCGGCCAGCTGATTCATGCCCAACAGATCGTTGATCTGCGGGTTCTGATAATTGAAGACAGCATTTGCATTGTTCACTGTTCCAATCTTGATGATGGAATGTGATTGATAGGTGGGCTGTGTATACCGAAGGTAGAGGAAGGCGGAAAGCATGGAACCGAGTAGTAAAATCGCCAGCAGGAAGGCATACCTACGGGCGATAATACTGAACAGCTTGGGTTCAAACTCCTCGTTAAGATTCGAAATTTTCTTCTTGGCCATGTTCCTGTTTATTTCAGCAGATTTAAAATTAACAGGGTCGTTGTTGCCAGACCAATGATCGGGAACAATCGTTCGTATATACGGCCACCGTAATTAGGTATCGCTTCTACGTGAATAATGTCGTTAGACATTATTTTGATATTTCCGTCGCGTATTCCCTCAATACTCGATACGTCAGCATGGTAAACTACGGGATGTTTGACATCGCCGCGGATGATTTTTATTCGGTAAGCTTTAGCTAATTCAGTGATGCCGCCGGCTGCTGCCAAAACTTCAAAAAGTGTCGTGTTCTCGTGCTGTAACTGTATCAGCTGTGCCTGACCATCTCCCATGAACACGATTGCGGTGCGGTTCAGGACTTTCAGGTTTACATACGGTTGATTGAAATAACGTTCATATTTGGTCTCCAGGAGTCGCTCCGATTGCTCCACAGTGAGTCCGAGTAAGTTCACATAACCGATAACCGGAAGCTTTACGTCGCCTTTTTCATTCAGCACATATTCAACCTTTTCTTTACTAACTGAATAATTAGGATTAGTAATATCGACCAGCTTGAATCCATCGTTGCTGTAGATATTCAGGTCCAATTTGTCAAACGGAGAAAGCACGTAAGGGCCGGTAGAATTTAGGGAATCGGCCAAGACCGGAAACTCCTCCCGGGTAACCAGTATTCGGTTGGGAGCCAGGGATCTACAAGAAAACAGTACCGTTAGTACGGCCAGGTAAAGGAAATTCCGCATGAAAGTTGGGTATCCTTACAAAAATACGACCGAATTGTGGTACAAAGCAAATAAACAACCGGTAGTCGGCGTACTTAAAAAGAGTGAAATAAACCTGAATTCAGCGCTTTTTAGCTTTCGCCGCTAATAATTTTTCGTACAAAGCTTGTGTGTCCCGAATTAGTCGGGTATAATGGTAGTGTTCCAGCACGAAATCTTTTCCGGCGGAAGCCATTTTCAGCCGCTTTTCATCATTCTCAATTAGCTCGGTTAATGCAGCTGCAAATCCATGTACATTGCCCGAAGCAACAAGTACCGCCGACCTGTCGGGAAGTACAGCGTTTCTCACGCCACCCACATCCGTAGTTACGATGGCTTTCTCGGCGGATTGGGCTTCAATTAAACTTACCGGTGTGCCTTCGTTCAAGGAAGTGAGCGCTATCATGTCCAACCCATTGAGCACTACATCCACATCCTTGCGCCAGCTGGTGAACGTCACCAGTGCTTTTCGAGGTGATTCCGGGTAAAAAGTATAATCGATGTGAAGGCGTTCACATTCCTGTAGCAAGGCTTCACGAACTTCACCGTCACCTACAATCATGAAGCGCATTTTTCGTGAAGTTTGTTGTTGCAGCTGCGCAATGGCTTGCAGAAAAAGCGAATGGTTTTTAATCGGAACCAGCCGGCCGATAATACCAACTGCCAATTCATCGTCAGCAATCTGGTACTGCGAACGGAAAAGATTTCTTTTTTGTTCGACATTCTCCCCGAATTTACGAAGATCGAATCCATACGGAATAACATGTATTTTATCCGGAGAACAGATTTTATGAATTTCCCCGAGTTCCAATTTTTGCCGGTCACTGATTGAAATTATACCGTCACTTATTCCGGCCAGGTAACGTTCAATCTGAACAAAGACTTTTGATACAACCGGATTGAAATAGGAATGGAAAATATGACCGTGAAACGTGTGCAAAATAACCGGGACGTTTTCATGATACGCTGCGAGCCGACCAAGCGCACCCGCCTTTGCGGCGTGGGTATGCACGATGTCCGGTCGGAATTCTTTAATAATACTTCTTAATTTTAGGTATGCCTGACGATCGCGGAACGGGTGGAGAGACCGCTGCATTTCAGGTATTTCAGTATATGAAAGTCCAAGCTCTTCGAGGATGAAAGCGGCGCTCTCTTCGGAATCCTGTTTTGGACCGGCCAAAAAGATAGATTCGTAGTTGTCCGGCAAGTAACGGGACAAAAGGGCTGCATTGGAGATGATTCCCCCTAAATTTAGCCGGTTAACGATTTGTAGAACTTTTGGCATGCAACTTGCAATCGTATTTCAAAGGTAGTGCAAAATGACAGCTTTTTCGTAGTTTTGCAGCCCTTCCTATTAATTTATCATCATGAAAAAAATCCTCGTACTGACCATTTGCTGCTGGTCTTTTTTCGCAGCCTCCGCACAGTCTGGCAAGAAGCCTGTGAAATTCGAAACCACCAACGATTCGTTGTCATACAGTATAGGCTTGTTTGTGGGTGCTGATTTTGTTAAAAATGGTTTTACGCCACTTAATCTTGATCTGTTCATGAGTGCCTTAAAAACGGCTATGAACGGAGAAGAAGGTGCACTCACTATGCAACAGGCACAATCGGTTTTCCAGACCTGCCAAATGCAAAAGAATAAGGAGACCGAAGAAAAAGCCAAGTTGCAGGCGGAAGCTAATGCTGCCATCGGCACGCAGTTTTTAGAAGAGAACAAAAAGAAAAAAGGAATTACCACCACGGAAAGCGGACTGCAATATGAAGTAATTGTTCAGGGAACAGGACCTAAGCCCGCATTGACTGATACCGTGAAGACACATTACCACGGCACCTTAATTGACGGTAAAGTCTTCGATAGCTCCGTTGAGCGTGGCGAACCGATTGATTTTCCGTTGTCCGGTGTTATCCGCGGCTGGCAGGAAGGATTGCAACTGATGAACGTAGGCTCCAAATACCGCTTGTACGTTCCTTCAGATCTTGCCTATGGCTCTCAGCAAATGGGCCCAACGATTGGTCCGAATACCACTTTGATTTTCGAAGTGGAATTGTTGGGCATTAAAAAAGACGGAAAATTCCAATAAGCCAGATCAATTAAAATTATCATTAACTCATCCTACTTCATGAACAACCCAATTAAAAAAACAGCCGCGCGATTGCTGGCTTTACTGTTCGTAGCATCGAACGCATCTTTTTATGCCTGTAATTCCGGCGGAAGTTCTTCGACAGAACTTACTTCGCTATCGGACTCTATGGCTTATAGTATCGGTATTTCCATCGGTTCTAATATGAAAAAGGATAATCTCGATTCTTTGAATCTGGATATCTTAAAACAAGCCATGGCAGTGGCGCTGAGCGGCGACACTAATCTGTTGATTTCTCAATTCGAAGCGCAAGGCGTTATTCAAAAATATCTGGCCGAGCAACAATCCAAAAAGTCAAACGACAACCTGGCTAAATGCAAGTCATTCCTCGATGAGAACGGTAAAAAGAAAGGCATCATTACCACAGCCAGCGGATTGCAATACGAGGTGGTCAAAGAGGGTACAGGCCCGAAACCAACGATCAATGATACGGTGAAAACGAACTATCATGGTACGCTGATTGACGGAACGGTATTCGATTCCTCGGTGGATCGTGGTGAGCCGGTGGAATTTCCGGTGGGTGCTGTGATCAAAGGCTGGACGGAAGCCCTGCAGCTGATGAGCGTCGGATCCAAATACCGTTTATATGTACCGTCCGATCTGGCCTACGGCGATCGCGGACAAGGTCCCATCACACCCAATTCAGCACTTATCTTTGATTTGGAACTCCTCGAGATTAAAGGAAAAAAGTAATCAAGAAATA
>Ga0315906_10003361_pt1 | contig 21263 bp, 18 predicted proteins | sample LakEriMetagenome_4_FD_203526 | JGI IMG/M metagenome (GOLD analysis project Ga0315906, IMG submission 203526) | Freshwater fungal communities from buoy surface, Lake Erie, Ohio, United States - Buoy 2 MA122 | ecosystem: Environmental > Aquatic > Freshwater > Lake > Lake biofilm | place: USA...
GTGTTTTTCGCGCCTTCCACCCTGCGCGCTCAGTATCATAAAGAGTTGATTGAAAAGTTATGCGCTCCAAAATTTCATGGAAGGGGCTATTACAAGAATGGGGACAATAAGGCGGCGGCGTTCATTCAGAAGGAATTCAAAAAAGCGGGAGCATTCCCAATCAACGGGCAATATTTTCAGGAGTTCAGTTTCCCTGTAAACACATTCCCAGGTAAGGTTGAGGTGGCACTGGATCAGTTGAAGTTGAATCCGGGTAAGGATTTCATCGTAAATCCCGGATGCCCTCCTATAAGTGGAAGGTTTCCGATCAAGCGGGCTAGCATTCCGTTTGATGTGAAAGCGGATTGGAGCAAGGTGTTCTTGCATTTCGATAAAATGGGCTTGGACTCAATAAGCACAATTACCATGGATTCGCTCATGAAGAATCCTCCATCATGCGCGGGCATAATTATCACCCAGCGTGAGAAAACTGTTTGGAGCGTTTCAACTAAAGTGTCGCCAAGACCGGTGGTGCGCATTCAAATCGATTCGCTTCAATGGCAACCAAATGAGATTCAAATCCGAGTCGACAGCAAGTTTGTTCCCGAATACAAAACGCGGAATGTGGCGGCATATTTACCTGGCACTTCCAATGCCGACTCTTTTATTGTTTTCACTGCTCACTACGACCATCTGGGCCGGATGGGTCATAAGGCGCTATTCGCTGGTGCGAATGACAATGCCAGCGGAACTGCCATGATTATCGATTTGGCAAAGTGGTTTGCAAAACCCGAGAACCGTCCGGCCAAAAGTGTTCTGTTCATCGCTTTTGCAGCAGAGGAGGCCGGACTGATAGGGTCCAAATACTACACGGAGTCGCCTATGGTTCGGTTAGATCGAATTCGCTTTCTGTTGAATCTGGATTTGATGGGTAATGGCGATGAGGGGATGATGGTAGTGAATGGCGAGCTACATACCCAGGAGTTCGATATGCTCGACCGTATCAACAAGACAAAGGGGTACTTGAAAACGCTTGGCAAACGGGGCTCTGCCAAAAACAGCGATCATCATTACTTCAGCGAGAAGGGTGTGCCCGCCTTTTTTTTCTATACCAACGGAGGTTCCAAGGCGTATCATGATGTGAACGACTTACCGCACCAACTACCACTCACCGAGTTCGAAGACATCAAGAAGTTGATTGTTGATTTTGTGGATGAAGTGGGTAGGTGATAGTCGGGCTTTCCAACGAAGGCGTTATTTACATTTTAACTAATTAAACCAAATCGCCGCTTGCGATGTTATGCTTTGTGTCTCCAATAACATTATAGGATGACGCAAATCAATTTAAATTTCCTTACAAAATGGTTCCTCAAGACCTCAACCGCATCATCGAAATGGCTTGGGAAGATCGCACCCCTTTCGAGGCCATTAAGTTCCAGTTCAACTTGTCCGAATCGGAAGTCATTGCCATCATGCGCCGTGAATTGAAGCGAAGCAGCTTCAACTTGTGGCGTAAAAGGGTCAATAGCGGCGTCAGCCAGAAACATGCCAAGAAACGCAATCCCGATATCGAAAGGTTCAAATGCAGTCGGCAAACCGCCATATCCATGAATAAAATCAGCAAGCGTTGAGATGTTCCCGCTTTTTCCTACAGACAGCCAATCCATTTTCCAAAGGATTAAACAAGTTGATCCTATCAAATACGGTAAGACAAGGAATTACCTCAATGGCTCCGTAACATACCTTTCGCCCTATATTTCACGCGGATTGATAAGTACCAGGCAAGTGTTAGAGAGCGTACTTAATAAGGGCTATGGACTATATCAGATTGAAACTTTTGTCAAGGAGCTTTGCTGGCGCGATTATTTTCAAAGAGTTGGCCAGTTCAAGGATTTAAATCAGGATATCCGGCAACCGCAACCCGGTGTATCCAACCATGCTATTCCCCAATCGGTAATTCAAGCTAAAACTGGAATAGAAGGAATAGATAAATCGATTCAGCAGCTGTATCAATCGGGATACATGCACAACCATGCTCGAATGTATACAGCTTCGCTGGTATGTAATGTCGCTCAATCCTATTGGAAGAACCCTTCCCAATGGATGTATTATCACCTGCTCGATGGCGATTGGGCAAGTAACACATGCAGCTGGCAATGGGTGGCAGGCGCCAACAGTGGGAAAAAATATTACGCCAACCAAGAAAATATAAACAAGTTTACCGGCACCAACCAATTTCATACAATACTAGATGTTCATTACTCCGAAATAGAGAACATGCCTGTACCCGAATCACTTTTGCAGACGGAAAATTTTCAAGCGGTAACAATATTCCCTTCATCATCTTCAATTATAATAGATGAAGACTTACCCACATTCATCTATAACTATTACAATCTAGATCCATCTTGGCATAAGAACGAATTGGGCAATCGTGTTCTGTTTATCGACACAGATTTCTTTCAACTACACCCCGTTAGTCCGAAATGCATGGACTTCATGTTGGCGTTATCAGAAAACATTCCCAATATCCAAATATTCGTTGGGAATCTAAGTGAATTGGTTCGAATCACCAAGGGATCCATTTGGTATTACAAGGAGCACCCATTGAACCAATCATATAAGGGCGTAGAAGAACAACGCGAATGGATTGCACCAGATGTTACTGGGTATTTTCCCTCTTTTTTCGGCTATTGGAAGCAGGTTGAGAAATCCATCAAAAAAAACTATTCTCAATCTCTCAAAGGGTAAATCATTTCAAAAAGCTCCACTCTTGCCGAGTCTTGAACTTGGTAAGCTTTGGCAGATGACTTTGCCAATTCGGTTTTTCTAAAGTTGATAAAGTCTTGCTCCGAAGCCCACATATATACTCCACAATATTCCTTTGTATTTGGATTCTTGAGATAGTATTTTTGTAACAAACCGGGTACTTTTAGAAATGCACCTTTTCTGCTTTCCATGATTTCGCTAACGGCGGAATCTGGGAGTTGGCTTCGAAATTTCACGATTTGAACGAATGATCCATTATTACCAAGTGGCAAATCAAATTTGGGGGCGGATGAGGTGTTGGAAACCACCTGTGCAGCCATTTCATGGGAGGCAAGTAATACGCAGAAAATAAACAGGCAAATCGCTCTCATGGGATTTTGTTTGAATGTTTGTTGCAATTGCAATGATAGGTTAAATTTTGTTTTACATCCAAATGAATTACCTTTAAACAACAAAATCATAACTGATGCTTACCAAATCCATTCGAATACTCTTTTGCATCGCCTTTTTTTCCTCTGGTATACAGGGTCAGACTATTAGTCAATTGGGACAATGGAACAACAATGCCAATTTCGTAATCAAGTACCATCAAGACCGCGTTATTACAAGTACGACTTCAGGCATCCAATTTATGGATGTATCGGATCCGACGAATCCCCAGCCATCGGCATCGCTTTCTCCGCCGAACTTTTTCCCCATGGCAATTGAAGTGGATGGAAATTACGCTTATTTCGGTGGGGGGATGTTTGGCTACTTCATGGTAGCCGATATATCCAACATCAACTTTCCCATACAAGTGGGATTGACAAATGATATCACTGGAACAGCGTATCAATTGGCCATAGCTGGAAACTATGCATACATGCCAACCAATTCCGATACCCTTTACATCCTTGACATCGCCAATAAGACTAATCCAAATACAATTGCCAAGTTGAATCTTGGAAGTTTTGCATCAGGTATCACAGTTCAAGGATCATATGCCTTCATCGGTACAACTGGCGGATTAAAGGTGGTAGATGTTAGTAATCCTTATGCACCTGTTGTGGTCAATTCCCTAGGTAGTGGTTATGGCTATATTGCAAAAGATGTTTTGAACCAGCGCATTTTTGTATCCAAAAGCTCGGGGTTCGATGTGTTTGATATATCGAATCCAACAACACCAACAGGACTATTTCAAGGAATCGGAGCCGGAACCGGAGGTGCGCTTACTTATTGGAACAATCACATTTACCAGGTCGGATCCAGTAGCGTAAGCGTTTTTTCCATTGCTAGCAACAATTGTATGTATATGGGATCGTATGATGCCACTTTTGCCGGACAGGTTAATGGTGTTACAGCCAAAGATTCAGTTTTTTATGTTTCCACCGTCAATAACCTGCATGTTTTGAAATATGGCACAACCATCGTAGGGGTTTCTGATGTGGTATCCACCAATGATATAATATATAACAACCCGATAAGGGATGTCCTCCAAATTTCGGCCCGCAACAGCAGTGGAGGCACTATCAAAATTTCAAATTCAGTTGGACAAGTTATACTTACTGATCTGTTGAAAGACGATCAATTTGAATACAATCTTTCACATTATCCTGCTGGAATATATTTTTTAGAGATTAGGAAAGAAGCGTCTGCAAGATCCTCCTATTTTATGAAAATGGGAGGGTTTCCTAATGAATAATAGTTATGCTGGCAGAAGTCGTTCACAGATGAATCGATTACAACATTATGATAAGTACAATAAGCCAGCTACAACATCGTTATAGAAGGTGTAAATTCCAAATGGGAATTGCGACTTGCATTTTTTATTAATGCTATATTTCCTATGAATAAACGAATCCTGATCTATTGGCTGTTCCTATTCACTTTCCTCTCCATTAAGGTAATGGCAGAAAAAACAGAATATATATCAATAGCGAAATTGGTACAAGAGGGCAAGGTGACTGTTAAATTAAAGGGACTTGGAGGCCATTACGGCGATTGTATAGATGTTTCATTTCAAAACAACACTAGCGACTCGGTTGGAGTTTGGATAGAAGCCGGTCGGATACTCATATCACAAAAACCCGAATACCAGGATATCCTGATTGTAAAAGATTTATACATGACCATGCATCCACAACAGAAAACGGAAACATCCATTTACGGCTTCTGTTGCCAAGCGCATGACCATTCACCGCCGAAAGGCGCATTGTTTGATTTTGGTAAAATGGCTCCCGACAATTGGATCAAGATGCTTAGGGCCTCAAACAATGGGGATTATTCAATATCTGCCATTCAGAATGCCATATGGTGCCTGTCTGATGGAATACCTGTGGCATCCATCACCGATGCCGATCCTAACCGCGTACAAAAGCTTCGTGAAATTGTTGCAGAGATAAGAGGCGAGTCGGCTCCTTGGTATATGTTGTCGTATGAAAAGGATTCGGTTCGCTTGTTTTCAGGCAGACCGGAAAGGGTTGTTGGAAAACTTCAATATTATCTTAGGACGGATGCTGTTGTTACCATTAACATCCGGTCTGCATCGGGTCAAGTGGTGGCTACCCTTGTTGATGATATGCCCAAAGGACCAGGACATCATCGTTTTGATGTTGACTTGGATGTCAAAAGATGGCCGCGAGGGAAATACCAGATTTTTGTCTATACAAACAATGCAACGGTCATAGTCAAAAACACCATGGAGCTATAACGGTGTGGTTTTTTCGAGGGATTAACAAAAAAGTACCATATCATTTATCTTTGGATTGTTTTTAGATAACTTCAGTCAAAATCGTTCAACTGCTTCCGTTTTCCGAATTTTATCTCTGATTAAACATCATTTGTTCCTTAATGCATGATGAGATTATTCTTTTAAGATATATTTAAAATGGCAAAATCACCAGATTGTCTACATAAATCCAATAATAATTTTAGATTCATTTGTTGTTCGATTTTTTTACTAATGAACTATATCTGCTTTGCTAAAAACACATTCGCCCAATCCAACAAGTATGCATCAATCTTCGATCCCTCTCAAGTATTAATGGATGTTTTCGAATGTGAATGGGATGCTGCCACCAATATGTGCGCATGGAAACCAAGAGCTATTGATCGAATAAATATGGGAATCGATTCCAATGGTTTGCTTTACTCAGCCATTGACACGGTCTTTTACCAACAAACAAAGGAAGGAAGGAATGCGGTATTGGTTGTTTATACTACCGACATGGGAATAGCTCATACATCAGCTTGCAACTTGAGCTTAATTACGCTTAAATGGGATGATCAGTCTGGAAACTATTTTATTGAAAGTGCAAAAAAGGATATAGCTCTGTATGGTGCTTGGGGTGAGCCCGGTGAGGTATACCAAAATCGAATCACCGAAATGGATTTCTTGATTCGCGTTGTAAATTCTTCACAAAGTTCTGGCCATTCCATGAGTGTGACCTCCTTATTTTATCAAGGAGCGAATATATTGACATACACCAGCCATGAGAGCAATTTGGAATTTGCCATGGATGAAAATGAAATGTTTGAGAATAACACGGAATTGGACATAGATATCGCGAGCCGCAAACTAACACTCGTTACAAATGGTAAAAGGATTGAATATGATGACCAAGGAAATGTTACTCCCATCTTCATGAAAAACGAGAAAACAACCTATGAATTCAATGGATACAATCTTGAAAAAGTGTGCGAATAATACGAGGTGAATAGACCCTCAATTGTTTTTCGCGACGGATTTTTTGTTTAATTCTTCAATTTCCGTTTACTCTGTAAGGATCACCCATTTTTCCCGCCTGATAATCTGCAAAACAACGGCGAATCTGCTCTTCGTTATTCATCACAAAAGGACCATAAGCGAACACGGGTTCGTTATGAGGTTTGCCCCCGCACAAAAGGATTTCTGCTTCTTCAGCACTAAACAGACGAATCATATCACTATCTCTTTCGAAAAGTATGACTTGATTGGCATCTGCCTTGACCCGTCCCTCTGTCTCTATACTTCCTTTGATGACATAAGTAAATGCATTATGCGTGGCGTCAACAGGAATCTCTAATTTACAGCCAGCCTTCATCTTGATATGGAAATAAAAAACTGGAAATAAAGGCTCCACTTTCGATTTTGCTCCGAGCAATTCGCCCATGACTATATTCGCAGTGAAATCCTCTTTTTCCAAACGAGCCATCTGGTTGGGATGGAACAGTTGGGTTGAAGGGTCAACAAATTTATATTGTGCAGGCATATTCAACCATATTTGGAATCCATGGTAAATACCACCTTCACGGTATAGATTTTCTCCAGTTTCCTCCATGTGTATCGCTCCACGACCAGCGGTGAAGAGCATAAAGTCGCCCTTGGAAATCTGGAAATCATAATTCAAACTATCTCTGTGATGTCCGCTGCCCTCCAGAAAGTAAGTAGTGGGAATGATTCCAGCATGGGGATGCGCATCTACCTTTAAGGGCTTGTCTTTTGGATTCACTTTGACCGGCCCGAACTCATCGAAGAAAACAAACGGAGAAACATAGTCATTGTGATCTCCTGCAAAGGCGCGAAGAACAGGAAGCGTGCCAACCATCGATTTGTTGGCATTCAGCAATCGATATACCCTTCGAGCACTTTTTGATCCTTCTAAACCCGATGCAGATTTCAAAATTTCTGGAACTGCAACAGTAGCTCCAATGATGGCGGATCCTTTAATAAAACGGCGTCTATCCATGTTTTTGGCAATTAATAGGATATTACTAACAATTGCTTTTCTATAAAGTTAATGGCTTTCGCTAAGGTTGAATATCGAAATAGAAGCGACTTCCTTTGCCTGGTGCTGAATCAACCCGAAGTTCAATCCCCTCCGCTTCCAATAACTTGCGCACCTTGGCCAATCCCAAGCCATGGCTTCTCCGACCGAATCGATCCTTATGGATGTTTGTTTGGAACATTTGATGTAGCGAATTCAAGCGCTCTTGATCCATGCCCTTTCCATTGTCAACCACCTCCAATCGAACCATGCCATCAACAGATTGCGCTGTTATTTGTATGAGCAGATCCCCGTTGTCGTTATGACGGAAGGCGTTTTCCAAAAGATTCATAAGTACTATTTGCAAAACCGGCTTTTTGAAACGGATCTCATCCACATCTGATCGAACCTCGTATTTGGCTTGCAATGAATCCAACGACAAGGCGCAAATCCCGGTCAGAAAAGGCCTCAATGCAATCTTCTCGGCCTCTGCAGATGAGTGTTCGCCCAATCGGTAATAATCCAAAACCGAACCAATCATTTCTTGCAACTTGTTGCCTGTGGATCGAATCATTTCAATGGACTCATGTACCCTTGGGTGAGCCTCACTGGGCATTTTCTCCTGAATGAGTTCGGCCAACTGTTGGATGCCAATCAACGGAGACTTTATATCATGTGAAAGCGTCAGCGCGAATTGATGTAACTCCTCGGTTTTTTGCAGCAACTTGTCAGAAACGGCTTGAATCTCCTTGTTGCGTAAGCGTAATTCCAATAGCCGCATCACCTGAGCGGCGAGTGCTTGAAGCGTAGACTCCTGCTCCGGACTGAGAGGAAGACGGGGGCGATTGTCTATGATGCACAAAGTACCCAAGGCGTAACCATCCGAATCCACTAGGGGGACTCCGGTATAAAAGCGAATATCCAACGGACCGGTTACCGATATCATTTTTGCAAAACGAAGATCCTGCGTCGCATCAGTTACAGAAAGAACATTTTGCGGGTCTTGTATAGCGTGTGCACAAAAAGAGGCCTCAATGGGCGTTTCCCTTTCTTTCAGTCCGAAAGCCGACTTAAACCACTGCCTATCGGTATCCACCAAGCTAATTAACGCTATTGGGGTTTGGCAAATGGCAGAGGCAATACGGGTTATGTTATCGAAATCTTCCTCGGGTAACGAATCTAGGATGTCATATTCCTTTAACCTCCGTAACCGCTCCGGATCCTTGTGCACCGGTCTGTTATCTTGTTCGTTCAATTGGAATGGTTTGTTAAATGTTAATTAGGTCTTGTGCATCCAATCGCATCGCCAAAATACTACAAAATATAGTGAATTCGAACCCACAAGTCAATTCCTAAATACCTTTGTAAATCTATGATAACCAAGTTAAGCCCAGATAAATACAAGTCGTTTTTTGAAAAAGCGGTCACCTACAAGACCTACTTGGATGATTTTGTGAATCGTATGAGCCATTCCCGCGACGATGGCTACGACACCTATTTGCCACTGAATTGGCAGCGCACAACCCGTTTAGATAAAACATTCCAACCCTCTACGGATGCTACTGAACAGATTTTGCGCCTCGAAAGGCCAGTGATGTGGCTTCTCATAGCCGAACATTGGTGTGGCGATGTTTCACAATCTATTCCTGTAATAGCTCGATTAGCCGCCATTTCCAATAATCATATCGAGTTAAGAATCGCTTATCGCGATGCCAATCCTGAATTGATGGACGCCCACCTTACCGATGGGGAAAGCAGATCCATACCGAAGTTAATTCAGCTGGATTCGGACTTCAAGATTACAGGCGAGTGGGGTCCTCGACCCCAAAGTGCTCAAGCTTTGGTGAAGCAACTCAAGTCTGATCCAGCTACGGCGGATTCTTATGCAGAGGCGCTTCATAAGTGGTATGCCAACGACAAGCAACTTGCTTTACAAAATGAACTTTTAAACCTCTTATCGAGGGCCTGATTGGCATCAAGCATTGTTGAAATGTATGTTAAAACTTAACTGAACCTTATCGGCTTGGTGCTCAATCGCCTTGGGTAACTTTGTGTCAATGGCCGAAACCGCTTTCTACGAGTCTTTTCTGAAAGAAACCGCATCCCGTATCAACGATGTGGAGTTGCATGGCCACATCGACCATGCCCGCAATAACTACCGTAGGGCTTTCGGCGAGGCGCTCACCCAGTTCACCGACCTTGAGTCGGCTCGACGCCGGGCTGCCCATATCAGATGGAAGGCCATCAATGATCTGGAGAAGTATTTGATTCAATTCGAATCCACTTTCATCAAATCAGGTGGCAAGGTCATTTGGGCCCGCGATGCGGCCGAAGCTTGCGCGGAGATAAATGCCATTATACAAAAAGCCGAAGCCAAAACAGTTGTCAAATCCAAGTCGCTTACCGCGGATGAAATCGGATTGGGCGATGCGCTGAGGTCGGCAGGTGTGGAATGGACTGAGACCGACCTTGGTCAGTTCATCCTACAATTGGCCAACGAAGAGCCTTCACACATGGTGATGCCCGCCTTGCACAAAAGTCCCGAAGAGGTGCGCTATCTGTTCAACAAGGCAGGCATACCATCCGATTCGGCAAGCGCCATCGAGCTTTCGTTGCGTGCGGCAGACCATATCCGAGGTAAATACCTATCACCCGATGTGGGCATAACAGGAGCAAACTTCCTTCTGGCCGACGAGGGTGCCGTGGCCATAACCGAAAACGAAGGAAATGTGATGCTAGCCGCATCCAGATCGAAAATACATATTGTGTTGGCTGGCATCGACAAGATATTGCCCTCCGTCAAGGATCTTCAAACCATGTGGCCGCTATTGGCAACCTATGGGACCGGACAGAAAATCACATCATATAATTCCATTTTGTGGGGACCTAGAAAAGCGGATGAAACCGATGGTCCTAATCAAATGTATATAGTGCTCATCGATAACGGTCGAACTGAAGTCATGGCCGATGAAATTCAGCGGGGAGTCATGTCCTGCATCCGTTGCGGCGCCTGCCAGTATGCCGATCCCGTCTATTCGGTTATCGGCGGGCAAGCATATCATTCTACGCGTATGGGGCCACCAGCAACTGTCGTTGAGCCTGTAATCAACGGAATGAAAACCCATGGATTTTTCAGCGACCTTTCCACTTTGAGTGGCGCAGATTCAGAGAACTGTCCTGTCAACATCAATTTCAACAAACTACTTCTCGACAATAGGAGGAAAAAGGCGGAACAGGAACCGGCATTTTCTCAAGAAAGAATTTTCTTCACCCTTTGGAAAAACGCCATGGTGAAACGCGATAGCCCCAAATGGAAAACATGGAAGCCAAGAAGGTATTTTTTGGATGAACTTTTTTTCAAATCCATATCAGGACTCCGCTCCATGCAAGAGCCAGCGAAGGAATCTTTCAATGAAATTTGGAAGAAGCGCTTTCCGGCTTAATGGCTCTTAACAAAAATTGCGCGGTTGGTCGGTCCGGAAAAACAGGACACAACCACATGATAGTTTCCAATCGGTAATTCGGCAACTTGAATATTCATGGACTCCGAGTTCGATTCAAATGCTTGCCGAGCAACAACCCGCCCTTGCATGTCTATTACCGAAACAACTCCTGGTCCATCGGCGGTGTTTTTAATATGAATCCAGTCTGTCGCAGGATTAGGAAATACAGCGATGTAAGATGTGTGCATGGGTTCGTTTATTGATGTCAGTAACACCGGATCAATCCGAACCAAGCCACCGATTTGGGTGCCAGCCCAAACAATTCCTTGGGGATCTACATGGATGCATTGCACAAATACATCGGGCATCAGACTGTTGGATGGATGGTAGTTTTGAAAAATCAAACCGCTTTTGCGGATGATGCCTGCATCGCTGCTACCTATCCAAAGTTCATTCGTAAGGGTAGAGTGCCGAACGCTCGTGGTGCTGTTGGAAGCAATTCCAGATGACAAAGTCGAAAAGGTTAGGAATTGAATGCCTCCGATGTAGGCACTTATGCCATTTGCTGGAGTAGCAATCCATGGCGTTCCAACATTATCTTCTGTTATACTCAAAATAGAGTTGTCGGGGATATTTGAATTTGCAATTGTGAAATGCTGCCAATTGCTGTTCGTAAAGATACCCATGCCACCATTGATCGTTCCAACGAAAGTGGAATTGGCATTGTGATGCAATGCGCTGATGTTGATGGATTGTAATGGCGTGTTGGATTGGTTATAGATAGTCCATCCTATCCCATCAAATACACCTAATCCTCCAATGGTACCTACCCATAAATTACCAGTGCTGTCCTTGGAAAGAGATCGAACAAAATCATCCGGAAGCTGAGAGTTGGATGTGTTGTAAGTCGTCCAATTCAATCCATCAAAACGACCCAAGCCGCCATTGAAGGTCCCTACCCAGATGTAGTTTGAGTCAACTGCAAGGCTTCTGATGGAATTATCGGGGATGGAAGAGTTAAAGGTGTTGTAAATAGTCCAGTTGGTGCCATCATACGATGCCAAACCATAATCAGTACCGATCCATTTCAATCCGTTTGGAGCAGAAGCTACACATCGAACAGAGTTTTCTGGAAGCGGCGAGTTTGTTGCATTGAAAACAGTGAAGGCTTGTTGTGCCTTGCTACCTATGGCATAGGAGAGAAGCAGAATGAAAGGAATGGAGAATCGTATCATTCCACAACCAATCTTAAGATTTTATTATGATCATCAGCACGAACTTCAACCAAATATATTCCCGCGGCAAGCGAGCTCAGATCCAATTCTACCTCATTGCCAAGTCCTAGTTCGATTTCTTGCTGCAATCGGGTTTTCCCAATCGCGTCGACAATGGTTACCGAAGCGGTTTTATTGGCGCCCTTCACAATGTTCAAATATGTTTTACCGAAAGCTGGATTGGGCGAAATATTGGCATCAAAAGGAAGTATGGACTCCATGCTACGGCATGTCATTGAAATCGGAAAGAAGGCGGTGCCTTTGCTCCCACAACTGTTTTTAGCTACACAAGTAACATTGCCCGCACTGGAACCGAAATGGATGGTGGAAGCCGTTGTACCCTGCCCCGATGCGATTACTGCTCCACTAGGCCCCGTCCATTTATAATTAGTAGCACCATAAGAGCTGCTGGCGGTATAGGCCACGCTTTGTTGTCCTGCACAAACAGAAGATGTTCCGCTGATAACGGGTTTTGCAGGTGCAGCGGAAATGGTAGCGCACCTGGCAGTACTGTTCATACATCCGTTGTTTGATGTCACACACAATTGCCCTGATTTAAATCCGGACGCAGTGGAGAAGACAATGCTATTGGTGCCTTGTCCGGATGTGATGGTCAGGCCTGATGGAGGAGTCCACTGATATGATACTGCATAGCTTACCGGGTTAACAGATACGGTGCCATTGGTTGTTACACAATGGCCGTTGACCTCACCAATAATCGGTGTAGGTTGGATGGCTGTGTGCTTGGTAACTGTTTTACATCTCGGAGTGGATATGCATGAGCCTTTTTGAGAAGCAACACAGATTTGTCCAGTTGTATAGGACGAGGAGAAGTTTACCATGATGGAATGCGTTCCTTGTCCGGATACAATGGAAGCGCCCGGAGGAACGGTCCAGTTGTAACTGTTTACATTCGGGTTGTTGGTCACATGGTAATTCAGGGTTGTTCCAACACATGCCAAGGCAGGACCATTCAAAGGATAAGGCGACAAAGGCGTTGGACTAACTTCTACTTGAACGGAATCAGTGCCGGTGCATCCATTGGTTGGATTTGTCACCAATACGGAGTATTGAGTTGATGCCGTAGGTGCCACTGCTGGCGAAACGGTATTCGTTGAAAATCCAACGGGATTCGAACTCCACGAATACTGCAAAGCTGCAGGCATCACATTGTTTAATGTAAGTGTCCATGAGGTGATGTTGCCAATATCATTTGCTGCGGCATCAACAACACGCAACAACCAGGTGCCATTGGCATTTCCGGTGAAATTGGAAATGTTTCCATCGGGAATGTAGCTTCCGTTAAAGGGAGCCGAGCCGGATCCAACAGGCGTGGAGGCCGACATGCTGAAAACAGTATTAGTGAAATGGTCGCCACTGCCACCTCGACGGTTGCTCAGGGTGATGGAGGTACCAGCAGGTGAAATGAGATATGCTACTAAGTCTCCGACATAGGGATGTGTGATATTGATCCTAGCTGAGACAACCACACCATTCGACATGGTTGTTGGATTGATGCCACTCACCGTGATAGGAGATGATACGCCGGTAGAATTGTTGTCGGGGATGGCATAGGAACTATTGTTGCTGAAAATGGCCTGCGCTGTTGTAGTCGGTGGCGAACTGATGCTTACACCTAGGTTCACGCTTTCTCCAGAGCAGATGGATGAATCGGAAACAGTGGCCTCAACGGGTATTTGGTACGCTGTTACATTCACAGGTTGGGAAGAAACAGGGCAATTCGAGCCAGGGTTGGCAGTTACAGAATAGCTACCCGATTGAGATACTTGAATGGACTGCGTAGTTGCTCCATTGGACCACAAGTAAGATGTGGCAGCAGAGGAGGTAAGGGTTACCGTGCCACCGGAACAGATGGTGGTACTTCCTGAAGGTGTAATAGTGGGCGCAATTCCTCCCGATTGTTGTGTCAATGTATACGGTACAACGATAACATTGTTGTCTTCTCGCTCTTCAAGGAAATAGTTGAAGGGATCAAGCTCCACTACGATCTGATAGGGTCCGTTGCAGGTCCCCGGCGGAATCGTGATATACATGCCATCCAACGATTGGTAATAAATATCGGTATAGCCCGAAGAAATACCTTGTACGGTTTGAGAGCAATTGTAGGATCCTCCTCCCAAGCCGTAATTAGGAAAATTCCCATTAAGCAGAGTGTTTCCAAGTGAATCAACGCAATGTCCAGGATAAGTCGAACAGGAGCCATAATCCATCAGGCAGAAGGCCAGCTTGGCGCCGTTACCTACAATCGGCCAATTGAGCGGATTCGGATCCGAAGTTTGCGTGCGCAAAGTAAACACGCCCCAATTGTCAACATGCATGTGACCATGGGTGGGATGAAAGGTCATCGAGCCGGCATCCCTATCATAATAAGTCATGGTGTTGCCGTTCTTGTGATACACACGCTGCTTGATGAGTTGTCGAGGTGGTAATCCTGTGTTTGGACAAGTAGAGGGAGGCGTTCCAGTAAGAGTATCGGTACCACAGATGTAAATATTGGTGGTGCGAATCTCCAATGGTCCATGTCCGATATTTGGAGTCGATACCGAAATGCGCAGCCGTCCATTGTTTGATCCGTTGCCCGATTGGGAATACTCGATAATGCCACTGGAGCCTGAAACCAATAGGGGAGGCCTGGCTGCAATGATATCTGGCAACAGGTCACAATTCGTTGAGCCTGGGGTTTCACATTGGCAGCCCGAGGCGTTAGTGGTGGTGCATTGCGCAAAGGCGGACAACTCAGCCAATACGGCTAAGAAGAGCATGGAAATCAGCTTTTTCATTCGAACAACGGGGGTTTGCTTGCTAAAGATGTGTGAATGGTAAACCTACAAAAGTTTCGCCATCCCCACAAGGGTAACCTACTCCGATAATAGCTTGTCTAGGAACAATGAAAAATCATCTTTAAATTTTTCAAATTCAACTCCAGTGGCCTTGCCAGAAAAACCGGAATAAATCTTGCGCACGCGATGTCTACGATCCAGATAAATGCTAGTTGGGAAGGCTCTGAAATTATCCAATCCTGGCAACACCGACTGAATCTTATCACGGTTTGAACAAACCAGCAAAGGGTATGTTATACCTAAACGATTGCGTAATCTCTTCACATTGTTTGCCGCCCTCGAAAAGTCATCTGTTTTTTCAAATGACAAACCGATAACTACCACACCACGGCTTTTGTTCTTTTCATAATATTCCTGAAGGAACTCCGATTCATCCAAGCAGTTTGGACACCAAGATCCGAGAATCTGTACTATTACGACCTTTCCCTTGAATGCTTCATCGCCGAGGTCAACCATATTGCTGTCTGTATCCGGGAAACGAAATCCGAAGGGCTTGTCGCCACCTTTGTAGGATGTGATGGCCGTGGGATCGGGTAACGAGGCCTTTTCATCTCGAAACCCGGTAAAGGAGATTTGCCGATGTAACCCTGAATAGAAAACACCTTCGATGGTATTGGATTTCACCTTGGCTTTGAACAAATAAACGAATACACCATCAAACGCGGAAAGATGCAGGCTATCGCCATCCACCACACCCTCCAAGTAGCGGTAGTCACCGGATGCAGTCAAGAAAGTGCCATTCACAACTCCTCCATCCTGTTCGAAAATACCAACGGCATAGGTGCTGTCCTTTGTTCCCGCACCAAATACCACCGACCACCTCCCATCGATTCTTTTCGACGGCTCTTTGCTTCTGATATAAAAACGCGGCCCAGCATCGAAATCGATGCGCATAGGTATCGAAGCATGCGTGGTTCTAGTCAAGTTGATGAAATTGCCCTCAAGCTGCCGATCTCCGACGGCTTTCAACCGCAACTCAGATTCATAGATAGGGAAGCGCACAAAAACAGAATCGCCGGATATATTGACCTCATCCAAAATCATTTTTTCAGGACCATTCATGATGGAAAACACATAAGCGGAATCTTTTTTAGAAACCTCAAATTGAAAAGGAAGATCACCTCCGGGAGTCATAAGCACAGCCCTCCAAATTCCCAAAGCCAGTTTTAAAGTTGAAACGGTTGATATCATTGGTGTGCAGTTTGAGGGACTATTTTCCCGGTAAGGTCAAATGAAATACTTTTTCCTAAAGCAGGATCGCTCAAGGCAGAAATTTGGTACTCACCTTTCGATTGGTAATACAATGTGTCGGCCGATGCGTGATAGGGATTCTTAGATGCTGTGACTGCGAAAACCGATAGAACGGTACCTGATGAATCATACTCAATCGCGAGTGTTCTCACAGAAGCATCCTCCACCATTGCTGAGTGCTCTATCCTAAAACCACCATTGGTGATTAAAGTATCCACTCGGTAGGTGCCCTGTTGAGCCGGCTTGGATATGTTCAATTCATGGAAAGGCAACAACTCTGCTCGCCAATCGGGCTTATTTATTTTCAGGGTTTCTGTAGCCCCGTTGGTGGCCATGGTTTTCTCCAGTGCCGCCGTGGTATTAGCCAAGCTGTCAGCTAGGCGGTCGAAATATCTCGGACAATCAAAATAATTCGATGCATTACGAACAGGGGCATCGCACCCAATGAATAAAAATCCCGAAAACAGGATAACAAAGATGATAGGCTTGATGGTCATTTAGAGGGTACGGCTTTGGAAAGGTATAATTCGGCATTGGCTTTGTCGCCAAGATTTTGGTAGGTGAGCCCAAGATTCATAATCAGATTTCTGTTGTTCGGATCAAGGGTTTCTACCTTTTTGAAGAACTCAAGAGCCTTTCCATACTGTTGCATTGCAGCATAGCTGTTGCCGGTGTTCATCAGCGCGTCGATGTTGTTGGGTTTGATGCCTAAGGCAAATCCATAAAGTTGGATAGCACCATTGAAATCACCTTTGCGCGCAAAGGTGTTTCCTTTGTTGTAGTAAGCTTGATGGAAATCTTTTTTCAATGAAATGGCCTTATCAAAATATATTAGGGAGCTGTCTACCTGTCCGCTCTCGAAAAGGTAAAGCCCAATGTTGTTGAACGACTCGGCATCCGATGGGTTCATGGATATGGCTTGACGAAGATCGGTAAGCGCCTCGTTGTAGCGCCCCGTTTTTCCATAGCACATCCCCGAAGCTGCAAATATATCAGCGGCTTCAAAAGCCTTGAATGACCTGGCCTTTTCAAATGCAGCAACGGCAGAGGGATAGTTTTCTTTCTCCTTGTAGGCGATAGCCAGGTTTTTCCAAGCTTCAGCGTATTCGGGTAGTATGTTCACACCTTTTTCCAAATTGGAAATAGATTGATCCAGGTAGGCGTTCTTGGCCACCAGATCCTCAGTTTTATATGCCTTTTCAAAAAGCAATGCGCTTCCGAATGCAAATCGTATTCTGGCGCTCTTTGGGCAAGTTTTCACATCTTTTGAAAGCAGGGTGAAGTTGTCTTTCCAATCGGCATTTCGACTTATCGTTTTGAAAGCAAAGGTCAAACAGACAATGCCAAGGATTGAAATAAAAAGGATGTGGTTTTTGAAATGTCCGATAAACGAAGTCGCGGTATGATTCGAAGTGGTTTTTGTTAATCGTGCCAAACCAACTGATGCAAAAACCACGAACCCAACAGAAGGCATATACATGAACCTTTCCGCCATCGTTGACTCTATCAGGATAACCACATTCGATACAACGGAAAATGTGATAACAAAAAACAGAATACCGAAATGCAGTGGGTCGCGCTTGCCAAAAGATTTGAAAACATGATATGCGGCTGTGGCGAACAAGGCGAATGTGAGCAAAAACCCGGGGCTGGCGAAGCTGGACAAAGGAATTTGGTCGAAAGAATAATCGAATGAAAGTGGGTGGGGAAAAACCAAAAGCACAAGGTATCTGCCCAGTATGGCAACGGCAGTTGCAAACCGCTGTCCATAGCCCTCTGCTTCAACAAGCACATTGTTGATCCGTTGTATTTCTACCTCCGTTTCCAACGAGCCCAGTACAGCCATTCGAATCAGTAGAAATGATACTGCAGCTATGCCCATCACCACCGTAGCTTTCAATATAGGCTTGCGTTTCCCTTTGCCGAAGAAATAACCCCATAATGGGAAAACGGCCAACAAGGTAATGGCATGTTCCTTTGAAAGTAAAGCAAGGAAGTAGGCGGCACAGGCCATTCCGATTGAAAACAAACGCCCTTTCTTGAAATATTCGTCCAATTGAAGCAGACTAACCAAGCAGAATAGTAAGCAGAGTATTTCATCTCGACTTTTGATATTGGCGACCACCTCCGTGTGGATCGGGTGTACGGCAAATAGCAGTGTGGCAGCCAATGGTACAACCAGTGGGAAGCCAGTCAGCATCCGTGAAAGCAGCAACATCAAAAGAAAACATGTCAGCGAGAAAAACACGACATTCACCAAGTGGCCTGGCATCGGGTTTTCAGGGAAAAGCTCCCATTCAATTGCAAACATGGCTACGGAAAGTGGTCGATACATGTTTTCTTGTCGATCCCAAAAGCCAGCACGGTATGGCTTGCCAAATACCGATCCAAGCGAATCAATCCCTCCTTTGGTGATGCTGTTTTTGGCCATCACCGTATCATCATCCACCGTGTAACCGTGTCCTATGGTATTGGCGTATGAGAGAAATGCCACAATAGATGCGATTATCGCAGCAGCAAGAATATGTTTTTTGGAAACAGCGTGCAAAGGAGCCAACGGCGGCGGATTTATTTCGGTTCCCTTAGTTCCTTTTTTAGATAGAGCACCCATGAATCAATCTTTGAAATCTATGGCTTCGCCGATACCCGTTGATCGGAACTTGCCCTGCGAGATGCGTTCCAAAATCCTCGGGAGCGAATGCACTTTGTTCGTGCTGATGAACTTTTTTCTTCCACTCCGGGATACAATTTCTATCCCGAAAGGGCGCCCCGTTTTGAAAACTTGGCTGTATGATTTACCACCAGAGGCACTTTTGCTTTCCACCATTCGAATCTCCCGGATATCTTCCCACAACATCATGGTGAAGTTTTTTTGAAAAGGCGACCATTTCACAAATACACCTTGTTCGTTGATGGCGGTTATTAAACCTTTGATATGATATTCGTAAACGAAGAATAAACTGATAATGGCCAATGCCAAAATATGGATCCAATAACCAAAAGTTTGTAGAACGAAAGGCTTATGCTCCATGGCCTTGATGACAATCCATGCGCTTCCTCCTAAAACCAATAAAAGTGTCAAGAAATAGGACGCGGACTTCACCCGTTTTTGGCGCTCATAAAAATTATGTACCGTTTTCTTATATCCTTTTTCAGACGACATAACATCCTCTTTCAGACCCCTAATTTACGCAAAAAGCTCTTTGAGACTGACAGAATCGGTTGATGCTATACGCTATTCGGTTAATTTTGAAGCATGAAACCAATCATCGAAGCAACCCAATTCCACGATTGTATGATTTTGGCCGGGACGGTCATTTCGGCAAATGTATTTCCTGAAGCACTCAAGCCGGCATATCAGCTGGAAATTGATTTTGGACCTCACGGGATTAGAAAATCTTCGGCTCAAATCACAAAGTTGTATGACCCGGAGGGGTTGATGGGACTTCAAGTGATAGCACTCGTAAACATTCCCGCAAGGCGAATAGCTGGTTTCGATTCTGAATGCTTGGTGTTGGGAGCCTTGGGACCGGAAGGGGATGTGGTTTTGCTTACTACAGAGAGAAAGGTTCAAAATGGCTCAGAGATAGCTTGATTTTCCGATTGTTGCAACAGCTATGACCAAGATCATCTACTATAACTAGCAGCTTGCCTATCCTTGTAACTTTGAACAAACACAACAGGCCCAGGGACATGAAAAATCAAAATCCGCTTATCCGTATAGCCGGCATTGGGGTTTACATCCATTGGTCGTTTTCCCTGCTCATACTTTATATCATTTACACCAATGCAAAGGCCGGTTTGGATCCTGTCCAAATCAGCTGGTCGGTGCTTTTTGTTTTATCGATGTTTTTATGTGTGTTATTGCATGAGTTCGGACATGCAATGGCTGCTCGCAGATATGGCATTAAAACACAAGACATCACTTTGTACCCTATCGGTGGAGTGGCTAGACTCGAACGCATCCCCGAAAAACCAGTCCACGAACTCGTGGTATCCATCGCCGGCCCCCTGGTCAATGTGGCTATTGTAATACTGCTGATTCCTGTTTGGTTGCAGCAAGACGCTATGAAGGGCTTTGTTGAGTCATCAGGCGTAATAACGCCATCGAACTTTCTCCCAGCACTTGCTTTTTTGAATATCTGGTTGGCCTTGTTCAACCTCATCCCCGCCTTTCCAATGGACGGTGGCAGAATTTTGCGCGCCTTGTTGGCAATGAGACTCAGCCGACTCAAAGCCACATCAGTGGCGGTGTTCATCGGTAAGCTGCTTGCAGGAGGATTTATTATTGCAGGATTTTTTTATAATCCATTTTTGATTTTGATCGGTCTATTTGTCATTCTAGGTGCACATTCCGAGTTGGAAATGGTTCGGCAAAAAGAGATGGTCACAGGACTTACTGCTAAAGATGCCATGATGCTGCACTGGACCGAATTGGATTCCAAACAACCCCTTTCCATTGCGGTTGATACGCTTCTGGCATCCGAGGCAAAATCATTTCTTGTGGTTGAAAGCGGATCGTATGTTGGAACCCTGAACCGAGATGGAATCATCAAGGCCTTGCGAGAAAAAGGGGATCTGGTTTCTATTGGCGAAATTTGTTCTCGTGAAATTTCCTATGCCGATTTCAATACACCATTGGATGAGGTTTTTGAACGCTTTCGCAATGAGCGGATGCCGTTGATATTGGTGATGGAAAAAGGGGCTTTGATAGGTGTGATTGATGCGGAAAACATCGCTGAACTTATTTTGATAAAACAGGCTCGAAACACGGCCTAGAAAGAGTACGATGTATCCATTCCCTTGGTGGACCCTATTGGCTGGTACAGCCCTGTTCCTATTCGGCATGCATGTCGTAGAGCAGGCACTCAATGTCCTCGCCGGAAGACCTTTCAAAGTTTTCTTACGAAAACAAACGAGCAATACCGTAAAGTCCGTTTTTTCAGGAGCACTGGTAACAGC
>Ga0315906_10003363_pt1 | contig 21252 bp, 58 predicted proteins | sample LakEriMetagenome_4_FD_203526 | JGI IMG/M metagenome (GOLD analysis project Ga0315906, IMG submission 203526) | Freshwater fungal communities from buoy surface, Lake Erie, Ohio, United States - Buoy 2 MA122 | ecosystem: Environmental > Aquatic > Freshwater > Lake > Lake biofilm | place: USA...
CCCAAGGCTTGGGTTCGAGCAAAAAGTTCAATTCGAGGAACATCCCCACACAACAAAACTATCTTGTCTCGAACCTCGGATGGTTTTTTGCTATGGGTATCAATAGGGGTTTCTATAATGGAGTGTATGTTTTTGGCGATTCTTTTGGGTTGCCCCTTAATCCCCAATAAACACAATTCAGCGTTACTCCTAGTCCAACCCCCCATACCCCAAAACCAACTATCCTTTTTCTTGTTCTTTTTGACCCAAGTAAAGGCGATAGTTTTATAGGTAAACCCCCACGATTCTAAGGTGGCGATACCCTCCTTGAGCATATTGGGCAACACCCACAAAAAAAGAACACAATGAGTATCCGTGAGTTGGGAAATCGGGAGATTGCGGATATCATCAATAGTCATAGTGGGGTAATGCCTCGAGGGGCTGCGGTCTTTCTGAGACGAGATGCCCAAAAAATCCCCTTGTAATTTCTGACGTAAATTCCAATTAGGATAAGTCCAAGGGGGGTCGGCATAAATAATTTGATATTTCTGTCCCTCGGTGAGGGTTGATAATTCGAGATAGCCCATAATATCTAAAGGTGTTTAGAGTTTACGATATTTTTTTCAAAGGTACGAGTAAGTTCTCATATTTCCAAGAAAAAAATCATTTTTGTACCAAATTAATTCCCAAAAACCTCATTTTTGTACCCGAAAAACCCCTCAAATCACCCCCAACCCCCACCGAGCCGAGAGAAACCGAAAAAGACCCCCAAGTGGGGTTCGAGAGATTCCAAGAAGACCTCCGAGAGAGGGGAGTAACCTAACCACCCACCCCACCCTCTTAGGTGGAAGATAGGAGGGGAGAGGGAACTTATCGAACAAACCCCAAGAACGGAAACCCTAAGAGGAATGGGATTTTGAGGGAAGCAGATAAAAGAAAAGAAGTAGGGGTGGATAAGGTAAGGTACGGGTAGATAAAAGGGAATAGATAGGGAGTGGATAAGATAAGCCCAAGGGGGTAATGGTTAAGTTAAGGTAGGAGTAAGGTAGGTAAAGGGGGGTCAAAGGTAGGTAAAAGGGGGGTCAAAGGTAGGTAAAAGGGGGGTTCGCTATGTTTTCAAAAACAGCGACAAATTTTTTGCATATTTTTTGGGTTTGTCGTGTACAATCTATATATATCTACGAAAAAATATCATACCCCCCATACCTCACATCTACGCAATATACGTCATCTCTTAGCACCCCCTCATCCCCACTATCTACGACATTTACGAACTCGCCCCACCATAACTCACATCCCCTTAGTACTCACTATCCCCACTATCTACGACATCTACGACCGCCCCCCTCATACCTCACATCTACGACATCCCCTTAGTACCCCCCATCTCTCCCATCTACGAACTTGGGGGTGGGAAACGAAAAACCCCCACCGAGGGGGTGGGGGTGTGACTAAAGGGTGGGGGTGTGACGGTCACACTCCGAGGTAGTCTTTAGCCGTGTCTCCCGTGGGGCGACCATTCAGAGTGATGGGGTAATCGGAATCCATCCCCGATTGGACAATATCTTGTAACAAAGCGGAGAGGGTGGGGAAGGGGCGATGGTAGTAGGGGCAATCTAAAGACCAAGTTTCGGGAGTGGTGTTCGGTGTCATAAGTTTCTATTTAAGAGGGTGAGTGGATAAGAGAGTCAAGAGCTGAGTGGATAATTGACTATCGTGGAGGTTTCGGGGTGGATGAGCGAGTTGGTCTCGGAGTTCTAACCAAAATGGAATTGGGAGGGTCTCGTCGAGTTGCTTCAAGAGCGGTCGTTCGATGGAGCGATGGAGTTGGGTGTGGAGTTGGGGGCTGTTTGAGTGGAAAGTCATGGTTGGTATTCTAGATGAGTTTTAAGTTGTGTTTGGATTTGCCCCCCGAGTTGGCTCATAGGTTGGATACTGAGTTGCCCATTGAGTTGCCATTTGAGTTGTACGTCGAGTTGCCCATAGAGTTGGGTATCGAGTTGCCAATTGAGATATAGGAAACCCCAGAGTTGGTCGTGGAGTTGGGTATTGAGTTGGTCTATCATTCTAAATGAGTTTGGAGTTGATTTCCGAGTTGCTCATTGAGTTGCCCCTCGAGTTGACTCATAAGTTGGTTATAGAGTTGTTCCGAAAGTTGCCCATGGAGTTGCTCGTTGGGTTGGACAGCGAGTTGTCTATTGATTTCCCCCCTAAGTTGTATCCAAAGTTGCCAATCGAATTGCCTTTGGATGTTGCCTAATTCTCTTGTCATTCTAATTGAGATTGGAGTTGAGATTCGAGTTGACCCCCGAGTCGGGACTCGAGTTGCTCATTGAGTTGTTCCCAAAGTTGCCCCCAAAGTTGCCCCCTAAGTTGATTATCGAGTTGCTCGTGGAGTTGGGTATTAATTCGGGCATTGAGCACTCTTCCCATTTGTTCAGTGAGTATGCTGTTAGTTTCGTTTACCATTCTAGTTGAGATTGGAGTCGAGTTTCGGGTTGGATACAGAGTTGGAGATAGAGTTGGTGGTCGAGTTCGGCATTGAGTTGACCACGGATATGACCATTGAGTTGCCAATTAAGTTGACTACCGAGTTCGGTATTGAGTTGAGCCCAGAATTGGTCGTTGAGGATACGAGTGTCTAAAGGGTCGAGCATTCTAGTTGAGATTGGAGGAGACTATTGAGTTGATTCCCGAGCAGACTGCTGAGTTGGACAAAAAGTTGTCCCCTAAGTTCCCCGTGGAGTTGATTAGTGAGATACCCATGGAGTTGGCTATGGATTTGCCCACTGAGGGGACTGCCGAGTTGGACATAAAGTTGGTCACCGAGTCGGACATCGAGATTGAGGTTCTTTATTGGGTCTAACATTCTAATTGTGTTTGGAGTTGAGATTCGAGTCCCCAATCGAGTTGCACCTTATGTTGCCTCCAAAGTCGAGCAGTGACCCAAGCATCGAGTTGCACCCAAAGTTGCTCATTGAGTTGCTCATGAAGTTGTGCCCAGAGATGCGTATCGAGTTGTCGACCGAAATTGACATTATTTAAATTGTCTAACATTCTAATTGTGTTTCGAGTTGAGATTCAAGTTGAGCACCGAGTTGCTCTCTGAGTTGCCCATTGAGTTGCTCTTTAAGTTCCACCCAAAGTTGCTTCAAGAGTTGTCCATGAAGATGCCTATCGAGTTGCCTACCGTGTTGTCGGCCGAGTTGCTCACCGAGTTGTCGACCGAAATTGACATTATTTAATTTGTCAAGCATTCTAAATGAGTTTGGAGTTGGTCATCAAGTTGAGCACCGAGTTGCTCTCTGAGTTGCCCATTGAGTTGCTCTTTAAGTTCCACCCAAAGTTGTCCCCTAAGTCCCCCCCAAAGATGCCACCCGAGCACATCATCGAGTTGAATCCCGAGTTGGTGCTCGAGTTGTTTGTTCATCTTGTGTGTGTCTGATTGGGTTATCATTATCGAGTTGGTAGGTTAGTGGGTTCGTGAGTTGGGCATTGAGTTGGAGACCGAGTTGACTATAAAGCGAGCCCACTAATTCATCCATGGTGAAATAGGCATCGAGGGGTTTCTCGAGTTGGTTATACATATGACACCCGATAAGTTCCCCGAGTTTTCGATACACCTTTTCGTTCTTTAGTTGGTCTATCATTTTAGTGGGGTGTTATTTGGAATGGAGGTGACTAAATAATCGGTCGCCGATTTGCATCCTAAGTTGATTTCCGAGTTGGTGATACAGTCGACCATTGACTTGGTCATACAGACCACCTTTCGAATTAAAATGGCTGGATATTTGGTATCCGAGGGTCGCATTGATTTGGAGATAGAGGTGACCATTGAGGTGGTCATTGGTGGATTTGAGCCTAAGGTGGATGGTAGTTTTCGGTTCTTGCATGGGTCGAGTGTTTTAGTTAGGTGGTCATCCGTTCCTTGGATGGGATATTGAGTCGCATCAAGATAGGCTCTTCGAGCTGCTCTGTCAGATGGAGATAGAGTTGGTATTTAAGTTGTTTATGGAGTTGCTCATTGAGCAACTCCACGAATTCTTCTCTGAGGTGGATATGGATTTGGATTATCGTGAGCCTAGTCACTGTTCCTAGTATTTAATTTTTGATTTTGATTAAATTAAGAAACCCTAAATTATAAATCATCAATCGAAAAAAAGGACACCGACCCATTTTCATGGAGGATGTACTCATGACACCCCCTATGGTGGTAGGGCACGACTCCAAAGTATTTAAACTCCCCACCTAAAGCTTCCCATTGCACCGAGTGGCGTAAGAGTTGTGCCATCTTGGCAGCGGGTTGTTCGTGTTGGTGTTGGTGGTTGAATTCTTGTAGCCACCCCAACCACCCATCGGGTGGTCGATTCATTTGGTGGTAGATTTTGGCGTATTTCACGCCCTCTATTTTAAAGGTTACGGGAGTATTATTCATGTTGTTCGTTTTTAAAGAGGATTAAATTAGGCATACCAACTGCGGTAGAGGGGGCGACCATCCCACTTGGAAAAGTGGTGGTAACTTTTGGGGGCGGATAACCCCACCGAGCCTTGGTAGCCCGCTTTCACTTTGAGTTGGTAACGTTCCCCGTTGGGGATGATTTCGTCGCTCGCCACCACCATACAAGCCATTCCGTGGCTGTACATTGAGCCGTCCACTTGGAGGGGGTATAAGGCTTGGATTTCTATGGTTTTGTTTTTGACCGCAGTCACCATGTAAAAGTCGATGTTGGTTTGTTCCCAACCCCAACTGTTGTAAAGGATGTCCCCCACTTGATAGTGGTCAGCGGCAGAAAGCACGGCGTTTTGGTCGGCTCGCTGTTTTTTCTCGGCGGCTCTCGCTTCGAAATTGGACACTACATTCAGCAACCACTTCTCGATGTGAGCCACCATTTGTTCTAAGGAGCGGAAGCGGTAATGCCAATCCGCCTTTTTGGATTTCCCGCTAAAGGCGAGGGCGGTGAGGGCAGCTTCCGAGGAGAACACCTCGATACCCCAAGCCAAATTGCTGTGGCTCAAAGAAAGAGCCGATGGAATGTAACGCTGAGCGTTGACGGAACTTAAAGTACTCATAATGGATAAATGTTTAAAAGTGAAGAATAAAACCCCAATCACCCCCCTCTCAATCACTCCTCTAAGATACTACATCTCAGCGACATTTCCAAATTTGAGAGGGGTTTTTTTTTCGGGGTGAGGCACTTTTTTTAGGGGTTGTATAAGAGCCACCCTTTCTCTAAATGGAGGTGTAAACGGGGGTCTAATTTTCGAATATCCTCGGGGTGAAGAACCGAATCGGGAGCGAGTTCATAGGCTACGGTCGCCCCGATAGTGGGATACTCAAGAACTTGGAAGATTTTATTTTGGCGGACAAAGAGCAGAACCAACCCCCACTTTTGTTGGTAGGTGATTTTTAAATCCCCATTACAGAGCACTTCCGCTTGGTGGAAAGTATACTCCTCTTGGTTTAAAAACATTTTTTGGTTTTGGAGTTCTAAGTTGGAGTAACTAAACTCCACCTTTGCCCCATTTTCGGGGAAGTAAGCTTCGGAGATTTCAAAGGTTTGTGCCCCGAGGGCGGCGGCGAATAAGAGCCCCCCGATGATGATGATTAATTTGTTCATGATTTTTTTATTTAATGGTTTTACAATTTAGTGTACAATCCCGTGACCTGGGTGAAGGTCGGTCTTAGTTGGTCGGCATACAAGCCCTCGAACTGAGCCACCTCCTTGACCTCCCAACTTTTGGTGTTGATTTTGGCAAAGAGGACATCGTAAGTATCCATGGCGTTGAGGGTGATTTTCACGTAGTTCACCGACCTTTGTTTCAGTTTGAAACTGAGACCGCTCCCGACATCGATGAGGTTATATGCCCCCGTCATAGCGAGGAACTGATTACCCCCCAACTGTCTTAAAATGTTTTGTGCGATTTCCATAATCCGATAATTATTTAAAAAGTGAACCAATCTCCCTCCCCCCTCTCACACCTCTAATTTACGACGAATGTTCGAAAAAACCTAATTTTTTTCCACTTTATTTCGGGGGGTGGGAAACTTTTTTTAATCCCTTTGGAAATGTTCGTGGAGGCTATCAAACAAACAAACGATGAAATTATTGAACTGAGCCTTATCGGCTTGGCGCATTTCCCGATATAGGGTTCGGTCTAACGACTGAGTGATATCCCCGATTAGTTGAGCCTCCAATTCCCGAGTGAATTGTTTTCTCATTTCTTCTTTGAGGTGGGTATGGGTTTGGAGTTTCATGAGCATAGTCGGAGGCATTAAAAAAGGGGGTGTCGCCACCCCCATTCACTATTTAAACACTAACAAAACAAAAAGAACAAATAGAACAAAAACAGAGACTAATTTTTTTATTGAACAAACCCTGGCACCGAGAGGATATGCCCCGCCGCATTACGCAAGCAGTCGGGGTGACCCGTAGCGGGGGCAACACAATCGACTCTACCTTGAGCCTTTGCCGCCGTGAGGACTAGGGCAGATACTATCCACCTAGTACCCTCTTGGGGTTCGGGAAGGTCTTGAACCAAACCAAATACTTGGTCACAAACACCCTCCACTAAAGGAGAGAAAGTAGCGGACACTCGAGCCACGATTCCCGATTTGGGGAACACTGTCCCATCATTCCAAAGAATGTCGTGGGGGGTACAGTTTTTGAAAGTAACAGCAGTCATAAGAGATAAATTTAAATGGTTAATAAATAATTTCAATGCTGCTGCGCCTGCAATGGGTTTAGTGTCCTTTCGGTGATTGGGAAAACCTCTTTCCCTTTCTCACGCCTCAAAGTTACGATATTCCAAATCAATTTCCAAATTTTGAGGCAACTTTCTTTCGAGTATTTTTATTTTTTTTGTAGCCAAGACAAGATTCGAACTTGTATCCTATTACTTCCGTAATCGCCATTGCCATTATCGACCACTTGACTGTTTGTTTCAACTGTTTAACACGTCGTACGCAAACCACGTTATCCAAATACTCCCTAATGTAACAAATATGGTTGTTGAGTATCTAAATAGATTGTGTATCAAACCCCCCATTGGTGCGTTCCATAGAGCTCCAATAGTAAAGGTTATAAGTAATATCAGTAACGACCCGATTGCAAGTAATCCAATAATGTTTTGTATCTTTTTCATAATGTTTTATTTTGGTAGTCAGGACAAGATGGAATAAAATACTGATACTACTATTGCTAATAATACAATACATACAGCACCTACGCACCCAATAAAAAATCTCTCTTCTGCTTCGTCATCAAATTTAATTTCCATTGTGTTTGTTTTTAAATGTTTGTGGTCAAGACAAGATTCGAACTTGCATCCTCAGATTAACCCGACACCCACTTTCTAAGTTAGCTATTCTTAGTAGTTAGGACTGAGAACCGTCTACTGTTGCGTTTACCATTCCGCCACTTGACCCTATTTATTTGTTCTCGTACTTAGCTTTTAAGGATAAGTACAAGTTATACTCTTGTTCTTCCAATTTTTTTAAATGGTCACGATATTCTTGTACATCTTTTATTGATACGTCTTCACCAAACCAACTCGCAAACTCTATCATATCCTTAGCTGTAAATTCTTTTTCCATAATTTTAATTTTTTAATTTTAATAAAAGCTCGACATCAAGTTTTGGAAGTCTTGGGGGGTTGAGGGTCGAAAACTATCTATATCTAAGGCGAGGTTCGATTTTTCTTGTGCCAATCGAATAGCTTCCCTTTTAGATGAGGCTTGAACCGAATTCCACCCGCCCTCGGAATAGTTGTACAGCCAAGAAATTGGTTGGTTACTTTGATATTCATACACCAAGTGCTGAGGAGCGGCGTTTTGTAATGCCGACATGGCGATAAACAAATCACCCTCCGCCATAAAGGTGGCGACTAGATTTTTTTCTTGGGTGTAGGTATTGGTCACGAATAATTGATACATAGATGGATTAATTTAATGGTGGAAACAAACAGTCGATTGAGTACTAAGCTAGGCGACCACTACTAAGGATTGGCTTTCTTTGGTTTCGGATATGGACATCATACCCACCATTCGCCAATCAGAGACGTTATTTTCTTTCGCCCAATTACTTAATACCAACATACTAGTGGCTCGAACCCTCGACCACTTGCGATGGATTTTTATTTCGTACACGCTGCTTTTGATTTCGTTTGCCATAATGGATAATTTTAAATAGTGAACCAATCATCCCCCTCTCAATCACACCTCGAAGATACGACATCCCATCGACATTTCCAAATCTGAGGGTGACTTTTTTCGGGGTGTTTTTAAAATTTATCCCCCTCGGATTAAAGAGTTTTTATCAACTTTTCCACGGGTTCATAACTATTGCCCGTGGTTTTAAACTCATACCAACATTTATCCTTATAAGATATCTGAAACTCTCTAAATTTGCCCTCAATAACACATTGAAGGTAATTGGAAGAGTGTACCAAAACCTTTTCGGGTTGGAGCAGATTGATGACTTCTGATGTGGTTGTTTGTAGTGTGGTCATGATGTTTGATATTATAGTTGTTCGGCGTACCTAATCTAGGGCTTGGACAATGGACTCTATTTCTTTGATGTTCAAGTCGAATCTAACTTTAGTGTTTGATTCATCGATAGTTTCACAATAAACTACCGTGCCCAAGAATTGGATAATATCTACCCATGTGCCGTTAAGGTTTCGGTAATTGGATTTTGTTTTGACTAGTGCTTTCATCATCTTAATTTTGAGGATTCCAAAAATGGCAGTTGGTCGGATGCTGCGCCCCGTAGGCTTGGTTATAATAGTATCAGTTCCGACATTTGCATCTTGCCATTACCTTGACCTTTGAAGGGGGGTCGGGTATGGGCAATAGAATATTTTTCTAGGGCGAAAAAATGAGATTCGTATTTGGACACCCCATTCTCTTCGGCGGCACTTTGAAATAACTGCACTAGCCAATTGGCAGCATGGGGATATTTCAAGATGTACAAATCGTATCGATATCTGACCCCATCCGCACCTAGGGACTCTTTGCCCATTTTTAAGTTCGAATGTTGCTTTAGGGCTTGGATTAACTTTTCAGTCTTTTTCATCTTTAGATTTTTATGGGTTTACGATTGGTGACTTTGCCAAAACCACCGAAGCAAAAACTGGCTGTCCTCTTGGGGGAAGAACCCCTCAAACCACTCTTGGAGAGCCGCAAAGGACACATAGGGTCGACCCACGTGCTGCGACAGAAACACCTCGGCACTAAAACAGTAATTCATTTCCCTTAGGAAATAACCCACTTCGGAAACCGAAATGATTTGGTCGGCGGGTATTTTAGAAAGCGCAATCATAGTGAATAATTTAAAAAGTGAACCAATCCTCCCTCCCCCTCTCACACCTCGAAGATACAACATCTCAGCGACATTTCCAAATTTGGGATGCCCTATCTTTCGTGTACCAATAAAAAATCTAAGTCCCAAGTTTCGGGTTTGGGACAATAAGTTTGGATTAGGATACCTAGGCTGCGGTCAATATCCCCGACTTGTTGAGTGGGGAAAAATTCCACCTTTAATTGGGCTCGGAGTTCTTTCGAGATGTGTATCGGACCTAACTCTCGATACACCATCTCCCACACCCCATCACTCAAAAGGGATTTTCTTTGGAGGCGGCTTGTATTTGTCATAAAAGCTCGACCTCCTCTTGGGTAAAGAAACAAGACCAAGATTCCACCCCCGATGCCGATAATTGAAGGAACAAGTATCCTCTAGGGGTGGACACCACCTTTAGGACACAACCTTTAGGAAACAAGATTCGTCTCGGGTGTCCGAGATTAGATACGGAATCCAAGATAGTTCTTTTTAGGATTTTGATGAACATCAGAGTTAAATTTAAATAGTGAACCAATCTCCCCTCCCCCTCTCACACCTCGAAGATACAACATCTTGGGGACTTATTCAAATATTAGAGGGGTTATTATTTTGAATAAGTGGATTAATGGTGGTCAAGTATTTCAAGATTGCGTTTAACTCAAAATCCCCCGCTGCGTATTCGTATAAATCCACATAGTAGCGAAATCTGTTTCGGACTAGGGATTCATGTTCGGAGAAATCAATCTGCACCATATGGCGATAAACCCCATTGGATTTCTCTACCCCGACTAAATCGTAACCACGCCAAGGATAGATGGACTCGTGGGTGGTGAACTTGATATTGGGGTGCAAGAGCCGAGCAATATCCAAACGTTGGATTTCGGTTAACCCCTTTAAGGTTTCAATCAGTTCGCTGTTGTTAATAGAATGCATAGATATAGATATTATGGGCTTAGTGCCCGTAGTCAAAGGCGAAATAAATTTTGCGCCCCGAAGAAAGTTCCACCATTTGGTGGAAGATACCGCAACACATACTTTGGATGGCGGCATCCCACTCCTCCTCAGTATCGGTGAGGATAAAATTCCCACTATATTCGTACTCGTTCTCGTCCGAGAAGAATTCCTCCATGGGTAGCAGTGCCCCGATTTCTTGGAGTTCCCCCCAACTTAATTGGGTTTGAGGGGCGACCATAAAAGCATAAGGATGTTCCATCATATTATAGTATAAAAAATAAATCAATTAAACTATATGCTTCCTTTAAAGATTTATAGGCAAGTGTTTTGCCGTTTTTGGAAACATTATACCAAGTAGTTACCGAGTGGCGGTTTCTTGAATATGAAGTTGTAATTCCGAAGCCTAGCTGTTCAATTTTTTTTCGATAGTTCATAGCGGCAGTATTTAATTAGTGCATCCATCACCCCCTTCCCAATCACACCTCGAAGATACCACATCTTGGGGACATTTCCAAATCTGAACCCCCCTATTTTTCGGGGCGAGCTACTTTTTTTCGAGCACCTCTTCCCGACTACTAGTCGATGGACTAAGGGGTAGGGGGTCTAACAAGATAGGTAGGGAATCCGATAGGGCGATAAACTTATCAAATATGGGCGACATGATATGGGACATATTAGTATCATTATACCGCAACTGAGATAGAATTCTTCCTTCGAATTTTATCATTTGAAGTTGCAAGGATAAATTTTTACTTAATTTAAGTTTAGACATACACGGGGTTTTAAAAAAGAATGGGGAATTCTAATTCTATTTGTCGAGCGACCCCATTCCCCAACTGACCACTCAGTTGTCGAAAAGAATAGGCTTGTAATTCGGGGGAGAGGACATCATAGACCCATTCCCACCGATAATCATTCAAACGAAAGGTAATATCTCGCAGCACCGCATCTTCGATTTTATCTCGCAGTAGTTGCTCGGTGGTTTGGGTGAGGGCGACTAGTGGGGTCATCTTGGACATCCCCCCCCCTCTTTTAAGATGGCGGACATTTCTGCCCCCTCGCCGAATGCTTGGTAGTAGTAGGCAAAGAAACGACCTTGGTCATCCAAGCCCTTATGGAGAATTCGAGTGACGGGTTCGAGTACCCCAAACATATTGGGGAGGATATCCCCCACCGCTAGCTGTTCCACTTCGGATTTCGAAATGATGTTTTTGACTGCTATCATAATTGTTATTTTTAAGGTTATAAATTTCTCAAGGCATATGCTTCTTTCATCCCCTCGATATAATCTTGGTAGTGCGGCTCTGCCATCTCACAGAACTCGGCATAAGGACAGCCCTCCATATCGACCATATCCCCGAGCCAATTGTCGATGTCAGTATTCTGTTGGGGGGAATAGAGGCTCTCATCCCAAGTGATGACCTCCAAGTGGAGATAATCCGACCCGTGGTCGTATCCACGGAAGCCAAAGTATTCATAACCCCCAATGCCCTCATTCATGAGTTCGAAGTCACTCAACTGAGCTCGGAGTTCGACCACCCCAATGTTGGGAATGAGTCGGCTGATTTGAAAATTTTCTGGTCTCATAGTGAATAAATTTAAAAGTGAACCAATCCCCCCTCTCACACCTCTAATTTACGCCGAATTGGGCAAATATCCAAATTTGGGGGTAACTTTTTTTTATTTATTTTACCACCACATTTTGGTGGCAATACACAAAGAAGGCTAGGTGTTGCAGACAAACCTCATCCGCTCGACCCACGGCAGCGGCAAGGTCATTGCGCACGACCGCCTCGGCAAAACTTCCGCCACTCATCCCCTCCCGAGCCATCAAGACATTGGCGGCTACGGATTCGATATGGATAGCATCTTGGGGGTCATAGGAGCGGTAACCACCACTGTAAAATTTTTGGAGAGCGGCGGCTGCGGCTTGGTAATATTTTTCTCGGCTCATAAAAATTAAGTTTTATAAAAAAATGGAATAATTAGGTTCAAGAATCATCCTTACGGATTCCCTATCCAAGGAATCAAAGTAGATATCTTCAATAGGTTTTGCTTTAAGGTATTGGTCTATGGCTTGCACAATAGCCTCTTTGGAGGCAATGGGGTAAATCCCATCTTGGTCGTTGTAGAATTCGAGCACGTAGTCTACAAACTCAGCCACCTCTTTTTCGTAGTTCATAGTATTAATGTTTTAAAAGTGAACCAATCCCCCATCCCCCTCTCACACCTCGAAGATACGTCGAATGTTCGAGAAAACCAAAAAATCGGTCGAGTATTTTTCCATCTACGAAAAAAAGTTTTCCAAAAAATCCACCCCCTTTAAAACCTTTTGTTCGGAGGGGGCATAAAAAGAATAGGTACTTTAAGGAGGGTAAAGTTACTTTAAGGTGTTGGGGGTATCCTACCACCCTAGGGGTGGGAAAGCCCCTCTGACTAATTTTAATTTAATAGACTCATGTTTTATCATAATCCCCAAAACGGAAACGAATGGTATGTCGTAGACCAAATGCCTAATGGTATGTATCGAGCCGTTTGTACCCGAGGTACAAATATCTATCCTTTAGGGGTAGTTCAATACTTTAGCTTTGATGTCCAAGAGGGTATTTGGCAGTTAGGTACATGGCAGCCCCAAGGTCATTCTTTAAGCCCTATTGAGGATGTAGCCCATCAGCGAGGGTTTAATGCAAATCGGGATATTTTTGAATGAGTTGGGCAAATTGAGCGGAGGGGATGCGCACCACCCACTCTCGTCCATCGGCGGCATAAGTCCCGAGCCACATTTGTAGTTCTATCTTGCGACCTCGACCCCCCAAGCGGGCACGACATCCTAATTTAAAGGCTAATTGGTTAAATTCGGAAGCTTTCATTATAGTGGATTTTGATGACAAAATTCAATCCAATTCCCGTGAGAACTGTGGATAATATCCGAAGAGTTCCATTCTGACCATTCCTCGGATTGGATTTGAATGCCCGAGTACACGGGGTTACCTTTCTGAGTGAAGCGACCCGAAAAGGACATCGAGTACACTCGAACTCGATTCTGCAAGGTGAACCCTTTTTTCAAGTAGGTGTCTTTTTTCTTGGCGACACTCACCCACTCCACACCCCCGTTTCGGGAGATAAGAAAGGCTTGACCATATTTAGTGGGTAATATTCTATCTGAGAGCAAGTTCCCCTCTAAGTCCATGAGACAAGTCTGAGTGATTACTTCGTTCAGTAACCCCCCATTATCCTCTTGCTCTTGCCACAAGTGGTATTTTCTTTGGATTTGAGAAATAGTATGCGAGGTAACTTGCCACGAGATACCACCCACGAGGGAGTCGTCTTGGCACTCGTAGTATCTTCTCCACCTATCGTCTTGGATTTGGTGGTAGGGGGCTAATTCCGCCTCCATGGATTTTTTTAAATGCTCATTCATAATGGTTAAATATTTAATAGTGAACCCATCACCACCACCCCCTTTCACTCCTCTAAAATACTACATCTCTAGGACTTATCCAAATTTGGGGGCATAATTATTTCGTAGATAGTTTACTTTTTTCTCGCCTCCCCGAACTGAAATAGTAGGCGGCTGAGAAGGATGCCTCGAAAGTGTTCCTCATCCTCAAAACAGTTGGTGTCTACCAACACCCCTTGGTTGACCACCAACTCGCTGTAGTTTTCGAATCGGAGAAAATACCCATACTCATTGGGGGTTGCCGAGTACTCGGCAAAAAGGGTTTGAAGTGACTCGGCTTGGTGACCGATAAACCCTAAATCGATAAGAATGATTTCTGCCATGGGTGTTGGTTTTAGTGAGATTCGTAACATTGGTAGGTCGAATAGCCATCATAGCTTTTGATTTCCCCCACCCAAGTTATCTCGCTGAGAGATAAACTCAAAACATACTCTAGGCTTTCTCTAAAGCCGTTTAGGACGACTGTCTGAATCCCTCTTCTTTTAGCTTCTAATAACGACATAATGGATAATTTTAAATAGTGAACCAATCATCCCCTTCCCAATCACTCCTCTAAGATACTACATCTCAAGGACATTTCCAAATTATAGGGGGGATATTTCGGGGTTATTTTTCCTTTTTGAGAAATTTGGCGGCGACCAAAGTTTCTATCCCCCACTTCTCCGCAAACACTACCCTTAATTGGGCATCTTGCGCTAGGAGGGCTTGACCCTCCTCGGATTTATAGCCCACTTTATCCACTTGCTTGTGGAGTTTTTTAATAGAGTCATTCAAGTTGTGAGCCGCCGCTCTCCACTCGGGGTTATTTTTGAAATCAGACATAGCAGATAATTTAAAAGTGAACCAATCATCCCCTTCCCAATCACACCTCTAATTTACGCCGAATTGGTCAAATATCCAAATTTGGGGGCATAATTATTTCGTGGATGGACACTTTTTTTTGGCTGATTTTGGGGGGGTGTAACTAAGTCCGTAACTAAGTTAGTAACTAAGTTAACGGGACAAGAGATGGCATAAAAAACCCCCGTTAGTTTCTGTTAGCTACTCAGTCTTGACGGGGGGTGTGTTGACTTATACACTTGGGCTATTCATCAACACGAAAAGACCACAGCTAGTGAGCAGTTCTGACGGTATGCTTTCGTGGTACTGTTATCTTTAATCGACTCGGAAAGCTTTCCAACCCACCATAGTGATGAGACCCCCACCTTGATAGGGTTTGCCTTTCCAAGAAAATTCGGTATCCCCCTTATGGGGATTATAGGTGACCGCCTCATCTCCTTTTTGGGGGATGATGACTGTGGGGTGGACTTTGCCAATAAAAGCAGCGTGGACGGTTTTTTCTCCTTGGGATTGCGCTAGGGATTGTCCACTCGGTCGAACCACCGTGCTGTCACACTCAATGGTGACCATGGACACGGAAGCCAATTTTCCCCCTAAAGAACCGCTATGTACGGTCACCTCACCTTTGGAGTTGAGGTTGGGTCGAATGGAGATACGAGTTTTGGCTCGAGCCAAATCTACCAACTGTTCCGTCATCTCGGGGGTGTTCTCCACGAGGTTGAGTTGTGAGGGGTGAGCGGCTTCATATAAACCCTCATTTAAGAAATCGGCAAAAGTAAGGAGCATAACTTTTTTTCTTGTATATATCTTAGAGCACAATGCCCCGAGTGTCCCCTTGGGCATCTAGCTCGTGGTCTCCGTAATACCACTCTGGGTTGACATTTTTACGGAAATTACATACTTGAAAATCGGATTCGATATCTTGATAACCCCCCTCATAACCAGGGGTGAAGACCTCTAAGTTGGGGTCTAGGGTTTGGAGTTTTTCGATTAATTCCGCTACAGTCATATAAAAAATTTAGAGAGTTTCGAAACAATGGTACTCACTATACCCATCATAACTTTTGATGGTTTGACATTCATAAGTAACATCACTAAGCGATAATACATAGTCCAAAGATTCACGGAATCCATTAAGGATTATGATACTAACCCCCGATTCCTTTAATTTAAATAGTGAGCCTAATACCACCCCCTCAATCACACCTCTAAAATACAACATCCTATGGAGAAATCCAAACCTTTTCAGAATTATTTTTTTGTAAGGGTTTTGGATGAATTCTTAAACTGTATAATACCCACTTATTGATAGACAAAGGTTTAAAGTCAATTGCATATATTTGCTAGTTATATTTAATTGCGAAAACATTTACATTTCCAACAATAGTCTTTCCACTCACCATTACCATCTTCCTCTTTTGTACAGGCATCGTTATTTTCGCAACTACATATAACAACAGATATATTCAATTTTCCATCATCACTATTATATTTTGGTTCATAAGAAAAAGACTTCATACGTTCTTCCTCTAATTTTTCATATCCACCATTCATCATATCTATTAAACCTTGTGATGGTCTTTTTCTTTTATTATCGTTTTCCATTCTATTAAATTTAGTTTTAAAAACTGAATATATCTGTAATCGTTATAGGTAATAAAATTAAACTACCTGTAAGCATTAAACCATTTTATTTAAAAAATATCTCTTTTAATAAGCCTTTCAGTTCATTTTGTAAATCAACTAATTCTTTTATTTTATATCCGTTACATTCTTCAAATGAATATCCACCATCATAAAAGTCTGCTCTTTCCTTTTCAAGTTCTTTATTTATTGTGTTGATTTCCAAAATCACTTCACAAAATCTTTTAATATTTTTGTCTATCATAACCGTTTAATTTTACATACCTATAACAAAGTGTATAAGTAATGTGGCTAATTAAATTTATTTGTAAGTTGAAAGTATGTGCAAAGCCACACTACTCATACACCCAACCGTTATGTGTAATAAAAAATAATTAATGAAATCTTCCCAAAGAAGTTGGTTCATCATCACTTTCAATATTATACTTACATCTACCTAATTTCTTATAGTAATTATAATCAGTTTTTGTGAAAACAAGACCAGGATACTTTTCGTTCCAGTCACTTTCACTTAGAGTTAAAGTATCAGCAGATTTTATTAAATCCTTATCAGGGTCTTGTTTTTTGATATCTATGTTTTCCCAAATATCCATTTCGTTGAATTTTTTAATTTTCATATTGTAATTATTATTTTTTACTAACACATAACAAGGTGTATAAAACATTAAAACGATTTTATACACCCAACCGTTATACACAATACTACATTCGTGTTCCAAATTAAGTAATGCGTAAAAAACTTTTAAATAAATTCCCAATTCCCTGTAGTATATAGACCACCAGTTAATATTTCAATTGGTTCTTTTTTCTTTAGTAGTTCAGATACGGTTGAGGTTGAGCCTATCTCAACACCTTCATCGGTTGTTGCCATAAATGAAAATGATGCGTTTTTTGTTAACTTCCCCCTTTTAATAAATCTTAAAGACACAATGTTAACACCAGTATCCTTTAGTACTCTTAGTTTAAATTTTTCAATTAACGAACTCTTTAGAATATCTTCTTTTCTGTTTTCATTCTTAATGAAGAAATTTATATCATTTCCAATACAATTCCCGTTTTCATCTAAGTCCTCGAAAGGCGGTAATGTAATGTTCATATTTTTAAATTTTAATTTTATTTATAAGGTAAAAAATCAAATTAACTAAACTATCTTGCTTGTCAATCATCCCCATAATATAGTGAGCCTAACACCACCCCCTCTCAACTTCGTGACCAAGTCACTTTTTTTAAGCGTACCAACTCATATACAGAGGGCTACCACTCCACTTGGAAAAGTGGTAGTAACTTTTGGGGGCGGAGAGAGCCACCGAGCCTCGATAGCCCGCTTTGACCCTCAGTTGGTACACTTCCCCGTTGGGGATAAAGTTCTCACCCGCCACCACCATACAAGCCATTCCGTGACTGTACATGGAGTTCTCGACTTGCTGGCTAGAAATGGCTCGCACCTCGATAGTTTTATTTTTAACCGCAGTTACTTGGAAGAACTCAATGTTGGTTTGTTCATAACCCCAACTATTATAGACTACATCCCCCACTTGAAAGTGGTCGGCGGCGGAAAGCGCAGCGTTCTGAGCCGCTCTTTCTTGTTTTTCCCTTTCCCTAGTCGCCATGTTGGCTTCCACTCGGGACACCCATTCTTGGATGTGAGACCTCATTTGGTCTAAGGAGCGGAAGCGGTAATGCCAATCCGCCTTTTTGGATTTCCCGCTAAAGGCGAGGGCGGTCATAGATGCTTCGGAGGCGAACACCTCGATACCCCACTTGGGGTTGGCATAATTCATGGACATTGCCGATGGTACATAACGCTGACTAACTGAGTTCATAATGGTTAAATGTTTAAAAGTGAATCAAATACCCCCCTTCCCAATCACTCCTCGAAGATACAACACCTCAGCGACATTTCCAAATTTGAGAGGGGGTTTCTTACCTATCGGGGTTACTTTTTTTGGCTACAAACTGGTCCTAATCCTCGCCCGATACTTTGTGCATCGGTTAGGGTTTGACCACATCGGAGGCAGTTCCCCGTGTGTGAGATTTCCACACAACTATCCAAGAGGTCGATTTGTCCCTCTTCCACTTTTCTCAACACCCAAGCAATAGCTAAAGCCGAGGGGGCAGTCACCTCTTGCTTCGAGTGGTATATCTTGCCTCGGAAATAAGTTCCGATTCTTTGAAAGTTCAGATACCCCACCTCCACACTCACTTGAGTGTACCAATTCTGCCCGAATTTTTTGCGAGCAATTTGGTAGGTATAGTCCTTGCCCGTTTTCAAAGATTGGAGGACAAAAGTCCCACCCGAATTTTTTTTCTCGGATTGGAGAACCGATAACAAAGCAACGCTCGAAATGACATTTTTCATAAGGAATAATTTTTTAAATGGTGAAACAAAAACCCCCTCGATTATATTTTTGATTTAGGATTAAGGACAGCATTAGTGCCACTATTTAACATTTTGTTTGATGTATAGCTGCCTTTATCAACAAGGGATTGTACTATGTAACTTTGCAATATAGCACTTTCATTGCCCGCTACAACTTTGTATGTAATGCGACCATAGCTTTCACCATAAGGTTCTATAGATGATATTATACCATCTAAAAGAACACCACTATTATCATATTGCCAATGGTCTACATAAACGTATTGACCTAGTAAAGTTGCAAATTCTGTGATGTTTGACATAGTGAATAATTTAAAAAGTGAAGAATAAAACCCCCATCACCCCCCTCCCCCTCTCACACCTCGAAGATACGATACATCCCCGAAAAAACCTAATTTTTTTCCACTTTATTTCGGGGGGTGGAAAACTTTTTTTAGGGGTACGATTGAAACCCCTCCCTCATTAGAGGGTAGGGGTGGATTAATCCTACCTACGAAAGGGAGCGTCCCGTGGGGTGGGGTTGCACCCCCGTGTCTCTGACCCCACAAAGATACGCAATCGGGGGGAGAAAACCTAATTTAAAAACAACTTTTTTTACTCGGGAATTTCTGTCCCCTCCTCCACTAAAAACAAATCCCCATCTTGATAGAGATAATAGGTCACCCCCGAGATTTGGATTTTGGCTTGGCTGAGAACGGAGTCCCAAGCCTCCCAATACCCCTCATGTTCGGGATTGCCGAGGTCACCCAAGTAAGTACGGAGGGTGGGAAAATTCACGGGCAGCTGCCCCGAGAGCACCATTTCGGCAAATAGTTGGGGGATATAGACCCCGTGTCGACTATCGATTAGTAATTCCATATTATAAGACCCACTTATGTTTTCGGTTGATGTAATTAGTTCCCAAAAGGGTAAGGATATGTAGTTCGTTGAGGTTCTCCAAAACGGGTTTCGCCAAGCTAAAATTCTTGCCCCATTTTTGCATCGCATATCTTTTGATATGGATTTTTTGGTGGATGTTTAATTCTAACCAAGGTGTTTGCATAGCGGTTAATTTTTAGCGTAAAAAACTAAGTCCAATCCCATATTATCGGTATACATTAGACCCTCAAAACCAAAGTGGTCACCCACCACGGCGGGGCATCTATCCCCATACATTCCCCTCCCACTATAAGATATGACCTCCATATTCAAGTTTTGAGCCCTTAGGATAAAATTGGCTTGGTTGGGGGATAAACCACAAGCTACCATAGTGGTAACGGAATCATCCCAATCTGCCCCCTCATACCCCTTGGAGGCTAAAAACTCGGAGAGGTTTTTTTGGATTTCGACAATCTCTTTTCGGAGGGCAATTCGCTCCTCTCTCTCTTCTTCGTATCTGATTTGCTCTTCCAAGTCCAAGATTTCAAAGAGATTTTTTAAAGCTTCTTTCGGATTCATAATGGATAATTTTAAATAGTGAACCAATCTCCCCTTCCCCCCTCTCACACCTCGAAGATACTACATCTTGGGGACATTTCCAAATTATAGGGGGGTTATTTATTATCTGCGGTAAAGTTTTTCTATTTGTTTTTTGTATTCGTTGTATTGAAATAAATGATATCCTTGATTTATTTTGCAATTTTCATTTTTTGCTTTCAAATATTCTTTTTTGTGCTCTTGTTTTTTAATTTCTAATTCTGCAATTTTTTGTAATTTTTTCTCTAAAAGTTCTTGTTTTTTCTGTTGTTTTTGGAGTTTTTCATTGGACGGTAAGTCGGTGTCAACTTCTAATCTTACGTGAGATTTTACTTCTGACCCCGAAACATCTACTTTTTTGATTGCGATAAAGTATTTTTTGTTTTCTCTTACCACTTCAAATCTTAAATTCAAGCTGTAGTGTTTTTCGGTGGTAGGCTCTACTTCTTGAATTTTGTCGGTAGCTAAAAGTAATTTTTCAAGTTCGTTAGCTACTTCGTTGGTTACATTTAAAGTTGTCATAAGGATTAAATTTATAAGATGAACCCATCACCACCGTTCCCAATCACTCCTCTAAGATACTACATCTTGGGGACATTTCCAAATAAAAAAGGGGGTTTTTACACCCCCTAGTCCAATATTATTCTTCATATCTTTCGATAATGTAGCCCTCATTTTTCGCCTTATATTTTTCGGCTTGGGTGGGAGTCAGCCACTCAATTTTTTGTTTGAGGCATTCCCCATCCTCACGGCGGACATGAGCTGACCACAACTCAATACCCCCATCGGGATGGAACACCAAACACATTTCCCAAAAACAAGACCTAATAGTGTCTCGTTGAAAACGGATAATTTGCTTTTTCATGGCTCTACAATTTGAACGGTGAAGGAATCGATGCCATTGTATAAACCCCCCGCTATATCCATAGCTAAGTCAAAATACTTTTGCATCATTTTTTCGGGGCAACTGAACTGTCGAACCAAAGCCCCGTTTTTCAAAATCTGGACCGCTACCATAAGGATTAAATTTAAAAGATGAACCAATCACCACCACCCCCTTCCACACCTCGAAGATACCACATCTCAAGGACATTTCCAAATTATAGGGGGGGTTATTTACAGACCCATTTCTTTTTCTAAGTCTCGCCTTTCTTTTTCCACCTCAGAATATACATTGAGGTTTAGGTAGGTATTGTTCCAAC
>Ga0315906_10003364_pt1 | contig 21239 bp, 17 predicted proteins | sample LakEriMetagenome_4_FD_203526 | JGI IMG/M metagenome (GOLD analysis project Ga0315906, IMG submission 203526) | Freshwater fungal communities from buoy surface, Lake Erie, Ohio, United States - Buoy 2 MA122 | ecosystem: Environmental > Aquatic > Freshwater > Lake > Lake biofilm | place: USA...
AGGAACCCTCGCCGCCTGAGACAGTCACACGCGCATCCCGGTCTGCCGGGATGCGCCACTCTTCCGGAGAGACGAACAGACCATGGATATCGCGGCCAATCCCCTGCTTCAGCGCACCGGCCTGCCGGCTTACGACCGCATCGAACCCGCCCACATCGAGCCGGCGGTCACTGCCATCGTCTCGCGCGGACAGGAAATCCTGTCCGGGATCGAAAGCACTGCAGAGGCGAATTGGGAAAGCCTCATGGGGCCGATGGAAGAGATCGATCTTCTGTTCGAATACGGCTGGTCACCCATCGGCCATCTGCTGAGCGTGGCGAACACGGAAGCGCTGCGTGCGGCGCATGACGCCAACATGCCGCGGATCGTCGAATTCAGCCTCGCCCTGCGCCAGAGCCCGGCGCTCTATCGCAAGCTGTGCGCGCTGCGCGACGGCCCGCAATGGTCGCAACTCGAGCCCGCCCAGCAGCGCATCATCACCCGCTCGATCCAGTCCGCCGAGCTCTCCGGCATCAAACTCGAGGGGACGGCGCGGGCACGCTTCAATGAAGTGGAACAGGCCCTTTCCCTGCTCGCCACGAAGTTCTCGAACAACCTGCTGGATGCAACCAAGGCGTGGGCGCTGGACCTCGACGATGAAGCCTCCGTGGCGGGACTGCCGCCCAGTCTGCTCAGGCTCGCGGCCGCGGCCTGGTCTGCCGCCCATCCCGAGCAGGCTTCAGCCACGGCGGACCGAGGGCCGTGGCGCGTCACGCTCGATGCGCCGAGTTTCGGGCCTTTCATGGAACACTGCCGCGTGCGGGCCCTGCGTGAGCAGGCCTACCGCGCCCAAATCGCACGCGCCGCCCAGGGCGAAACCGACAACACCCCGCTCATCACGGAAATCCTGCGCTTGAAGCTGGAGAAAGCGCGGCTGCTGGGATTCGCCAATTACGCCGAAGTGAGTCTCGCCCAGAAGATGGCGGGCAGTGTGGCGGCGGTGGACGCAATGCATGAGCGTCTGCTGACAGTCGCACTGCCAAAGGCGCGCGAGGAACTCGCCGAGCTTCAGGCCTGGGCCGCCAGCCACAACCAAAGCGAGCCGCTTGCACACTGGGATGTCGCCTTCTGGGCCGAGCGCATGCGTGAGGCGCGCTATGCCTTCACGGACGAGGAATTGCGTCCCTACTTCTCGCTCGACCGTGTACTCGAGGGCCTCTTCGCGCTGTGCCATCGACTCTTCGGCATCACGATCGTCGCCGCCGCCGAGCAGGCCCCGGTCTGGAACCCGGATGTGCGCTTCTACGCCGTGCAGGATGAGCACGGCGCGCGCATCGCGAGCTTCTACCTCGATCCCTACTCGCGGCCGCAGGACAAGCGCGGCGGCGCATGGATGAACGACTGCATCCAACGGTCGGTCGGGCCTTTCGGGACGCGCCTGCCGGTCGCCCATCTGGTGTGCAACGGCACGCCGCCCAGTGGTGGCGTGCCTTCGCTCATGACGTTCCGCGAGGTGGAGACGCTGTTCCACGAATTCGGGCATGGCTTGCAGCACATGCTCACCACTGTCGATTTCCGGGACGCAGCCGGCATTGCCGGTGTGGAGTGGGATGCGGTCGAACTGCCCAGCCAGTTCATGGAGAACTGGTGTCTGCATCGTCCCACCCTGATGGGCATGGCACTGCATCATGAGACCGGTGCGTCCTTGCCCGACGCACTGTACGAAAAGCTCCGCGCCGCCAAGACCTGGCGCGCCGCCTCGATGATGGTGCGTCAACTGCACTTCGGCATGACGGATCTCGCCCTGCACGCCGGCTTCGATCCGGACGGTGCCGAAAGTGCCTTCGAAGTTGAACAACGTATTGCGGCGCGCACGAGCCCCCTGCCGCCGCTGCCGGAAAACCGTTTCCTGTGCTCGTTCTCGCACATCTTTGCCGGCGGTTATGCCGCGGGTTATTACAGTTACAAGTGGGCCGAAGTCTTGAGCGCCGATGCCTTTGCCGCCTTCGAGGAGGCCGGACTCGACGACGCTGCCGCGGTAGCTGCTACCGGTCGGCGCTATCGGGACACTGTCCTGGCCCAGGGTGGCAGCCGGCATCCACTCCAGATCTTCCATGACTTCCGTGGGCGGGATCCGGATCCCGCGGCGCTGCTGCGCCATCACGGTCTGAAGGCGGCCTGATCTGTCCCCAGCGGATTTCCCCATCAACGAGGTCCTGCCGGAGATTCTTGCCACGCTGGCGGAACATCCGCGTCTGGTGCTCGAAGCCCCCCCCGGCGCCGGCAAGACCACCCAGGTGCCGTTGGCACTGCTCAACGCCGACTGGTGTACAGGCAGGATTCTCATGCTGGAACCGCGCCGCCTTGCCGCCCGCGGCGCGGCGGCCTTCATGGCAGCCCAGCTCGGCGAGCCGGTAGGCGCGACTGTCGGCTATCAAATCCGATTTGAACGCCGCAGCACGGCGAGCACTCGCATCGAAATCCTCACCGAAGGCATCCTCACCCGCCGGCTGCAGGAAGATCCCTCACTTGAAGGCGTCTCCGCCGTGCTCTTCGATGAATTCCACGAGCGGCATCTGACGGGTGATCTGGGACTCGCCCTGTGTCTGGACGTCCAGGCGGCCCTGCGACCGGATCTGCGTCTGCTGGTGATGTCGGCGACGCTCGATGGAGCCAAGCTCGCGCGCTTTCTCGATGCACCCCGGGTGAGTTCCGAAGGCCGCAGCTTTCCGGTCAACATACGCCACGTGCTGGCGCGGGCGCAGGAGCCGGAAACCCTGCAATGGCAACGCGCCTGCCGAATCGCGCTGGAGGAGAGCAGCGGCGACATCCTGTTCTTCCTGCCCGGCAAGGCCGAGATTGATCGGGCCGCCCGTGCGCTGGCGGGCCTCGGCGTGTCGATGGAAACCCTGCACGGAGAGCTCGGCATGGAAGCCCAGGCAAGACTGCTCGCCCCGGCCATCGAGCGGCGCCTGATCCTCGCCACCAATATCGCTGAATCGAGCCTCACACTGCCGGGAGTGACCGCCGTGATCGACAGCGGTCTTGCGCGTGAACCGCGTTTTGATCCGGGCAGCGGCATGAGTCGTCTGGAAACCGTGTCCATTCCCCAGTCCTCGGCTGCCCAGCGCGCCGGGCGTGCCGGGCGTACCGCACCGGGCCTGTGCCTGCGTTTGTGGCCCGAGAGCCAGCGGCTGGAACCCGGCACCCGCCCGGAGCTCCAGCGGGTGGATCTCGCGGGTTTCCTGCTCGAACTCGCCGCCTGGGGCAACGAAGAGGTCGCCCTGCCGGATCCACCACCGTCGGGCAGTCTCGCCCAGGCCCGCGACCTGCTTCGCCAACTCGGGGCCCTGGACGCTGCGGGACGCATCACGGGGCACGGCCGAAGGCTCATTTCGCTCGGCGTGCACCCGCGACTCGGCAATGCGATGTTGCGAGCCCCATCATCCCTGCAAGGCCTGGCCTGTGACGTGGTGGCCTTGCTGGAGGGGCGTGACCCACTGCGCGGAGACGCTCGCCGGGAAGATGCCCTGCGGCCGCGCCTGCTGGCCCTGCAGGCCTTTCGCCACACGGGACGGGCAGAGGGCGGGACAGATCGTGGCGCACTCGCGCAGATCGATCAGGCCGCGCGCGCCTGGCGACAACGTCTGCGCGTGGAGCGGGCACCCGCAGGAGCAGACGACGCGGATGCCTACGCCATCGGCCAGATCCTCGTGCAGGCCTATCCGGATCGCATTGCGAGGCGCGATGAGGCAAACGCTTCGCGCTACCAGCTGTCCGGTGGCAAGGGCGCGCAGTTGTCACCTCAGTCGAGCCTGCATGGCGAACCGTGGCTGGTGCTTGCGGATCTGCGCCAGTCGGCGCGTGACAGCCTCATCCTGCGCGCGGCACCGCTGTCGCCGCAAGTTCTGGATGAAGCGTTCCCCGAACGTTTTCGCCGTGTGCGCAACCTCGCCTTCAACCCCGCCAGCGGAGCCGTGGAATGCCGCGAGGAAACCCGCTTCGCGGAACTGTTGCTCGCCTCACGCCCCCTGCCCGCCCCGCGCGATGTCGAAACGGCGCGCTGTCTTTTGCAAGGCATTCTGGATCTCGGCCTGGCCTGCCTGCCGTGGTCCGAGCGGGCGCGTGCACTGCTTGCGCGTGTGCGCTTCCTGCGCAAGGCCTGCCCGGAGCTGGGCCTGCCCGATTTCACGGACGCCGCGCTTCTCGCAACCCTGGAGGACTGGCTGGCGCCCATGCTGGAAGGCTCTGCCCGGCTCTCCGAGCTGTCGGTGAGCCTTCTGGAGCAGGCACTGCTCAATCAGCTCGACCATGCGCAGCGCCGGGCCCTGGAGAGCCATGCGCCAGAGGCACTGCTGGTGCCCAGTGGTCAACGCCGCGCCCTTTCTTATGGAGACGAGGACGCGCCGGTGCTCGCGGTGAAGTTGCAGGAGCTGTTTGGTCTCGGGGATACGCCACGGGTAGCGATGGGGCGGGTGCCGGTGGTCCTGCATCTGCTCTCGCCACGTCAGATACCTATACAGGTCACGCGCGATCTGCGCAGCTTCTGGACGCGCACTTACCCTGAAGTACGCAAGGAGTTGAAGGGTCGATACCCGCGCCACCCGTGGCCCGAGGATCCCTGGACTGCGCCAGCCACCCACCGCGCAAAACCGCGCGGTACCTGAAGCGGGAAGCTCAGGCCGCGATTCGCTTGCGCAGGGTCAGGCGGTTACGGCCTTCCAGGCGCGCATATTCGAGTTCGTCCATCATTTCACGCAGGAGGTGGATGCCAAGGCCGCCGATTGGACGGTCTTCCAACGCTGCATCGAGATCCGGCATCGGCGCCGCGAGGGGATCGAATGCCGGACCATCATCTTCCAGGCACAAAGCCACTTCGCCGTCGTCGAGTGCCAGGCTCACCTCGACTGCCGGCTCGCGGCCGGGCGCTGCGCCATGCGTGGCGATGTTGACGAAAAGTTCTTCCAGCGCGAGTTCGAAAGTGAAGGCGCTTTCCGGCGGCAGGGCATGGGCGTCCCAGAAGCCCTGCAACCAGGCCGTGAGACCGGCCAGTTCAGCCGGCACGCCGCGCACGGCGCGTGAGGCGACCGCAGCCAGAGGAATCAGCCCAGTTTGGCGAGCGCGGCCGCGCGGTCCGCATGTTCCTCGATGATGCGACTGAAGCCGCTCACCGTGAACACTTCACGCACGGATTGGGAAAGCGAGCACACCACGAAGGGCACACCTGCCGACTTTGCTGCACGGGCTCCCACCAGGAAGGACCGCAGCCCGGCACTCGATACATAGCTGAGCGATGTGCAGTCGATAATCATGCCGCGCGGTTTGTCGCTGGCGGCGAGCGTCTGCTCCAGCGTGCTCTGGAAACCGGCAGCTGCATCGTAGTCGAGCCGGCCTTCAGGCAGCACGACCACCACGCCATTGACGGTCTCCATGGTGGTGTTCAAAACGGACATTGCTTGGCTCACTCGGTTTCTCCGGATTCAGGCTGTCAATACATGGGCAGCATCATGGCACGGGCGCGTGCTGCCTGATCCTCGCGGATCGCAGCCTCCACGCCCTTCACGACGAGGTCGATGCCACCCACCTCACCGATCCGGCTCTCGAGCCGGTGAATTTCCTGCGCCGACAGGAAGCCTTCGAGCAGGCCGCCCGCGCGTGCGAGACCCACCAGCACGGTATCGTGCGGCGTGGGCACATCATCCCCCAGCAGGGTGGACATGATCCTGAGCTTCGCTTCCTTCTGCTCGCGACCGTCCGTGACAGGGTAGCGGCGTTCCTTCAATACCCACAGGAAGCGTGATTCCTTTTGGGCGAGAATGCCGCGCTTGACGAGTGCGGAGAGTGACAATTGCACCAGCTTCGGCACCTGCGGTGCAAGCTGCAACACCCACTGCTCGACACTGAGCAGGGTGTCTGCGCCCATTTCGCCGAGTACCAGATCCAGCATAGGGTCGCCCGTAGGTGTGCGGGACAGGATGTGAACGGCGGTGAGATCGGCATCCAGGCGGCCTTGGCCATTGAGGTCGACGAGGCAGGCACCGATGAGCGCCATACCGAATCCCGCCTGGCCCGCGGTGTAGGCCACGGCGCCGTCATCTTCAATCGCCAGCAGGGCAAGCTCTTCGGCGAGACTGATCATGATGTGATTCCTTCAGGGACTGTGAGCGGCTTGAACGCGGTGGCTTGTGGACACCTTCAGGGTTCAACCCTGCTCGCGAGCGATCCCCGCTTGAGTGATGTCGACGGACCCGGACACGGCTACGACGGACTCTCGCACGCGGTAAATGATGGCGTCAACCAGCGACTGTCGACCGGTGGCCGGATGCGCAGACTCATGGTTCGACCATCCCGCAAACTTCGCAGCCTTGTGTGTCAGGAAGTGTAGGATAAAAGCCGCATTCCCCCTTGACCTCAGATCAATCCGGAACCGACTCCCGTCATGACCACGCTGCCCCCTGGCTTCAGTCTCGGCCCCATGCGTACCGACGAACTTGCCACCCTCGATGCCTGGGTGCAGCGTGAAGGCTGGAATCCTGGCCTGCACGATCTGGCGCTCGCCCACCGGGTGGACCCCGAGGCCTTCATCGCGCTGCGTGAAGGCGATGCACTTGCCGGCGCTGGCACCATCTTCCGCCACTCACCGGAATTCGGCTTCATGGGGCTGTTCATCATGCGGCCGGATTTGCGCGGACGGGGCCTTGGGCGCGTGCTGTGGGAATGGCGGCGTGACGCCCTGCTGGCAAGGCTGGCCAGTGGCGCCACCCTCGGCATGGATGGTGTGTTCGACATGGTGCCGTTCTATACGCGCGGCGGGTTCCGCTTCGCCCACCGCAATCTGCGGCACGAAGGCATTGCGAGGGTCGGCGCCCCGGAAACGCCCGAGGCTCCCGGAATCATTGCCCTGACAGAGTTGGCTACAGCCGACATCCTCGCTTTCGACCGCGAGCACTTTCCGTGTGCCAGAGCCGCCTTCCTGTTGCCCTGGCTGGCTCAAGCGGGCGGTGTGGGTCGCGCTTTGCGTGATGCCCACGGCGCGCTCATCGCACTCGGTTTTGCGCGGCGCTGCCGGGAGGGTTTCAAGTTCGGCCCGGTGTTCGCGCGCGATTCAAGCGCAGCTGCGAAAATCCTGCACAGCCTGCTCCGGGCGACTGCCGGCCAGCGTGTGCAGATCGATATCCCGGAACCCAATGTCGAGGGCCTCGCGCTGGCGAGGGCGCACGGTTTGAGCGAGGCTTTCGGCTGCGCGCGGCTTTATCTGGGATCGGATCCCGATTTGCCGAATGCGCGCATTTTTGGCGTGACTTCGTTCGAGTTCGGTTGAGTCCCCTCGGCGTCAGGGTTGAGCGGAGGCCTTCGCGGGTCCGCCCCGCAGGGACACTCGACCCAGACTCAGGTCCTCTTCGATGATGCGACGGGCCAGAGCCTGCTGGTTCCAGCCCACGGACAAGGCCGTCATGCGCAGATATTCCTCGGCGCGCCGGTTGCCGGAGCGCAGGGACTGCTCGTACCAGCCGAACGCGCGAAAATCATCCCGGGGCGCACCATGCCCATGGCGAAACAGGCTGCCGAGATTGCGTTGTGCATGCGCATCCCCGGCAAGCGCCGCTTTCTCGAACCACTCCAGCGCCACGGCGTAGTCGCGCGGGACGCCGAGGCCAAGATAGGCAAGCGTACCGAGCGCATTCTGCGCTGCAGTGCTGCCCGCTTCCGCCTGTGGCTCGAAGAGTTCCCACGCCCGCGCGTACTGCCTTTCGCGCAGCGCAGCCCAGGGATCCTCCGCCACCGCACAGGCAAGGAGCAGACCGAGCAGGCTCATCAGCCCCAGATGCCGCAGAGAGCGCCACCCCACGCAGTGTTCCCGGATCCGGGCAGCGCGAAGGCAAGCGTTCCAGCAAGCAGTCCTCATGTGTTCAACGCCCCTCGGTGAGAGTCGAGAGACTGAAACGGCGCTTGATTTCCTTGTCTGTCATCGTGGGCGTCTCCGTCGGCGACGTGGCCCGTGCAAGCGTTGTTGAATTCAGCAGGTAATCGATCGCGATGCTGCCGCGCCAGTGGCCGACTGAGGTCTCCATCGCGCGTTCGGGCGTGCTGGTGTCGCTGACCGGCCGCTGGTAGTGGGGCTGGATATAGCGCCAGAGCTTGTCTTCCCGGTTGAACACCAGTGCCATGGTGGGCGACCAGGTCTGCTGGTCGATGAGCAGGATCTTCGCGGACATCGGATGTCCTTCCCAGCGTGGCTTGAGTTCGACCACGAAGCACGGCCGCGCCTGCCAGCGATCGATCGCGACATTGCTCTGCGGACCGTTGAACCGCAGCATTTCCTGCTTCGAGTCCGCCACGTGCAGCACCGTCTTCTGCCCGAGATAGGTCCAGTGGTAGTCCATCACGCGGCCCGAGAAACCTTCGAAGTCATCCAACGTGAAGTTGGAGCCCATGAAACTGTCGGCACGCTCCTCGGCGGAAAGACGGCGCACGCGGCGCTGCGAGGGCAGATAGGAGTTGACCTGGTCTTCCTCGTTCGGATCGAGCGCGCGTTCCACGACGAAAGTGGTGCCCTGCACATCGAACGGTTCGAGAAAGGAGATGTAGTCCTTGAAGTAGCGCTCGTCGCTGCCACCGGCATTCACCTTCCAGCCCTGCTGCGGCAACATCGCGAGGTGGTTGAGATAGACCCGGTGGTAGGACTGCACGAGGTTGCGCTCCACCGCGCCGCCACCCTCCATGCCCTCATCGAGGCTGCCGCCACTGCCATCAGCGGTCGCCTGCACGTATGTCATGTTCAGGGTATCCAGCTTGTAGCCGTAGTACTGCCAGCGATACACGTGATTCCACGCGACCATCATGCCGGCTTCTTGCGGTGAGACATCATCGAAGGTCGCGGGGTCGAAGGGACGTCCAGCCGTGAATCCGTCCATGCCGCCTTCGGCCTTGAGCGTGGCCTGTCCCGCGTGCTCGGCCGTCGCTGCGAGATAGGACTCATGGGGCTGGTAGTCCGCGGTCTCCTGGATCTCCAGGCTCACGGTGGGATGATTGACGTGATCGATGAAGCCGGGCGGCAGCAGGGGTCGCACGAGATCGATCTCCGCGTGCGTGATGACAGTGCCAGGTGCCGGCAATGCGGCTGGCTCCAGTTTGAGCCAGGCATCTATCTCGGCGCGGCCCTCCCCGGCAGCGCCGGCGTGCAGGCTGACCGACAGCAACAAGGCGCCAGACAGCATTCTGTAGTCGTTTTTTTCTTGCATGATTTTTTTCCGTGGCGAGGCGGTGATGACGAGACCAGAGGCGGGAGCTTCGGTGTCGGTGCCGAGACCTGTCAAGCAAACCACCGGGTGCTTTGCGGGTTTCATGCGCGGTCAACACCGAGGGGTTCAGGACTCCTACACTCAGGTCTCCGGATTGCTGAACAGGATCCCTTCCGCCTGCAACGCAGCAACGCGCGTCGCGTCGTAGCCCAGAAGTTCACCAAGCACCGCGGCATTGTCCGCTCCGAGGTGCGAAGCCTGCAGGCTCACGTTGTGCGGAAACTCGGAAAAGCGCAAAGGCATGCCGGGCATCGTGAAGGTACCGAGCTTTTCGTCGTCCACCGCGCGCATCGTGCCTCGCAGCTGCATGTGCGGGTGTTCGACCAGTTCGCGGATGCTCAACACCGGGGCACAGGGCACATGGGCGTTCTCCAGAATGGAGAGCACCTCGTCGTCACTTGGTATCGAATCGACCCAGGCCTGGATGAGCGCAATGACCTCATCGGCGTGTGCGCAGCGGTTGGCGTTGGAGTTGTAACGCGGATCCTTTGCCAGACCCGGTTGTCCCATGGCCTCGCACAAGGCCGGCCACTGGTTTTCCAAGGTGATGATGCAGAGGTAACGCTGCTTGCCTTTGAACAGGCCGAGCGGACACACCGCGTAATGATGATTGCCGGCCCGGGTGGGTGAGTTGCCGGTCAGCGAGTACATCGCCACGTTCATCTCATGGCAATGCGCGTAGGCATCGAGCAGCGAGATGTCCAGATACTGCCCCTGTCCGCCGCGTTCGCGATGGAGCAGCGCGAAGCCGATGGCACAGGCGGCATGCACGCCGGTGTTGACGTCACCGAGCCCCAGCATGGGCAGCATGGGTGCCCCCTCGGGTTCGCCGATCATGCCGGTCACGCCCGCATAGGCCTGTGCGATGTAATCGAAGCCGGGCAAGGCCGAGAGGGGCCCGGTCTGGCCAAAGGCCGAAATGGAGCACATCACCACTCGCGGGTTGAGCGCATGCACCGCATCCCAACCGATCCCGAGCCGCGCGGCCACACCGGGCGAGAAGTTCTCGACCACCACATCCACTTCCTTGATGAGGTCGTGGACGAGCGCCTTGCCTTGTGGGGTCTTCAGGTTCACGCAGAGGCTGCGCTTGCCGCGGTTCTGCTGGACGTAATAGGCACTGCGTCCATTCTTCTGCACCGGCAGCAGGCGTGAGATGTCACCGACCGGTGGAAACTCCACCTTGATCACCTCGGCGCCCATCTCGGCCATCAGTCGTGTCGCGGTGGGGCCCGCCAGCACGTGGGTGAAATCCAGGACCTTGAAGCCCTGCAACAGGTTTTTCTGCATCACTGGCGCTCCTCTGTTCCGGGCACCGTGGTTTGCAAGGACCTGCCTCAGGCCGGATTGCGCACCAGGGTACGGCGTTCTTCGCGCGCATAGGCATGCGCGGGGGTGTTCACGATCTCCAGCAGCTCACCTGCGGCGCGTCCGGCCGCCACACGTTCCGCGCTGACTTCGCCGTAGGCCGTGGAGCGCTGGCGCGGTACGCGTCCCGCGTCCTTGATCATTGCCATCATCTCCAGCGGATTGGTTTCCTGGCCATGACTGGCACCGGCGGCGCGCGTGATGCTCTCGTTCATCAGCGTGCCCCCGAGATCATTGGCGCCAGCGGACAGGCAGGCGATCACGCCACGATGCCCCATCTTCACCCAGGAGGCCTGGATGTTGGTGATGAGGGGATTCAGCGCCAGACGCGCCACTGCATGCATAAGGACGGCCTCGCGGAAGGTGGGTCCCTTGCGGGCCCGCCCCTTGAGGTAGAGCGGTGCTTCCATGTGCACGAAAGGCAAGGGCACGAATTCCGTGAAACCACCCGTCTGCTGCTGCAGCTCGCGGACCCTGAGCAAGTGCCGGGCCCAGTGTTCATACCGGTCCACGTGTCCGTACATGATGGTGGAGGTGGTCCGGAAGCCGACTTCATGCGCCGTGCGCATCACCTCCAGCCATTGCGCCGTATTGATCTTGTCCGGGCACAGGATGCGCCTGACCTCGTCGTCCAGCACCTCGGCCGCAGTGCCGGGCAAGGTGCCCAGACCCGCGTCCTTGAGCCGCTGCAGGAACTCCCGCAACGGCAGCTTGAGGGTCGCCGCACCCTGCCAGACTTCGAGCGGCGAGAAGGCATGGATGTGGATGCGGGGCTCTGCTTCCCGCACGGCCGCCACGATATCGAGATAGGTCTGCCCGGTGTACTGGGGATGAATGCCGCCCTGCATGCACACTTCCGTAGCCCCGCGCGCCCAGGCTTCACAGACCCGGCGTTTGATCTCCGCCGGGTCGAGATCGTAGGGCTTGCCGCGCAGGTTCTCGGACAGCTTGCCCTTGGAGAAGGCGCAGAACTGGCACTTGAAGTAGCAGACGTTGGTGTAATTGATGTTGCGATTGACGACGTAGCTCACCACCTCGCCGCACTGCCTCGCCCTCAGGGCATCCGCTGCGGCACACACATGGGAGAAGTCATCCCCGCGTGCCTGGAACAGACGCACGATCTCGGCCTCGGACAGCGCTTCGCCCGCTTCCGCCCGCGCAACCGCAGCACGCACGTCGGCTGAGACCTGGCGCGGCGTCGTGGCGAGACGCCGCAGATCCTCGGTGCTGGGCGCCAGTTCCTCGCCGGGACACCAGGCATCCGTGCGCGGCAATCCTTCGGCATCAATCGCCTGCAGCACGGGCGTGCGGAATGTCGGCGCCAGCCAGGTGTCCCCGGCGAGCGCATAACGCGGGTACACGGTCAGGCGTTCATGCAGGTACTTGCCGGCTGCAGCGGTGGCCTCGGACAGCTCGTCGAGGTGGGGCCAGGGCGCCTCCGGATTGACGTAATCGGGTGTGAGCGGAGACACGCCGCCCCAATCGTTGATGCCCGCAGCGACGAGCCGGGGCAATACTCCGGGACTCAGGTTGGGTGGCGCCTGCAGGCTCATCTGGGCGCCGAAGATCAGGCGCGCCACGGCCAGCGTCCAGAGCATCTCGTCCAAAGAGGGCTCCGGCGCATCCACCATCTTCGTGCCCGGCTTGGCGCGGAAATTCTGGATGATGATTTCCTGCACATGGCCGTGACGGGCATGCACATCGCGAATGGCGAGCAGGGATTCGATGCGCTCGGCACGCGTCTCGCCGATGCCGATGAGGATGCCGGTGGTGAAGGGAATCTTCGCCCGCCCGGCGTCTTCCAGGGTCTTGAGGCGTACGGCGGGAATCTTGTCCGGTGATCCGTGGTGGGGCATGCCCGGGGCCGTCAGGCGCTCGGCGGCGGACTCCAGCATGATGCCCATGCTCGGCGCCACTTCACGCAGCATGCCGAGTTCCTCGGGCGTGAGAGTCCCCGGATTGAGATGCGGCAAGAGGCCGGTCTCGCGGAATACGGCCGCCGCCGCGTCGCGCAGATATTCGAGCGTGCTCGAGTAGCCCATCGCAGCTAGCGCCTTGCGTGCCGTGCTGTAACGCAGTTCGGGTTTCTCGCCCAGGGTGAAGAGCGCTTCCTTGCAGCCCATGGCCGCACCATGGCGGGCCACGGCCAGCACCTCATCGAGTGTCATGTAGGGCTGCACTACGCGCTTCGGGGCCTTTGCAAAGGTGCAGTAGTGACACACGTCCCGACACAAGTGGGTCAGCGGGATGAAGACCTTGCGGGAATAGGTGACGACGTTGCGGAAACCTTGATCGCGCACCTGCGCCGCCGTCTCGAGCAGCGGGGGCAGATCGGCCTCGATGAGGGACAGGGCTTCGGCGGCCGACAGGACCTGCCCTGTCAGCGCCTTCTCCAGGATCGGATGAGTGGTGGACATGGGGATCACCATGCGGACTGCGCCTGTGGACGGGAGATCAGTCCACACGCGGCAAGGTAGGCGAGTGTCTGGGCTTCGGAGTCGTAATTCATGAGATCGCGCAAATCCTCCGGCAAATCGATATCGAAGGAGATTCCCGGGAGATCGAGCACCTGTACCGTGAGGCCTGCCTCCCGGGCCGCAGCACAATGCGCGGCGAAACTTTCCCGTCCGAACAGGAACGGCACGCGGGCAGGAAGATCAACGGCGAGTGCGTTGGTCCCGAAACCTTCCCGGTCCGACACCAACGTGACGCCACCCGACTGCTCGTGCCCGGCAATGAGAATATCGATCTCGTGCACGCCAGCCAGCGGCACGTCACCGGGCAGCATGAGCATCGAAGGCATTCCTCGCGCCGCGAGGCTGACTGCCGCCTGCGTCACCGCCCGTGACAGTCCGCGTTCCTGCTCTGCCAGCACCTCGCAGCCATGGCGTTGCGCAATCTCGCCCAGCGCCGCCGGCTGCCCCACCAGCAACACACCTGTCACGCGCGCGCAGCTGGACAGGGTGCCAAGCAGGTCCTCGAGCATCACGCGCGCGAGCGCCGCCCGCTCCGTTTCCTGCAGGAGATGGGCGAGGCGTTGCTTCGCGTAGATGAAGGGCTTGACGGGAATCACGACCCACATCGGCTTCACACCTCCGGGGAGTGGGCGCGCGTGCGGGGCGGGCAATGGGGGGAAGAATTCAAGGCGCGTACAGTGAATGAATGAAAGTCAGGGTTGTCCGTGCCAATGCGATCTTGTCGCCCAACGTTACCATGACCGATGGGGTCGCGATAGCGGGCAAATCCCGCGCAGCGAGCGCCGGAATCAGGGCTTCATCCTGAGCGTCGAGAATGAAACCGTCGAGGATGTCCTCGTAGTGCGTTGCAACAGCCACGGCCGTTTGCGGCACCCGCAACTCTTCCATCATCTTGGCGGTCGGCCCCTTGATCGCAAGACCGGCCACGATGGGCGACACGGCAACCACGGGCGCAGGACAGTCGCGCAGGGCTTCGCGCAAACCGGGGATGGCGAGGATGGGATCGATGCTCACGAAAGGATTGGAGGGACACACGATGACCCCGGCCAGCGTGGGATCCGCAAGCCACGCCCGGGCCTCGGCATTGAGTCTTGCACTCTCGACGCCGGCAAAGGAGAACCCGGTCACCGCCGGTGCGCAACGCTCGCGCACGAAATAATGCTGGAACGCCAGGGTGCCCGCCTTGGTATGAACCTCGGTGCGGACCGGGTCATCACTCATGGGCAGGAGGGCATGCGCGATGCCGTGCGCCCGGCGCAGCCGATCGGTCACTTCCCCGAGGCCGGTTCCCGCCCGCAGCCATTGGCTGCGCAGCACGTGCAGTGCGAGGTCACGATCCCCGAGATTGAACCAGCCTTCCCCCCCCAGCCCGCGCAAGGTCTCGATGAAGTGCCAGCTCTCGTCGCGGCGGCCCCATCCCGTCTCCGGATTGGAGAGGTCGGCCAGCGCGTAGGTCAGGGTGTCGAGATCGGGCGAGACATGCAGCCCCAGATGCTCAAAGTCATCTCCGGTGTTGACGAGGAAAGCGAGCTGATCCGGCCCGAGCAGTCGCGCGAGGCCCACACAGAGCTTGGCTCCGCCCACACCACCGGTGATGGCGAGGTAGCGTGGATTCACTGAAACATGTCCTCGTCCAGGGGGCGCACGATGTCGCGCGCACCCTGCTCGGAATCCTCTGGCGGCAGCCCCTTGATCAGCACTGCCGGCGTGCGCTGCACGCTCTCGCCCATCAGCAGGGTGGCCGTTGCGGCGAGCGAATCCACGCGGTTGATCACGGTGACCTTGAGTTCGCGCCCGAACATGTCGTGGGTGCCCCGCTGATCATCGAGTACCGTAAGCCCTGCGGCACCTATGGCACCGCCGATGGTGCCCAAACGCCAGGCGCGGTTCATGCTGTCGGCGATGATGATGCCGAGACGGCATCCGGTGGCCGCTTCCACGGCTGCACGCAGGCCGCGCGCCGAGGCATCGGGATCGCGCGGCAACAGCAGCGCGCACTCGCCGCCCTCATGCTCGACATTCGACTGATCGATGCCTGCATGCGCTCCCACCAGTCCCAGGCGGTGCCGCATGATTAGCACGCCGGGCTTCTTGCGCATGACTGCCACGGATTCATCCAGAATCAGCTGCACCAGGCGGGGGTCCTTGTCCGTCTCGCGTGCCAGTGCCTCGGCTTCCGCGCCCGGTGTGACCGTTGCGAGTGGAATCAGGCGCCCTTCCGCCTTGGAGACGATCTTCTGCGCCACCACGAGCACGTCCCCCGTCTCCAGCGTGACGGGCAGCCGGGCAAGTCCCGCCAGCAACAGCGCGGCGAGATCGTCGCCGGCCTTGACCAACGGCAGGCCGGGGATGACATGAAATTGCAACACGTTTTCGGGCCCTTGCGGCGACATGGAGGCTGGGAGCCTACGCTTGCGGGGTGCATTTTTGAATCCGGTGGAGTGCACCCCTTCATGTTCACGGCGCGGCCGGGGCTCGGGTACCATGCGGACGCGTGCTGCTCCGTACGGTGGCGTACGCTGTCTGGTTCTGCCCGTGCGCGCCGGTCAGTGCCGCAAGCTGCACCCCGTCCAACCGAGGAGGTTCTCTTTTCATGACCGCTGAACATGCGCTGGCCCAAGGCCTCGCCATCAACGCCGCCCTCGAAACCCTGCTCGGCACGCTCCTGCGGAGAACCCGCGAACGGCTGAGCGCGCAGGGCCCGCTTGCCGAACAGCTCGATTCGGCGCAAGTCCTCGGCTACGAGTTCGCCTTCATCAAGGCCGAATTGCATGCCATGCGAGCGATGCTGGACTACGGACGGGCCTGTCTTGCACAGGACGACGCACCGCTGGAACACCGCATGGCGCTGGTATTCGCTGCGGATGCACTGCCCAAGATCCGGGCACGTTTCGAGCGCATTCGCCATGCCGCCGGGCTGACGCAAGAGGAATCCCTGTCGGCCTTCGAGAATCCGGATCTGCTCGAGTTCTGTGCGCTGCATGGTGCTCCCGAGTCTCTTGCCGCCTGTGGTGATGCATTGCTGGCGGCAGGTCATTGCGGTCGCTCGCTGCTCGACGAGGACAAGCAGATCATCGCGACCAGCTTTGCGCGCATCGCCGAGGAAGTCGTGGCCCCGCGGGCCGAGGAAATCCACCGCGAAGATCTCACCATCCCGGATGACATCCTCGCGGCAATGGCGGAGATGGGATGTTTTGCCCTCTCCGTGCCCGAGCGCTTCGGTGGCACCGCACCCGAGAGCGGTCACGACAACGTGGCAATGGTGGTGGTGACGGAAGAACTTTCGCGCGGCTCGCTGGCTGCGGCCGGGAGCCCACTCACCCGGCCCGAGATCGTGACGCGCGCCTTGCTCGCGGGCGGCAGTGAGGCCCAGATGGCGCAGTGGCTGCCCGGCATTGCCAAAGGCACGCCACTGTGCGCGATAGCGGTGACCGAGCCCGACTGCGGATCGGATGTGGCCGCGGTCCGCCTCAAGGCCACGCCCACTACAGGTGGCTGGCTGCTCAACGGTGCCAAGACCTGGTGCACCTTCGCCGGCAAGGCCGAACTGCTGCTGGTGCTCGCCAGAACCAATCCGGATCCGGCCGCCGGTCATCGCGGACTCAGTCTCTTTCTGCTGCCAAAACCCGCCACCGACGAGAAGTCCTTCGACGTCGCCATGCCTGGTGGGGGCAGACTCTCCGGCAAGGCCATTCCTACCCTGGGTTATCGAGGCATGCACTCCTACACCCTCTTCTTCGACCAGGTTTTCGTGCCTGCAGAGAATGTCGTCGGCGGGCCGGAGGCCGTGGGCAAGGGCTTCTATCTCACCATGGCAGGCTTTGCGGGCGGCCGCCTGCAGACGGCAGCGCGAGCCTGCGGCCTCATGCGGGCGGCCTTCGCCGCGGCCGCTCGGTACGCACAGGAGCGCTCGGTTTTCGGACACAAGCTCGCCGACTATCAGCTCACGCGCGCCAAGCTTGCGGTACTCGGCGCCTCGTTGCGCGCCTGCCAGGAGATGACCTACGCAGTGGCGCATCTGATGGATACGGGCGCCGGCCACATGGAGGCCAGTCTGGTGAAACTCTATGCCTGCCGCGCAGCGGAACTCCTTACCCGCGAGGCGCTGCAGATTCACGGCGGGATGGGGTACTCGGAGGAAACACCGGTGAGCCGGTATTTCGTGGACGCGCGCGTGCTCTCCATCTTCGAGGGCGCAGAGGAGACGCTTGCGCTCAAGGTGGTGGCGCGCGAGCTCCTGATGACGGCCTGAGTCGGCCAGGCTGCAGGGCCAGGTGCCGGGCTGAGGCCCGGCGCCTATGCCTCATGCGGCACTGCGGCTAGAATCCTCCGACCTCTCTCCCCTCTGACGAACGGCGTTTCACCATGCAAGATTTGTTGCCATGCAGGATTTGTTGAAAGGGCTGCGCATCGTCGAGGCCTCTGCCTTCATCGCAGCCCCCATGTGCGGCATGACCCTAGCCCAGTTGGGCGCGGACGTAATCCGTTTCGATCAAATCGGCGGCGGCATTGATTACCGACGCTGGCCGGTCACGGCGGACAATCACAGCATCTACTGGGCGGATCTCAACAAGGGCAAGCGCTCTTTCGCCGTGGATTTGCGCAGTCCCGAAGGGCGCGAACTGGTGCAGCGCCTGATCGCCGCGCCCGGGCCCGAGGCGGGCATCTTTTCCACCAATCTCCCGGCCAAGGGTTGGCTGTCCTGGGAAAGCCTCTGCGCGCTGCGGCCGGATGTGATCGAACTTGCCATCGTGGGTGACAGGCATGGCGGGACAGCCGTCGATTACACGGTGAACGCGCGCGTAGGTTATCCGGGATTGACCGGCCCCGAAGACGATGATCGCCCCATCAATCATGTGCTGCCGGCCTGGGACATCACCACCGCGATGCTCGCCGCCACCAGCCTGCTCGCCGCACTGCGCTACCGTGATCGCACCGGCCGCGGCCAGCGCATCGATTTGGCCCTGGCCGATGTGGCCTTCGCCACCATCGGCAATCTCGGTTTCATCGGCGATCGCGTGATCAATGGCACCACCCGCACGCGGGGCGGCAATTACCTCTATGGCGCTTTCGGTCGGGATTTCACTACCCGTGACGGCGTCCGCGTGATGGTCATGGCCATCAGCGCCAAGATGTGGAGCGGCCTGCTCGCCGCCACCGGGCTGGCTGACGCCATGGCGGCACAAGCCACGAGCCTCGGCCTGGACTTTGCCCAGGAAGGTGCGCGCTACACCGGCCGACGCGAGATCGCCGCCATCCTCGAACACTGGATAGGCCAGCATGCGTTCAACGAAGTGTCTGCCGCCTTCGAGGCCCAGGGCGTGTGCTGGGGTCGTTACCAGAATCTGACGGATCTCATCGACCATGATCCGGAAGTGTCTCCGGCCAATCCCATCTATCACCTCGTTGAGCAGCCGGACATCGGCACTTACCCGGTGCCAGGGATCCCTGCACACTTCAACGCCGTGCCGCGTGCCCCGGCTCGTCCGGCACCCCGACTGGGTGAGCACACTGACGAAATCCTGGCTGACATCCTCGGGCTATCGAGCGGTGAGATTGGCAGCCTTCACGACCGCGGCATCATCGCCGGTCCCCGCTGAACCCAAGAGACAATCACGGAAACCAAGAGCATGAGTACCTCGCGCCAGGAAACTTTCTCCGGCACCAAGGAAGTCGAAGACCATCTGCAACTCGATCTGGTGAAGCTCGATGCCTACCTGCAGGCACAGATCCCCGACTATGCCGGCCCGCTCAGCCTGAAACGCTTCAAGGGCGGACAGTCCAATCCCACCTACCAGCTGCTCACTCCGGGTCGCCGTTATGTTCTGCGCCGCAAGCCACCCGGTCCGCTGCTGCCCTCCGCGCATGCGGTGGATCGCGAATACCGGGTCATCAAGGCCCTGCATGGTGCCGGCTTCCCCGTGCCCCGGCCCTTCGTGCTGTGCGAGGATACTGGCGTCATCGGCACCATGTTCTACGTGATGGAAATGGTCGAGGGCCGGGTGCTGTGGGAGATGGGTCTCCCAGGGATGGCACCGGCCGAGCGCGGCGCCATCTATGATTCCATGGTTTCCACGCTCGCCCAGTTGCAGAGCCTCGACTATCGCAAGCTCGGGCTTGAGGGTTTCGGCAAGCCCACGGATTATTTCGCGCGCCAGATCACGCGCTGGGGCAAGACCTACGTCGTTTCAGAAACAGAGAAGATTCCGACCATGGACCGGCTCAATGTCTGGCTGCCGGCCAACGTGCCCGCGAATGAAGAGACCTCGCTGGTGCATGGGGACTACCGCATGGACAACATGATCATGCATCCCACCGAGCCTCGCGTGGTGGCGGTGCTCGACTGGGAGTTGTCCACCCTCGGCCATCCGCTGGGTGACTTCACCTACCACCTGCTGCCTTGGCTGCTGCCGACAATGGGCGACAAAGTGAGCAACCTCGGCGGCCTCGATCTTCCAGCCCTCGGCATTCCCACCATGGAGCAATACATCGCGCGCTACTGCGCCCTGACCGGCCGGTCCGGGATTCCGCACTTCGAGTTCTACACCGCTTACACGGTGTGGCGCCTCGCCTGCATCTACCAGGGCATCATCAAGCGCGTGGAGGAAGGCACGGCCGCCAGCAGCGAAGCACCCAAGAATGCGGATCTGGTGCGCGAGCTGGCAGATATCGCCTGGAGTTATGCCCTCAAGGCAGGAGCAAAATAAGTCATGAATCTCGATACCTTGCGTTTCCCGCCCTACGAGCTGCCCGCTTCACTCACGCCCCTGCGCGAGGAAGTGCGGGAGTTCCTCAAGGCTGAACTGGGCGCATACCGCCCCGTAGTCCGCAGCAACACCTGGGACGGCACCGACGCTGCCTTCAGTCGCAAGCTCGGCGCCCGTGGTTGGCTGGGCATGACTCTGCCCAAGGAGTACGGCGGCCATGGCCGCAGCGCGCTGGAGCGCTATGTGGTGGTGGAGGAAACGCTCGCGGCCGGCGCGCCGGTGGGCTACCACTGGGTGGCGGACCGACAAAGCGGCCTGATGGTGGCGCGCCTCGGCACCGAAGATCAGAAAAAGGCGATCATTCCCGCCATCACCAGCGGCGAGGCCTGCTTCGCCATCGGCATGAGTGAACCGAATTCCGGCTCGGATCTCGCCTCGGTCAAGAGCAAGGCGGAAAAAGTGGCGGACGGCTGGCTTCTGAACGGAACCAAGATCTGGACTTCGAACGCCCACAACGCCACCCACATGATCGCGCTTTTCCGGACCGACTTCGCGCCGGAGGCGAAACACAAGGGCTTGTCCCAGTTCCTGATCGACATGAAGACCGTGCGCGGCATCACACCGCGCCCGATCCGCGATCTCACCGGCCGCGGGCACTTCAATGAAGTCTCCTTCGTCGACGTGCTGCTGCCTCCCGATGCGCTGCTTGGCCGCGAGGGCGATGGCTGGAACCAGGTCACCGCCGAACTTGCCTACGAACGCAGCGGACCCGAGCGTTATCTCTCCTGCTTCCTGCTGCTGTCGGAGCTGATCAAGGTGCTGGACGGCAAAGCCAGCCCGTCCGCACTCGCCAAGATTGGCGCCGAGCTCGCCTGGGCCGCCACTCTGCGCAACATGTCGCTGTCCGTGGCCGGCATGTTGAACGAGGGCAAGGACCCCAGTCTCCAGGCTTCGGTGGTGAAGGATCTCGGCTGCCACTTCGAACAGCGTCTGCCGGGCCTCGCACAGGAACTGGTGGCTATGGAGCCGACGCTCTCGGATTCCGGCATCGACTACCAGCAGGTGCTGGGCAACCTCATGCTGCTGGCACCGTCCTTCTCGCTCAGAGGAGGCACCTTGGAAATCCTGCGCGGCATCATCGCGCGCGGTCTGGGAGTACGCTGATGAACGAAGCACAGAAAATCCTCGAAGACAGCGTCTCGCGCCTGTTCGCCGACAGCGTTGATCGCGAACTCCTGACCCGTATGGAACACGATCCCTGGGAAGCCGGCTTGTGGGAGGCCTGTGTCGAACTCGGCTTGCCCCTGGTGATGGTGAGCGAAGCGCGGGATGGCATGGGTGGCGGCTGGGTGGAGGGCTTCATCGTGGCTCGCGCCTGTGGCCAGCATGCGGTCCCGCTGCCAGTC
>Ga0315906_10003367_pt1 | contig 21236 bp, 14 predicted proteins | sample LakEriMetagenome_4_FD_203526 | JGI IMG/M metagenome (GOLD analysis project Ga0315906, IMG submission 203526) | Freshwater fungal communities from buoy surface, Lake Erie, Ohio, United States - Buoy 2 MA122 | ecosystem: Environmental > Aquatic > Freshwater > Lake > Lake biofilm | place: USA...
ACGTCGATCTCGACCGCCGAGCCGGCGAGCGCGCGGACGCGGTCGTTGCGCGCGAGCGGCGGCTGCGGGACGAACGCCTGCTGCGCACGCTCGACGGCGCGGGCGAGGTTGATGCGGCCCCAGCCGAAGGTCTCGCCGTTCGCCTCGGTCTCCCACGGATCGCAGCTGTGCATGAGGACATGCTCGGCGTGCGTCGCGGAAAGCGCGGGATTCGCCGAGCGGATCAGCGCGAGCGCGCCGTTCGCGACCGGAGTCGCCATGCTCGTGCCCGAGGCGTTTCCGTAGGTTCCGTTGGTGACCGAGCTGAGGATCGAGACGCCGGGCGCGAAGAGGTCGACGCCGCGGCCAAAGCCGCTGAAGCTCGCGCGCGCGTCGGCCTGGTCGCTCGCGCCGACGACGAGCACGTTGTCGAAGTCCCAGCCGGCGTGATCGACCGCGGAGTTGCCGCCGGCCCAGAGCAGCGAGGAATCGAGCGAGCGGATGTACGCGCCGGTGGTCTCGATCGACGGATTGCCGATGCCCGAGTAGCTCGCGCTGACGACCTTCGCGCCGTTCTCCGCGGCCCACGAGGCGCCTTCGAGGAGATCCGACATGTACGCGCCACCGTTCGAGGCTTCGCTGACGCGGATCGGCATGATGCGGAAGTTCCAGCCCATGCCCGAGACGCCGACGCCGTTGTTGCCGGCGGCCGCGGCGCAGCCGGCGACATGCGTGCCGTGGCCGTTGATGTCGGCGAGCACTCCGCCGTCGGACTCGGCGGTGTTGCTGACGGCGTTGTAGCCGGGCACGCGGTTCTGGAGGTCTTCGTGCGCGCCGGCGATGCCGGTGTCGGTGACGGCGACGATGAGCTCGGTCGCGGCGTCGGCGCGGTGGAGGTCCCACGCGGCGGCGGACTGCATCATGACGTGGTGCCATTGCTCGCCGAAGCGCGGATCGTTGGGAACGACCGTCGGGAAGAGCATCCAGTCGGGCGAGACGTACTCGAAGAGCCCGGTCGCGAGGAGTGCGGCCGCGACGGCGTTCTCGGCGACGCCCGGGCGCGCCGGACCTTCGGCGACGACGAGGAGGTGCTCGTCGGTGCGCGGCTCGTGGCGAAGGCCTCGCGCGACGCGCGCGAGCTCCGCGGAGGCGCGGGCGCGGTCGACGGGCGCGAGCCCACGGGCGATGCGCGCGATCATGCGGCCGGTGAACTCCTGTTCGCCGGGCGTCTCGACGAAGAGTTCGCGCGGCGCGGGCGCGGGCGCGTCGACGACGACCGCGCGCTTGGCGTCGGCCGAAACCGCTGCGCGCTGGGACTTCTCAGCACCGGCGAAGGCGGCGCCCGCGAGCACGACGGCTGCGACGAGCGCGCCCATGCGGGCGGCGGAGGCGAACGGCGACGGGCGGAGGATTCGAGAGCGTTCGTGCATCATGCGAGGACTCGTCTGGCGGCAGTCCTCGGAATGTACGCCCCCATCGCCGGGATCGAAGCGCCGTCCCCCGCGATTCGCTGCGATCGCAGGGAGGTGGTGACTGAGAATGCCGTTCCGCAAGGCAACCGAGCACCCAACCCAGCCGAAAGTCGAAGCGATCGAGCGGAGCCTCGGCCGCGGAGCGTTCCGATCAAGGACGGCGCGATCAAGGCGCCCGATCCACGAGCCGTTGCGCACCGACCCCCTCGCCTCTCGCCGGCAGGGCGAACAGCGGCTCGTGGATTTCATCCGCCGCGTCCCGCCCCTGCGCGGAATCAAACGTCGGCCTGCACATCCCGCAAAGACGGAGTCCGCGCTTCAACCGACTCGCTCCTGTCCGGTCTTTGGGACCCTACGCCTTGCGACACGATCGGCCGCTGTCATACTGCCTTGACCGGCTGTGGCCGGCCTTCGATCGGAGCAATCCGCATGGGCAGGCAACTCGCAACGGCGACAGCGATTGGAATCGCATGCACGCTCGGACTCGTGATATCGGCCGCGGCTGAGGCGCAGGGCCCTCCGAGGCCTCTCCGTCCATCCCTCGCCAACGCAGGTCTCGATGGCATCGCGAAGGTCGACCGAGCACTCTTCCGCATCGAATGCCTCGACGGCAGCGGCTCGGGGTTTCAGTTTCTGCATCCGGGCTACGTCCTGACCAACCGGCACGTGGTGGAGTCGGTTGCCGTCGGTTCCGAGGTCGATCTCAGGCCAGTGCAGTCGAACGCGGACGGAAGCGTCGGAGTCGGAACTGCAGTGAAGGGCACCGTCCGCTACAAGCATCCGGAGCTCGACGTCGCCGTGATCGAGATGCCCGCAAACATCTCACCGATCCGGCTTGCCCCAGTCGACGTGGGCGGATTGAAGTATGTCGCTCGCGGATCGGAACTGCTCGCACACGGATTCCCGGGGATCGGCAGGTCAAGCGGGCCGACGATCTCGCGCGGCATGCTGTCGGCGCACTATCAGGATCCACTGTCAGGTCAGACGTTCTACATCACGGACACCGCGCTCTCGCCCGGCTCGTCCGGCGGACCGGTCACCGACTCCAGCGGTACGGTCATCGGCATCGCGACCGCTGTATCGATCGTCGTCGACGGAGCCGGCAGCAGTTGGGGATACGTGCTCCCGATCTCGAGCATCGAGGAGGCCTTGGGGTGCAGCAAGGGTTTCGCTGCCCTTCCGAAGCCGTTTGATACCGCACCTCATGTCGCCGCGATCCGCGCCGCATCAAGCGCGGCGAAGGCGCTCAGTGCCTTTCACGCTGGAGCTCGCGATGCCGCGAAGTCCTGCGCCTCGCCCGATGAACTCGCCAACGCCCTCGAATCGATCACCGCCGCGGTGACCCGCACGAGGGTGCCGTTCGAACGCGCGGAGTGGAAGCAGGTCTGCGAACTGGCCTTCGCGACGGACCTTGCGCTGTTCACGCGGCTCCTCGAATTCAACTTCCTCGACGCAGACGAGAAGCAGGTACAGCGACTGGCCGAGGCGGTGCTTCATGACCAGCGCCTCGGCGTCTGGATGACCGAGGCGCACAACCGCTCGAGCGAGGGACTCAGCCCGCAGGAACGGCGCGTCCGCGACGTCGAGTACTTCGCGACATGGGCCCGCCAGATCGCAGGCGCTATCGAGAAGGCTGAGTCACACTGCGGAGAGATGCAGCGCGCCGTCAGCGCGCTCGAGTCGGACGGGCCCGTCGATCGAAGGAACATCCGCGCGTTCGCGGGCGCGCTCGCGCCGCTCATGCAGGCCCATGTCGGCGTCACCGTCCTGGATCCCGAATCGGTCGATCTGAGCGACGCGACGCTTCCGGCCAGAGCGCGGCAGACGCTGCGGATCTGCAAGGCGGAGATGGAGAACTGCCTCGAGCAGTGGAGAGCACTCTCGCCCGACTGCATCGAGGCCGCGGGAGAGGCGCTCAGCCACTTCGGTGCAAACGACGTGGCGCAGCCCGACGTCGTCGGCGATTCCGCGCGGCCCGAACAATCCGATCTCTCGGCCGGCGGTTTTTCGACGTACCTTGCGAAGAACGGCTGGAGCGAGTGGGGCGCCGTACAGCGATCCACCGCTCAGGACGGCGGCGATACCTTCTCCGTCGACTTCGACGAGGCTCCTGGAGTCGCGCTCGGCATCGTGACCTCGCGAAAGGCGAGGAACCTCTCGCTGAAGATCGAGGCCGAAGGCGCCGATCCCGACGTCCTCTACATGAAGCAGGGCGACGGAATCTGCTTCGGCGCGGTCGAGATGCGCAGCGACAAGAAGATCGAGTTCACCTTCAAATCCGCGGATGAGGCTGAGTTCGACTACGCCTTCACGGTGCTCTACAGGCCGTCGCAGTTCGGCGAGATGCGCGAGTCGGCGAAGCGCGTCGCCGCGCAGCTGGTCGAGATCGGCGCGCAGTACTCGCCTCTCGGCGGCGGGAGCCACTCGGACTTCACCTTCGATGCGAACGAGTGGAGCAGCTTCCTCGTGGTCAGCCTTGAGCCGCGCCTGCTCGATATCGACATCGAGGTCTTCGACCCCGACGGTAAGATGGTCGGCTCCGATGTCGAGGCGGACTCGTTCCCTATGGTCTTCACCGGCGACGCCCGCAGGGGCCAGTACACCGTGAGGCTGAAGAACTCGAGCACCGAGCACGCATCCGCTGACTGGATGATCTTCGGACTCCGGCGGAAGTAGGCACCTCGCGCGCGAACGCCGGCGACGACCACCGTCCGAATGGGCATCGGACCGAGGCGCGGGTTTGGCCCGACAGGGATCGACAGGGCTTCCCGTGGCGCTGCGATCGCAGGGAGGCGAGCGCGGAGCGCACGGCTCCCTGCGCCACCCCCTCAGGAGCACGGCCCCCAGCCCGCGAGCAGGATCGCGAGATCCGCGGCGTCGGTGTCGCCGTCTCCGTCGAGGTCGGCGCCGCCCGTCCCCCACGCGCCGAGCAGCGCCGCGAGGTCGGCCGCATCGCGCGCGCCGCTGCCATCGAGGTCGCCCACGCAGTCGGCGACCGCGGGCACGGCCGCGACGGCGAAGTCGTCGAAGTAGCCGAAGGCGTTCAGCGATCCCGGCGACGCGTCGGTCGTCGCGAAGAGGTTCGTCGCGTAGACGCTGCCGTTCGCGGCGGTCGTATGCGTCGCGACGACGACGCCGTTCATCTCGAGCGCGGCCTCGCCGGTGTCGACGTCCCAGCGGTACACGAAGTCGTTCCACGCGCCGAGCGGCGCGGTCGCGCCAGTCGCAACGCGGTTCGCGAGCGCGTAGCCGCCGTTCAGCAGCGAGATCGCGCCCGTCTGCGCCGAGACCAGGAAGCCGCCGGAGGTCTCGAAGGACGATCTCGAGATCATGATGCCGAAGGTCGACGCGAGCGCCTGACCGCTCGGCACATGGATCTTGACGCGCGTCTCGAGCACGCGGTCGCCGCCAGCGCTCGCCTTCGCCCACTTTCCGCTGTTCGCCAGATCCAGCCACGCCTTCGTGCGCCCGGCGTTGAAGCGCTCGGTGCAGAGCCGGACCATGCGGCCCCGGCCACCGTACGGGTCGACGCCGCCCGCGACGCCCGGACCGATCACGTTCGCCGGAATCTGCGGCGAGTTCACGGCGCCGCTGACCGCCCAGGTGCCGCCGGTGCCGCTCCACGCGACCTGCCCCGACAGCGTGCCGGTGCCGTAGGAATCGAACGACGTCGCGTAGATGTCGGCGGCGGAAGCCACGCGGGAAACCGAGGCGGTGAGCAACGCGACGATGGTGGCGGATCGGAGCACCCGTCGAGGATGCCACGGGAACGGTGCGATTCAAGCGAAAGGCGGGCGGCCACGCGCCGAGCCGAGCCGCGCCCAACCGAGCCGACCGCATCGGGACGACGCCCCAGAAGCGCGCCGAACTGCGAGAACCCGACCGCGGGTGCGGAACTCCTGCACAACGCCGCCACCAACCGCCCGAGGCCGTCTCGGGGACTCCCTCGGCGCGAAAGAAGGCAAACTCCGATGAAGAACCGCACCACCCCCTCCCCCACCCGTCTCGTCTCCGCTCTCGCCATCGCCGCATCCGCGACCATCGCGGGGCAGGCCTCCGCGGTCCTCCTCACGAATCCCGGATTCGAGATCAGCGCGTTCACCTCGGCGTCGAACGTGCTCAACAACTTCACCGGCTTCCAGGGCGTCTGGGGCATCGAGGTCGGCGGCATCACCGTCGCGGCCCTTGGCGTCACCCCCGCCGCGGGCAACAACATGCTCGGCATGACCGACGACGGGCTCAGCTACACGCAGACCTTCCAGGCGGTCGACGTCTCGTCGTACGCCGCGCTCATCAACTCGGGCAACGCGACGGTCAACGCGAACGCGCTCTACAACACCAACGGCGGCTACACCGGCGCGTTCGCGCTCGTGAACGTGATGTTCTTCAGCGCCTCGAACTTCGGATCGATGCTCGGGAACTCCGGAAACGGCACGCTCAACCTCGACGCGAATCCGAACACTTGGGAGCAGGCGTCGATCTCCTCGCTGATTCCGGTCGGCACCACCTGGCTCGTCTACCAGGTCGCCTATCAGAACGCCTCGATCTTCACGAACACCGGCTTCGTCGACCAGACCTACATGGACATCACCGCGGTGCCGGCGCCGGGCGCGATCGCGCTCGTCGGCCTCGCGGGATTCGTGGGCCGCCGTCGCCGGTAACCGCCGCCGCCTCGCCGTCCGCAGCGCGCAGATACTCGAGAAACTGCCGCGCGGACGGCGAGAGCGCACGATCCTCGAGCTCGATGATCGCGAAGGTCCGGCCGAGCCACGGCGCGTCGATCGGAAGCGCGACGAGCACGCCCTCCGCAAGCTCGCGCGCGACAAGGCACATCGGCATGAGGCCGATCGCGTCGCTCTCGGCGACGATCCGCTTCATCATGCTCGGCGAGTCGCAGGTGATCGCCGGCGGCGCCGCAGCGGGATCCTCGCCAACCTCGCCGCCTCGCAGGAAGTTCGAGAGGAGGTCGGGCGGAATGCGCGTCGTGAGCGCGAGCGGATGGCGAAGGGCCTCGCGGAGCCCGACCCGGGCGCCCGAGAGCAGCGGATGCCCGGCGCGCACCACCAGATGCCCCTTGTGCCAGGAGAGGGGCGTCGTGCGAAGCCCGCGCTCGAGCTCGGCCGTGCGCAGGTCGCCGATCGCGAACTCGATCTCGCGCCGGCGCAGCATCTGGAGCAGCGTGTCGATCCCGTTCGAGACCGCCGTGAGCTTCAGCGACGGATGGGCGCGCGACATGCGCGCCATCGCGCCGGCGACGAACATCTCCGACGGGTAGACGCCCGCGCCGAACCGCAGCTCGCCGCTCTCGAGTCCGCGGATCAGCCGCATCTCGCGCGCGAGATCGTCCGCCTGCGCGATCAGCCCGCGCGACTTCGCGAGGAACACGCGCCCGGCGTCGGTCGCCTCCGCGCCCGACGAGGTGCGGCTGAACAGCGTGGCTCCGACGCGCCGCTCGAGCTCGAGGATGCTCCGCGACAGCGCCGGCTGCGAGATGCCGAGCGCACGCGCCGCGCGCTGGAAGTTCCGATGCTCCTCAAGGGCGACGGCATGCCGATGGTGCCGGAGCTCGATGTCCATGCATCTAGAGTATCGGATTGAGGCATTCGATGCATTGGACGCATCGATGGCAGCCCCGTACCTTCCGCAGCAATCTCCCGGGAATCTCCCGGGAAAGTCCACTCCGGAGGTTTCATGACCGTCGTCACCCGCCAGCTCTCCAGGCTGCTGTCCCTCGTCCGTCCGATCCTTCCGGCGGTCGCGGCATGCGCCATCGCGATCCCGGGCGCCTCCGTCGCCACCGCGGCATCCGCCGACGGCGCCCAGAAGGCACCGGCGAAGAAGCCCAACATCGTCGTCATCTGGGGCGACGACATCGGTCAGTTCAATGTCGGCGCGTACAACATGGGCATGATGGGCTACAAGACGCCCAACATCGACCGCATCGGGCGCGAGGGGGCGATCTTCACCGACTGGTACGGCCAGCAGAGCTGCACCGCGGGGCGCGCCGCCTTCATCACTGGTCAGTCGCCGATCCGCACCGGCCTGACCAAGGTCGGCCTGCCCGGCGCGCCCGAGGGCATGAAGAAGGAGGATCCGACGATCGCGACCCTGCTCAGGGCGCAGGGCTACGCCACGGGGCAGTTCGGCAAGAACCACCTCGGCGACCGCGACGAGATGCTGCCGACCGCGCACGGGTTCGACGAGTTCTTCGGCAACCTCTACCACCTCAACGCGGAGGAGGAGCCGGAGAACCCCGATTACCCGAAGGATCCGGCGTTCAAGAAGAAGTTCGGCCCGCGCGGCGTGATCCACAGCTTCGCCGACGGCCGCATGACCGACACCGGCCCGCTCACCAAGAAGCGCATGGAGACGATCGACGAGGAAGTCACCGCGAAGGCGATCGATTTCCTCGAGCGCACGAAGAAGTCCGACAAGCCCGTGTTCCTGTGGTGGAACTCGACGCGCATGCACATCTTCACGCACCTCAAGGCCGAATCGGAAGGCAAGACCGGCCTGGGCGTCTACGCCGACGGCATGGTCGAGCACGACGCGCATGTCGGAATCCTCCTCGCGAAGCTCAAGGAGCTCGGCATGGAGGAGAACACGATCGTGATGTACGCGACCGACAACGGCGCCGAGACCTTCACCTGGCCCGATGGCGGCACCACGATGTTCAAGGGCGAGAAGAACACGCAGTGGGAGGGCGGCTACCGCGTCCCGTGCATGATCCGCTGGCCCGGCACCATCAAGCCCGGCACCATCGTCAACGACATCGGCGCGCACGAGGACATGCTGACCACGCTGCTCGTCGCCGCCGGCGACACGACCGTGAAGGAAGACCTGCTCAAGGGCCGCACCATCGGCGCCATGAACTACAAGGTGCACCTCGACGGCTACGACCTCGCCCCCGCGCTCGCGGGCAAGGCCGCGTGGCCGCGCAAGGAGTTCATCTACTGGACCGACGACGGCAGCGTCGCCGCGCTGCGTTACGGCGACTGGAAGGTGACCTTCCTCGAGCAGCAGGCCGAGGGCCTCGATGTGTGGCAGCAGCCGTTCGTCGAGCTGCGCGCGCCGCTCCTCACCAACCTCCGCATGGATCCGTTCGAGCGCGCCCGCGGGGAGCACGCGATCGGCTACCAGCGCTGGTGGCTCGAGCACGCCTTCATGATCGCTCCCGCCGGCGCGTACGTCGGCCAGTGGCTGCAGAGCTTCCGCGACTTCCCGCCGCGGCAGAAGCCCGGAAGCTTCAACCTCGAACGCGTCATGGAGGCGGTGACGAAGCCGCAGGGCCAGTGACGCGACGGGCGCGGACCGCGCCGGCGCTCCGCGCCCACGACGACGACAGGCTGCGCAACGGCGCGTGATCATCACGCGCCGTTGCGCGTCTTGATCGGCGGTCACGCTCTCGTCGTGGCGCGATTGCGCTCCGTGCGCGCGACGGATCTGCCGAGCGCCGACTTCGACAGCGACGGCCAGGAATGCGGCCGATGCCGCGAAGTCTCCGGCTTCCGCCTCGAGAAGCGCGACGCCTCAGCGCGCCGGGATGGTGAGCAGCGGAGCGGCTGCCGGCGGTCCGGCCTGGATGCGGTGCAGCTCGAGGAGCAGCGCCAGCATGTCCTTCGTGGCGATGTCGTCGCGCGCGACGCTGTAGTGCCAGCCCGCATACTGGACGCAGACGAGCGCGTCGGCCGGCGGCTTCTCGGTGGCGCGCACCGACAGCGCTCCGGACTTCGGCCCGGGCTTGGTCCACGCGGCCTGAGACGCCGGAGTCTCGACGTCGTGCGCGGCGACGAACATGGCGGAGAAGAGCGAGCGGAGCTGGAAGCTCTCGACGCCGATCGTCCGCTCCGGAGTCTTCAGGTCGACGCCGCCGTCCTTGCGGAAGACGACGAGCAGCTGCCCACGCTCCTCGTTCGCCTCGAGGTCGCGGAAGAAGGCGAGGAACGCATCGCGGGTCGGCGAGTCGTGCATGCCGAGCAGCTGCGTCCCGTCCGGGAGGACGACGCGCTCGACGAGCAGCCCGGCCAGCTTTCCGATCGGCCACCGCGCGCGCACCAGCATGCCGAAGGTCTGCGGCGAGATCTCGGTCATGAACTGCTGCACGTAGTCCTTGCCCTCGATCGGGCTGTACGAGATCGTCGGCTTCGCCGAGAAGGTGTAGCTTCCGCTCACGCCGACCAGCGACTGGTCGCCCTGCTGCAGCGTGGCCTGCGGACCGCCCGAGAAGCTGTTCTCGTACGACGCAGTCAGCGTTCCCGCCTGCAGGAACATCGGGCTCTCGCGGTAGTGGATGCGCACGAGGTTGAGCAGCAGCTGCTCGGACTGGTTGGCCTGCAGGATCGCGTTGTAGTCGGCGAAGTCCGCGCGAAGGGTCTCCTTCGCCATGTCGCAGCCGCCGGCGGCGAGCAGCGCCGCGAGGGCGGAGGCGGCGAGGAAGGACGGGCTCGGCTGCAGGGGTTCGGACATCGGGGTGTTCTCGCTGGGTGGCCGGATGGTTCGCTCCCGACGGAAGGCGCGCGCCGCGCTACGCGTTCGATCTCGCCTCGCCGTCGCCGCGCACGAGCTGCGGCCCGAGCCCGAGCCCATGCTCGTCGGCGACCGCGAGGATCTCGACGAGGAACGCATGGCGCGCATCGGTCTCGGCCCCGTCGTCCTTCGCGTCGAGGAAGGCGTTGCACTGGACCATGATTCCGTCCCGCCCCACGCCGGACACGCCGATCGTGGTGCGGCCGGCGATGAACGCCGGATTCGCCGCCATCCGCTCGCGCAGCGACGCGATGAAGCGCTCGACGCGATCGAGCGTCGCGCCCTGCGTGACGGTGAGCTGGAGCCCGAGCGGCCGCGGACGCTTCGGCCCGAGATTCACGATGGTGACGGCGGCGAGCGCGGCGTTCGGCACCGCGAGCACCGAGCCGTCCGCGCTGCGGATGCGCGTCGAGCGGAAGCCGACGCCCTCGACCACGCCGGACAGCGTGCCCGCGGCGCCGCCGTTGCACTGGATCCAGTCGCCCACGCCGAACGCTCGGTCGCCCACGAGCACGCCCGCGCCGAAGAACTGCGCGATCGTCTGCTGCGAGGCGAAGGCGATGCCGATGCCGCCGATGCCGAGGCCCGCGAGCACATGCGTCGCGGGAATCGACGAGAAGTACGCGGCGACCACGCATGCACCCGCGACCACGCCCACCCGCAGGCAGCCCCGCAGCAGGCTCACCGCGAGGTCATCCGCGCTCGAACTGGTGCGCGAGGCCACGCGCGCGAGCCGATCGCACCCCACCGACACCAGGTGCCACGCCACGATCGCCGCGGCCACGCTGAGAAGCGCGCCCGCGACCGGCATCACGGCGAGGAGATACCTGTGCGGAATGGCGAGCAGCCCGGGCACCGGGGCGAGCATGAGGCCCGTGGCCAGCGCCCACAGCGAGCCGCGCACGAGGGCCGTGTCGGGCTCGACCGATCCCGACGCGCGCCGCATCAGCGCGAAGCCGACCATCGCCGCCACGCGGCCCGCGACGAACGACGCGACCAGCAGCACGAGCAGCGCGAGCGCCTGCCAGGCCTCGAACCCGAGCCTCCGGGCCAGCAGCACCGGCGCATGCGCGCCCACGAAGTCGCGCATCGCGAAGTACGGCGACGAAGGCGGGCTGCCGAGCGCGCGAGGCTGCATGCCCGCGAGCGGCCTGGTCACGAAGTCGAGCCGCCTCGCGTTCGCCACGGTCGCCGCGCTGAAGCGCCACGGCGCATCGGGCGCAGGACCCGAGGGCGCGATCACGATCGAGCCCTCGGGATGCTCGAAGAGCACGCACGGGTCGCGGTTCGTCGGATCATCGGACACCGACTGCAGGCAGTCGAAGCCGATGTTCTGCAGCGCGTGGCCGATGTAGCCGGCCGCCAGCTCGCCATCGGTGTCGCGCAGGGCCTCGGGAAGCTCGCTGAGGTCGAGCGCCGACACCGCGAGCGCGCGCCCGTTGCGGTGCCAGTCGACCATGCCGGCGAGGAACGCATGCATGCAGTCGCGCGGCGACTGCAGCTTGCGGAACGACTGCTGGGACGGAAGCGCCGCGCCTGCCACGAGCGACTTGCGCAGGGCCTCGATGGCGCTCCTGTCGGGGATCGCCACGCGCCATGCGCCGGCCTCGTTCCTGTGGATCTCGATCGGGAGCTCGCCCGCGGGATGCAGCCGCTCGAGCGCGACCGACACGCGGTCGCCGTCCGCATGCGGAGGCACCTCCCAGTACCGGAAGGTGGTGAGCTCGACGAGCGCGATGAACTCGCGAAGCTGCTGCAGGCGCTCCTCGGCGGGCTGCGCAAGCGCCGACGGCGTGAACTCGGCCGCCTTGACCACGCGCGGCCAGTAGCCGTCGTGCCCGAGGCGGACCTGCGTGGCCGCGAACACGAACTCCACGAAGGCCGCGCGCGGGCTGTCGAGCCGGGCGGCCTCGGGCGCATCGCCATCGCGCACCCGCTTGCCCGTCACCCAGCCGCGCACCTCGTCGCGGCCGATGAAGCTGCTGCCACCGCCCTCGAGCACGAGCCGCAGCGCGTAGGCGCGGCCGCCCTCCGACCGCGTGGCGACCAGCGTCCCGCCGTCGGCGCCGCCCTTGATGCGCGAGCCGAGGAGCTCGACCTCGCCCGTCACCGTGGCGCCGTCCTGCGTGAACTTCACGAACGCGCTGCCACCGTTCCACCGCAGGTCCCACTGGCCCGCCCAGTCGCCCGACCCGCCGGCGTGCGCGGCCACGGCCGTGAGCAGGCTCGCGAGGACGGCGATGAAACGCGCGGCGATGGTGCGCATGGGGCGGGCGGCTCGGACTGCCGCGGGGATCGCCTCGCGGGAGCCCGAATGTACCGCGAACGCGCCCCGCGCTGGCATCCGTCCGAGTGAAACGCAACGACGCGGCCCCGCCGGTGATTCCGACGGGGCCGCGCGATGGTGCTGGCGAAGCCATCCGCGCCGATGGCGCGGGGGACGGTCAGTTGTCCTTGCCGTCGGCCGAAGCCTGCGCCTTCTTCGTGGTTCCCGCGCTCGGCAGGATGACGGTGTCGACCGCGTGGATCACGCCGTTCGACGCCTCGACGTCGGCGATGACGACGGTCGAGCCGTTGAGCATCACCTTGCCATCGACGACCTTCACAGCGACCGGGCTGCCGAGCACGGTCGGGACTTCGGTCATCTTGACGACCGCGTCGCTGTAGGCGGCGACGCCCGGCACGACGTGGTAGGTCAGGATGTCGACGAGCTGCTTCTTGTTCTCCGGCTTGAGGAGCATCTCGAGCGTGCCCGGCGGGAGCTTCGCGAAGGCCGCGTCGGTCGGCGCGAGCACGGTGAACGGACCCTTGCCCGAGAGCGTCTCGACGAGGCCGGCGGCCTTGACCGCGGCGACGAGCGTGTTGAACGAGCCGTTCTTCGCGGCGATGTCGACGATCGTGCCGTCGACCGGCAGGATGACGGTGTCGATCACATGGATCACGCCGTTCGAGCAGGCGATGTCGGTGGCGGTGACGGTGGCGCCGTCGACCGAGACCTTCGCGCCGTCGACCTTGATGTCGACGCGCTGGCCGTTGACGGTGCCGGCGTACTTGAGCTTGACGACATCGGCGGCCTTCACGCTGCCCGGGACGACGTGGTAGGTCAGGATCGCGGCGAGCTTCGCCTTGTTCTCAGGCTTGAGCAGCATCTCGAGCGTGCCGGCCGGGAGCTTCGCGAAGGCCTCGTCGGTCGGCGCGAACACGGTGAACGGGCCGGTGCCGTTGAGGGTCTCGACGAGGCCGGCGGCCTGCACCGCGGCGACGAGGGTCTTGAAGCTGCCGGCGGCGACGGCCGTCTCGACGATGGTCGACTTGGTGGCGGCGGTCGGCGCCGGGGCGGCCTTGGCGGGCGCGTTCTGGGCGCCCATGGGCGCGGCGGCGAGAAGGATCGAGACGGCGATGGTCGAAAGCATGAAGTTCCTCTGTGACGGTTCGGATAGCGCCAAGGGGACAACGACCCCTGCCGACGCGGCAGGTCGTCCCATCCGGGCGACGGATCCAGATTGAGGCACCGGCCGAGCCGGAGCGCCCGCAGGATTCGTCAGCCGCGGCCGCGCGGATTCGCTGGTTCGAGCGAATGCTCCCACTGCGTCTGCGGAGATGGGTGACCGGAGGTCGCGGGCGCGCTCCGACCGCCCCCCCGCCTACTCGAGCAGAATCGACAGGCAGGTGAGCGAACCGTCGGCCTTCGCGATCTCGCCGAGGCCGAGCTCGACGATCCGTAATCCGCGGCGCTCGAGCGCCTTACGGACGCTCGGGTGGCCCTCCGCGACGAGCGCGGTGCCGTTCACCACCACGGCGTTCGCGGCGTAGGACTCCTCGCGCGGAATCGCCACGACCTCGAGCCCCCGGAACAGCTCGGCGTCGACGGCGCCCTCCGCCACGAGGACCGCGCCGTCGTCGATCCGAGAGGCGACGCACTTGAGATGCAGGTGTCCGTGCACCGGAACCTCGACGACCTCGAAGCCGAGCGCGCCGAAGACCTCGCGCACGCGCTGCGCGCCCTCGGCGTTCGTGCGCCCGGATCGGCCCACGAACCAGGTCTTGCCGACGCGCAGGCAGTCGCCTCCGTCGATCGTCGCGAGCGCGCCGGTGCGAGCCACGCCGTGCGTGCGCGCGAGCACCGCCGCGACCGAGTCGGCCTCCCCGACACGCGACGGCGCGCCCGAGCGCGTGATCAGCGCCGTGCCGCCTGCGACGAGCGCGCAATCCTCGACGAAGCAGGCGTCCGGATGCGCGTCGAGCGGCGGAAGCTCGACGACCGCCAGCCCAGCCGCGCGCAGCGCGTCGACATACCGCGCATGCTGCACGCGCGCGAGCGCGACGTCGATCTCCGACGCGGCGGCGCGCTGCACGATCGCGTCGCGGAAGGTCGCGGAGATGCCGCGGACGATGGCCCTGGTCGCCTGCACGCGCGCGACGATACCTCAGGACCGCGCACGATCGCACATGTGCCGCGCCCGCGCGTCCCGTTACCGCCTGCCGCCGTGAAAGCCGCCGGCGCGTCCGAGGCGCCCGCTGGAGCCGCCGCTGAAGCCGCCGCCCCACGAGCGAGATCCCGACGACGCACGGCCGTCGAAGCCCCCGCCGCCCGGCTGCCAGCGGCTCGCGTTCTCGCTGCGCCAGTCGCCATCGGCCCGCGTCGCCGCCTGATGGCGCAGCGAGTTGCTCGTGGCGCTGTCGCTCACGTCGTTCCAGCCGTCCTTGTTGTACTGCTGGAACGAGTCGGAGTCGCCGTCGTACTTGTAGACGCTGCCGTCGTGCGTCGCGTACACGTTGTTTCCCGCGGAGATCGCGGTGCCGTCCGGCCCACGCGCGACGCCCCACGCGCCGTTGTCGGTCTTCACGCCAGCGACCGACGCGCTCTGGCCCGTCTTCGTGTTGCCCACGGTGCCCGCACCCGCGACCACATCGGTGTCGCCGCGGTTGCCCGCGGCAACCACCCCGCCGCGCGCGTAGTTGCCCGTCGTAGGGTTGTAGCCCGCGCCGCGCGCGCCTTCGGCCCAGTTGCCGGTGTAGGCGTTCTCCACGACGCCGCGCTGCCCGATGGTCCTCGCGCCCGTCGCCGAGTTGTAGGACATGCTCGTGTGCGTCGACCACGCGTTGCCGGTCCACGCGTTGTAGCCCGCGCTCGAGCGCGACATCGTCGAGACGTCGCCCCACTGGTGGTAGACGTTGCCCGAGGTCGCGGCCCAGCCGCCCGGGCCCCACGCGTACGCGCCGTGCGGGCCGTAGCCGCCCCAGTACGGACCCCAGCACGGATACGGTCCGCAATGCCAGGTGCTATCGCCGATCGCCCAGCCCACGGCCATGCCGGCGCCGAATCCGAACGCCCATCCGGCCCAAGGGTTGTAGCTCATGCACGCGCCGTAGCCGTAGGTCATCGGAACGGGCACCCATGTCTCGACGCAGTACGGCGAGTAGATGTAGCCCGTGCCGTACACGACGACGCCGTCCTGCGCGTACGCCCCGAAGTAGCCCGGCGTGTAGCCGACGACCACGTACTGCGGCGTCGCGCTGTACACGCGCACGAAGGTGACGAAGTAGTACGGGCTCGCGGGCGGGATCGTGTAGAGGATCGGCGCGACCCACTGCGCGACCTTCCACGGACCGGTGAACGACGGACCCGTGAACCAGACGCCCTTCTCGACCGCCCAGTAGGTGCTCGAGTCGGTGCGGAAGACCGGCGTGCTGCAGTTGGACGCGACCTCGACCTTGCCCGAGCCGATCGTCCCGCCGATCTTCGTCCACTTCACCGACGCACCGGCGTAGGTGGGCTGCGCGAGCGCCTCGGTGAGCGGCACGCGCGCGGTCTGCGGCACGGTGTTCGCGATCGAGGCCTCCTGCGCCTGCGCGGTGCCGGGGATCGACGCCAGCACGTTCTCTTTCGGGCTTTCGGCGGGGATCATCATGAACGCGGCCGGCAGCGAGCTCGCGGGGACATAGGTCCACGGTCCGCCGAGGTCCGCCGATGTGAACCAGCGGCCCGACACCAGCACGAAGCACGCGCCGGTCGCGTCGAGGCGGAAGATGTTCGCGCTCGTGTTCAAGACGAACGAGAGCCCCGAGCTCGCGATCGAGGACCATCTCGGCGCGCCCTCGGTGACGAGGATCTCCGCCGGCGCGGTCGACACCACGATCGTCGGGGCCAGCGTCGCCAGCGACACCGTCTGCGACTGGCTCGACTGCTGCATCGCGGTGTCGTCGGGACTGGGCGCGAGCAGGTTGATCTGCGGCTGCGAGGCGGCCCACTTCGCCGCGGCGGCGAGATCGTCGTTCGAACTGCCGACCGACCACGGGCCGGCGAGCGCGCCCGCGGTCATCCAGCCGTCGGCGATCTTCAGCCACCAGTTGCCCGCGCCGTCCTTGACGAGCAGCATCGGGGTGTTGAGCACGCGCTGCAGCGCGGTTCCCGGCAGCCCCGCGAAGGTGGGATCGCCCTGGATCGGCACGAGCACCGTCGGGCTCGACACGATCGAAAGCGCGGGCGGGTTGTTCAGGAGCGGGGCCGCGGGCACGCTCGGCGCGCTGCTCATCGAGGGCACCGCGGCCTCGAGCCGGTCGAGCGCGATGTGCAGCACCTTGTCCTTGCCCTGCGCCTCGAGCTCGCGCTCGAGCCGGTCCTGCGAGCCCGGGTCGGTCGGCAGCGACACGCCCGTGATCTCGATGGCGCTCGCCGTCACGATGCGGTTGAGGCGGTTCACCTCGGTGTGCGCCGTGAACGCGATCGTGCCGAAGACCTGCGACTTCGAGCCGGTCTGCGCGATCGACATCGCGCAGGTGCCGCTGAGCACATGTCCGTCCCACGACTTGAAGTTCGGCGGATACACCGTGATCTGGTCGCTGCCCGCGGTGAAGCCGCGCGGGAAGGTGTCCTCCTGCGCGCCGGCGGCAGGCTGGACGGTCGCTGCGGCGGCGGGAGCGGCGTCCTGCCGGGCATGCAGCGACGGAGCGAGGGACGCGGCCGCGGCGAGCGCGAGGGCGGCGAACGCGGAGCCGGTCGGGCGGCGGAGATTCCACGGGCAGTTGAAGCGCATCGCGATGTTCCCTTCGAATCTTCTCGCACCGCCGTCGCCGACGACGGCGCGGAGGAATCCGTCGCGCGCAGCCCGCGGTCGACGGCGACCGCACGCCTGCTCGGCACCGGCCGGGAGCAGGAAGGCGGAGCGAGCGGGCATGATGCGCCTTGGCGCGCGTTTCCGCACCGCCCAATCGGCCCGTATGCAAAAATTGACAAGATCACCGACCCCGTCGCCGCCGTCGGACGCGCGCGCGCGACGCCGGGCGCTCAGCGCGAGCGGCGGCGCACGAGCGGCATCAGCGCGAAGGCGAGCATGCCCGCCGGCGCAGGGATCGCGGTCACGGCGAGCGCGTCCGTCGAGCCGAGGTAGGTGTAGGTCGCGCCGTTCGGGTTGAACAGGAAGAGATTGAAGGTCGTCGAGCCGTACGCGACGGTCGTCGCGTCGGGCGCGACGCCGTTCGAGATGAAGTAGTACGGATCCGAACCGGCGCCCGGATTGCGCGCCTGGAGGTCGAGCGCCGACAGGTTCAGCGTGGATGTGTTGAAGGCTGTGTAGAGGTACGCCTCGTAGGAGATCCCGCCGACCACCGGCGCGCCGGACGCGACCGTGCTTCCGAGGTAGAGCACGGACATGCTCGCGTACTCGAGGTACTGCGTGGCGAACGGCGCGTTCGGGAAGGACGGATTGCTCTCGACGAAGGAGACGGGCGCCGAAGCCTTGGTCTCGAGGATTCCCTGCACCGAGTAGCCGTTCGTCAGCGTGCCGCTGAACTGGAAGAAATCGGCGCGCGCGGAAGAGGCGAAGACCGGCGCAAGCAGCGCGAAGGCGATGGTCGTTCTGTGCATGGCGACGCTTTCCTTTCTGGACGGATCGGCGCGGAATGCGCGCGCCTTCGGACCGCGCGACACGCGCGCGAGATGCGGAGTCCCGAGAAGCGATCGGTGCCGCGACCCCGGGGAGGACGCGCGACCATGAAACAGCATGTATTCGATTCGACGGCCTGCAACCGAAATCACGACGAATCGAGGGCGCTCGACGCCTCCGCCGCCGCACCAGACCCTCCAGTCCGCCGATCCGCGCGGACCCGCCGCGGAATCGCGACGCCGCGCGGTCCGATACACCCGCGCGCGCGGATCGCGCCGGAGCGGCCGCCGACGAAGCCCGCGCGTGCAGGCCAATCGCGCCGGAGCGCGCGCACGCCTCAGCGGTTCGATCGCACGATGTTGCCGGTGCCGGCGTCGAGCACGGTCTGATTGCCTCGGCCGAGCGGCGAACGCAGGAGGTTCCGGATCACGGAGTTCGCCGAACTCGCGACGCCGAGGTCCACCGACGCAGGCCCCGACGCTCGGATGCGATTGCCTTCGATCAGGCTCGCGCTCGTGTCGCCTTCCACGCTGATGCCGCGCAAGGCCTCGATGTCGTTGTCCACGATGCGGGTGCCGATCGGCGAGTACCCCGGGCCAAAGCTCCGGAGGCGGATGCCTCCGTTCGTGCCCGGCGTGTTCAGTCCAAGACCGGTGATGCCGGTGATGAGGTTGTCGCTGACCAGGACGTCCTCGCAGCGCCCCCAGACGGCGATGCCGGTGTAGCCGCCGTTGCCGAGGATCTGATTGCCATCCACGGCGCCGCGCAGCATTCCGTCCGGCTGGGCGATGAAGTTGATGCCGCGGCGATTCTCGGTGATGTTCTCGATCAGGTTGTCGGAGATCACGAAGTCTGAGAAGCCGCCACCGGCCTCGAAGCCGGCGCTGACGACGGTCACCGCTGCGTAGAAACCGAACTGCGAAGTGGGCGTCCCCATGTCGAACCAGTTGCGCCGCACGCGCTGCGGCGTGTCGATCAACCCTGCGAGACTGGAGAAGAAGCACGGGTCGGCCCCGACGGTCCCGAGTTCCAGCCGATTGTCCTCGATGGTCATCGGACCGGCGTGACTGACGGTGTAGACGGCGCAGTTGTTCTGCTCGGCGACGAGGCAGTGGTGGAAGTGGAGATGCTCGAGACCGCCGAGGGAGTAGAGCCCGTAGCCGAGTTCGGCCGGCGCAGCGAAGCCCGCGCGGAGCATCCTCGCGTTGTGGATCTCGTAGGTGACGCCCGCGACGGGCGACTCCGGGCAGACCGCCACGTGGAACTGGTAGTCGGTGCCGCCGATGCTCCGGATCGCGCGCCCGGCGTTGACGATCGTGAACTTCGAGAACTCGACATCGCCCGCCGCGACGATCCGTACCTGTCCGACGCTCGGAAGGTCGGCCGACTCGCCATCGATGATCGTGAGCTCGGGATCGGTGCCCTCGATCTCGAGCGGCTTGTCGATCAGGAGCCGCTCCCGATAGATCCCGTTGGCCACCTTGATGCGGTCGCCCGCGTTGGCCGCGGCGATCGCCGCCGAGATGGTCGGATGGTCCTCCGGCACCCGCAGGGTGGCCTGCCCATCCCGCGGAGACGCGTGCGCGACCGCGCTGGCTGCGAACACGACGCTGGCGAACAGGAAGGCACTTCTCATGATCGGATTCCTCGCGGACGAGATGCGGCGACACGGCGCGCCAGAAGGCGCTCCGTCCCGCGAAAACTGTCGCGACACCGGACTCGATCAAGGTCGGCTGGCGAAATTTGTTACATTTCCGCCGGGCTTCGGCGGCCCGCTGCGCGCGTTCGAGATCAAGAAGGCCTTGATCGAGGCGGACGCGGCGGGCGTCCACTTCGAGGACCAGCTCTCCTCCGAGAAGAAGTGCGGCCACCTCGGCGGCAAGGTGCTCGTTCCCACCAGCCAGTTCATCCGCACGCTCGTCGCCGCGCGACTCGCATCGGATGTGCTCGGGGTCCCGACCGTGGTCTTCGCACGCACCGACTCGCACGCCGCAACCCTGCTCACGAGCGACGTCGACGAGGCGGACGCGGCCTTCTGCACCGGCGAGCGGACCTCCGAGGTCTTCTTCCGGGTGAGGCACGGCATCGACGCCCCCCGCGCGCGGTCGCTAGGCCCTGTCTGACGGATCGCTGGGCTTCAATCCGCCCGGCATCCCGGCTGGCATCGTCGGCATCGACTCGCTGTATCGCTGCGGATACAGCGTCGCCTCGCCTCCTTGCGATCCGGGCGCCGATGCGGATCTCGGGCCTTCAGCGATCCGTCAGACAGGGCCTAGAACAGCACCGCCCGCACCAGCGGGACGGTGACGAACGCGAGCGCGGTGTTCACCACGATGACGCGCGCGAGCAGCCTGCTGTCGAGGTTGAAGCGGTCGGCGATGACGAGCGTCAGGAGTTGCGTCGGCATCGCGCCCTCGAGCGTGACGGCCTCGAGGTACGGCGCCTTCATCGCGAGGAATCCCGCGGCGAGGAACACGAGGAACGGCGACAGCAGGAGCTTGACGCCGCTCACGGTCGCGATCGGTAGGACATGGTCGATGCGCTCGAACCGGAGCGCCATGCCGAGGGAGAGGATCATGAGACCCGACACCGCGGCGCCGAGCACCTCGGTGCCATGCAGGATGAAGGCAGGCACGGGGATCTCGAGGTACTTGCAGGCGAGCGCCGCAGCGAGCGTCCAGAGCGGCGGCAGCCGGACGACCTGCGCCAGGCTCTGCCGCAGGCCGAGGCCCTTCTCCTCGCTGAAGCGCATCGCGAGCAGCGAGCCGACGATCAGGTTCAGCGGCGCGACGGTCACCTCGCAGAGGATCGCGACCTTCGCGATGTCGACCGCGGAGTCGCGGAAGATGCCCTGCAGCACGGGAAGGCCGAGATAGGTCACGTTGCCGAACGCGCAGGCGAGGATCAGCGCGCCCTTCACCTTGCGGTCGAGCGGCATCCAGCGGAACAGGATCCAGGCGACCGACAGGCAGCCCACGATGCCCGCGGCCGCGGCCAGCGGCACCTGGTAGAGCACGCCCTCGAGGTCGGAGGTGGAGATGACCTTGAAGATCAGCGCCGGCAGGAGGACGTACAGGACGAGCCGGTTGATCGACTTGCGGAACTCCTCGATGTTCCAGTCGGGAAACAGCCGCTGGAGCGCGCTGCCCACGAGGGCGATGGCGCCGAGGGAGAGGAAGACGGTCAGCATGGGAGTCGCGATCCGAAGGATGCGGAACAGACCGCCCTCAGGCGATCCGCGCGTTGCGCAGCAGGATGTCGGACTCGTAGAGCTTCACGATCTCGAAGTCGGGAAGCATGTCGAGGAGCGCGATGCGCGTGGGCGCGCCTTCGTAGAGCTCGTCGTCGAAGCACTCGGTGTAGAGGAAGCGCG
>Ga0315906_10003373_pt1 | contig 21223 bp, 17 predicted proteins | sample LakEriMetagenome_4_FD_203526 | JGI IMG/M metagenome (GOLD analysis project Ga0315906, IMG submission 203526) | Freshwater fungal communities from buoy surface, Lake Erie, Ohio, United States - Buoy 2 MA122 | ecosystem: Environmental > Aquatic > Freshwater > Lake > Lake biofilm | place: USA...
TGCGGTTGCATGAAGGCGGCGTAAAGCACAGGGCTGGCGGCTAACAGCATGAGACAGCCGAGCGCCCGCACAGCGAGGAATTCGGGAACAAAGACCATCATGCCCACCGCGCCGGCGGCGACGATAAGCATGAAGACGCGGCGCATATTGTAAAACTCACCCATGTCCATGTTCGACAGCAGAAACAGCGCCCAGAGCAGGGAGATGGCCATAAGGATCACGCCCCACTTGAAGGTGCGCGGAAAGTTCTTCAGGAAAGCCTTCATCTTCTCTCCATTCATGAGCACCCACGCGTGCGATACGATCAAAGCGATTCCCAGCACGATACCGGTGCCCTTTAGCGGAATGCCGCCAGTGGGGGCGTCGTGGTAGAGGTAGTCGTAGAGATCGTGAAACATCGCAGAGGGTGTTTGGAATGGCTTCCGTGAGTCGCCGAGAGGATCCGAGTCCTTACTTTTTGCCTTTGAGGTCGTTGAACAAGGCGAAGCCCTGTTCTGGGGTGAGGCCTTCGTGAACGACGCCGCGCACGGCCTTCATCATCGCGATGGGGTCTTCGCTCTGGAAGATGTTGCGCCCCATGTCCACTCCACTCGCTCCCTGCTGGATCGCGTTGTAGCTCATTTTCAGCGCGTCGAGCTCCGGCAGCTTCTTGCCACCCGCGATCACGATAGGCACCGGGCAGCAGCTGGTGATCGTCTCAAAGCCCTCCTCTGTGTAGTAGCACTTCACCACGTGCGCCCCGAGCTCCGCCATGATGCGCGTAGCTAGGCGGAAATACTGCGCGTTGCGCGCCATCGCACGGCCCACCGCCACCACGCCCATCACCGCGATCCCATAACGAGCCCCCGCATCGACGAGATCCGTGAGGTTTTTGAGGCTCTGGCGCTCGTAGGCGCTGCCAATGAACACCTGCACAGCCAGCAGGCTGGCGTTGAGGCGGATGGCCTCCTCAATGTTCAGCGCGGTGGACTCATTGGAGAGCGGTTCAAAGCCCGGGCGACCCAACTTGGCCTTCTTGCCCTCGATCTCACCTTCCCACTCCTCAAACGGGCTGACCATCGAGGTGCCGCCAGACGCACGCAGCGCGATGGCCTTCTGCGTGGAGGCCGGGATGATGCTGCGCTGGATGCCACGGGTGAGCATCAGGCAGTCCGCATACGGTTCGAGGGGCAAAATGGTCTGGTCGACACGCTCCAAGCCGGTGGTGGGCCCTTGGAAGTAGCCGTGGTCGAAAGCGAGCATCACCGTGCGGCCATCCTTCGGATTGAAGACCTTGCTGAGGCGGTTCTTCAAACCCCAGTCATACTGGTGGGAACCTTTGAGGAAAAAACCCGGCGTTTGCTGGGGCGTGTCGAGAAAGTATTCCTTTTCCTTCTTGTCAGCTGCGGAGGTGGTGATGTCGGCCATGGTCGTGTAAGATGAGTGAGGGCGCGGATGATGGGCGCAAAAAACCCCGGCGCAAGGACGCAAAACCTTCGATTGAGCCGCCGCTTTCGAAGGAAAGCCCCCTCGGGGGTGAGGTTAAAATCGCAAGCCACGCGCTTTTGGAAGCTTGAAAGGCTCCAAGGCGTTTGGGGAGGATGCGCTTTCTGCTCCTTGCTTTCCTGCCGGCCTTGCCTGCCCTCGCCCAGATGGCTAACCGGCCTCCCGCACCGATGTGGCTGACCTCCGAAAAAGCATCCACGATGATCCGCGAAGTGCGCCACGAAGGCAAGCTGCTCAAGGCTGTGCTCCTGACCGCTGCGGCGGCCCCGGTGGAGATTTTCGTTGATGGAAAATCCATCGTTACCATCGCTCCAGCGGAAAGTGCTACGGGCACCGACCTCACGCGTCAGCTTGGCGATGGTCAGACGCACCAAATTGGCCTCCGCTTGCCAGCGAAGAATCCAGTGGCTGCCTTGCTGGAACTCAATGGCGACCTCGCCGCCGTGCGCTGGATCGTCACCGATGCGGCTTGGCAAAATGCCAGCGTACTTGGCTCGACGGATGCCGATCCAGCTAAGAACCCCTTTGACCTCAAAAAAGCCTTTGATGCCTACAACTCTTGGCAACTCGCCAAGCCTGGAGCACAAAACCAGGCCACCGACGCAGCCTCCTTGAGCCTCCCACCGGCTTTCAAGGCCGAGCTCGTTCGCTCTGCCCAACCTAGCGAGGACTCGTGGGTCGCAATGGCCTTTGATGAGCAGGGCCGCCTGACACTCGCCAGAGAGAAAAAGGGTCTCATCAGGCTCACGATCAGCGGCAGCGGCGATCAAAAGATCGAAGTCATCGACGACGAGCTGCTCGAATGCCGCGGGCTGCTCTATGCGCATGGCTCTCTCTTCGCGAATGCGAACAACACCAAGGCTCTGTTCCGCCTCACTGACACAAACAGCGATGGCACCTTCGACGAGCGAAAAGAGCTCATGCGCAGCGGCGGCGGCGTGGGGCATGGGCGTAATCACATCAAGCTCGGTCCAGATGGTGACATCTATGTGGCACACGGAAACAATGTGCTTCTACCGGAAGGCATCGCCTCGGATTCGCCGCTGAAAAATTATGAGAATGACCAGCTCATTCCAAACCCGTGGGACGGTAGCATGTTTGACGGCAATGTCGAACTGCCTGCCGGGCACATCCTCCGCGTGAAACCGGATGGCTCAAAGATCACGCTGCTCGCCGGCGGTCTTCGCAATCCGCTCGACATCGCTTTCAATCGCGCCGGTGAGCTCTTCACTTTTGATGCGGACATGGAGCGTGATGTTGGCACGCCCTGGTACATGCCCACCCGCGTTCTGCATGTTCTACCCGGCGCCGACTTCGGCTGGCGTCGCGGCACTGGGCGCTTTCCCGCGTGGTACGCGGACACATTGCCCAGCGTCATCGACATCGGCCTGTCTTCGCCCACCGGTATCTTCTTTGGATACGGCGCGGCGTTTCCGAAGAAGTATCAAGAGGCACTTTACCTGCTCGATTGGAGCTACGGGCGCATCATCGCGGTGCATTTTGGAAAAAAGGTGACACAGGAGGATTTCATCACTGGCCGACCGCTCAATGTCACCGATGGCTGCATCGGGCCCGATGGCGCGATGTGGTTCATTACAGGTGGGCGAGGCACGCAGAGCGGACTGTATCGTGTAACGGGAACATCGTCCGACGGGTTCTACTCATCCGGCTGGTCGGACGCGCATGCGGCAAAGCTGCAAAAGCGCCTTTTGCTCGAAAATCGCCCGGTAGCTGAATGGCGTGCAGAGGCGTTTCGAGGCGGGGACATGCAGGCGCTGCTAGCTTTGGCCCGCGTCGGGGCAAAGACCGATCTCGAACCGCTGCTCGATGCGGTGATGAAGGCTGCTCCGAAGCCCACGCTGGACGCCTTGCGGGTCATCGCTGTGGCCATCGCAAGGCAGGGCGAGCCGGCGCAAAAAGACCAACTCGCCGCGTGGGCGGTTTATCCGGCGAACGAGACCTTCCTAAACCGTGAACTCTGCCGCCTGCTAGTCTATTTGAAATCTCCTACCGTCATCGAAAAGACCATGCCGCTGCTGCAAGCCGCCACGACCTCGGAGGACCTGCTGTTTTATCCCTTCATGCTTCGTTACCTGAAGGATGGCTGGACGCTCGATCAGCGAAAAATCGCTTTCGAGGCACTCAGCAAGGCCGAAAAGATGACGGGAGCCTCCACCTTCTTCAAAGCCATTAGCGATACCCGCAGTGAGCTCGCCGCGGCGTTGAAGCCGAAGGAAGCCACCCAGCTCGCCGCGATCATTCATCCGCCCAAACCGGCCACGTTGTCACCGCATGCACTGCCGGGGCACAGCTTCAAAAACTGGACCCTCGCTGACCTCGAGCCTCAACTCACCAACATGAACGTGAAGACCCGCAGCCGCGAAAGCGCTCGTGATGCACTGGTGCGGGCGCAGTGCGTGTTTTGCCATCGCGTGAGCATGGATGCCACGCTGCCCGCGGGTGTTTTCGGTCCCGATTTGGTTCAAGTTTCCGCCCGTTTTGGCCGCAAGGACCTGCTCGATCACATTTTGAATCCCTCGAAGTTCATCGACGAGAAATTTCGTCTCGTAACGGTGAAAACGAGTGATGGAAAAACACACTCTGGCAGCCTCGAAAGTGAGGACGACGAGCGTGTTGTTCTCAAACCGAATCCGCTCGCGCCTGAAACCGTCGAAGTCGGCAAAGCAATGATCCAAGAGCGAATCATCTCCGAGGTTTCACCTATGCCCGCGGGCCTGCTGAACGCCCTGAAGGCCGAGCAGATCCTCGATCTGCTCGCTTGGTTCGAGAACGGCACGAAGTGAGCTGCGTTACTCAGCCTTCTTCTTGCCTTTGCCCTTCTTTTTGGGCTGCTCGGGCGGCTGAGGTTCATTGTCGAAGGCCTTGTTGCCGTGTGTAAAGCGCGGTGGCGGGACGGTTTCGCCAAATTGCTTCTGCAGTCGTAGGATCTCGGCCTTTAGCTCTTTCACGGTATCGGCATACTCGGGATCATTCGCAAAGTCCTTTGTCTCAAGCGGGTCTTTTTGACGGTCGAGAAGCTCCCAGTCATCGACATCGGGTGTGTAGTAATGGATGAGTTTGTAGCGGTCCGTGATGACGCCGTAGTGTGGGCGCACGCGGTGCGGCATCGGGAACTCATAGTAGTGGTAGTAGTGTGACTTGCGCCAGTCGGCAGGCATCTCGCCTTTCATAAGTGGCACAAGGCTGCGGCCATGCACGCCCTCCATCGGCGGTGCCTGCGCGATATCGAGCAAGGTGCTGGCGAGGTCGAGTAGGCTGGTGAGTTGCGTATTCACGCTGCCAGGTTTGATGACGCCGGGCCAGCGGGCGAGGAATGGTGTGCGCAAGCTTTCCTCAAAGACCCAGCGTTTATCAAACCAGCCGTGCTCACCGAGATAGAAGCCCTGATCGCTGCTGAGAATGACGACGGTGCTCTTTGTGAGGTCGTTCTTGTCGAGGTAGTCGAGTACGCGCCCCACATTTTCATCGACGGCTTTCACGCAGGCGAGGTAGTCGTGCATGTAGCGCTGATAGCGCCACTTCACGAGATCTCGGCCTGTGGGTGCTGCCGCGGCATATTTGGCATTGCGCGGCTCATAGTAAGCATTCCATGCGCTCTTTTGTTCCAGCGTGAGATTGCCGGGCACGACGAGCTTCGCATCGCGCTCGGTGAAGGTACGGTCGATGCCCATGTCATGATCACTGACTGCCTTGCTGCGGCCGCTGTAACTGTCGAAGAGCGTCTTCGGTTCCTCATAGACACGATCTTTGTCAAAGCCGAGCAGCCGAAGCGGCGGTTCCCACTCGCGATGGGGCGCCTTGTGCTGGCTCATCATCATGAAGGGCTTGGACTTGTTACGTCCATCGAGCCATTTCAAAGTGAGGTCGCCGATGATGTCGGTGCAGTAGCCTTCGTATTTCACCTGCTTGCCGTTTTCGGTCATCGGCGGGTTGTAGTAGGCGCCTTGTCCGGGGAGGACGTTCCAGTAGTCGTAGCCCACAGGATCGGTCATGAGGTGCCACTTGCCGATGATGGCGGTCTGGTAACCGCTCTTTTGCAGCACCTTCGGAAAGGTGGGCTGGCTGCTGTCAAACTTGCTGTTGCTGTTGTTGTAGAAGCCGTTGGCGTGGGAGTACTTGCCGGTTTGGATGACGGCACGCATCGGGCCGCAGATGGAGTTCGTTACGAGGCAGCGGTCAAAACGCATACCTTCCTTCGCGAGGCGGTCCATGTTCGGCGTTTCGAGCAGCTTGCGCTTGTCGCCGTAGCAACTCATCGCCTGATAAGCCAGGTCATCGCAAAAGATGAAAACGATGTTTGGCGGCTGTGCGGCACTGGCGGTGAACGCGAGAGCGAGGGTGGCGAGGAGGAATCGGATCATGGCTTGAGGCGGGTGAACGTGGTGATACCGCGTTTCTTCTTCATGCGACCAGCAAAAAATCACGTCCCTCCATCCAGCCACGTGCTACAAGATGTGCTCGAATAGCCTCACGAGCACCGCGAGCGCCGACGCCGGCAAGAATGAAGCTCTTTTTGCATTCTGGCAGGTCATTGGCCAGTCGAACGACGCGGCCGTCGCAGTGAGTGCCGCATTTCGCCGCATCCACATCGATGAACCCAACAATGGGTAGCGAATCGAAACGCCGCCGCGTGATGCGACCCGCTCCCCACAACCACAGCTCGCGCCCGTTGACATGCTTTTTGAGCCAGTTCGTCAAATAGAGGCATTTCGTCGCATAAAACGCCTCCACAGAGTAGCGCGAGTCCGTGCGCGAAAGTCGCTGCGGTGGATCATTCCACACCATCAGCTCCGCATCGACCTTTCCAAAGCGCACACCGGCCGCTAGCCAGCGCAGCCACAGCTCGTAATCTTCCGGAAACGGGCCGTTTCGGTAACCACCATGTCTTTCGATCAACTCACGCCGGAACATCACGCTTGGATGCGCCACGGGAGACTCAACGAAGCGCCGCAGGCTCACTTCATCGGGATTCATCAGCGAATTGATCCAATCGACATGCGCTGCGTAACCGGCTTCCGTGCCGCCAAAACGGACACGGCACGAAACCAGTCCGAAATCGCGATTCGCGGCCAGAAACGCGCTTTGAAGATCCAAACGCTGGTTGCTCATCCCATCGTCCGCATCCATACGCGCGACGAATTCACCCCGGCACGAAGCTAAACCGCGATTCAGCGCGATGACAATGCCTTGCGGCTCTTGCTCGATCAAAACGAGGCGTGGCTCAAGGGCGGCGATTTGACGCAAAAGCTCCACCGTGCCGTCTCGCGAGCCATCATCGACGATGACGAGTTCCCAATCGGGGATGGTTTGTGCCTGCACGCTTGCGATGGCTGCCTCGACCGTCTCACGTGCATCGCGAACGGGCATGAGTACGGAGATGGAGGGCTGCATGCTCATCGGAACTGCTCCCATAGCAGCTTGATCACCATGGCAAAGACCACGGTGAGGAAGATGATACGGATGAAGGGGGCACCGTGGCGGATGGCCATCGAGGCGCCCCAGCGGCCGCCGAGGAGTTGGCCTGCGATCATCGCCGCGGCGATGCTGTAATTCACCCGGTCAGAGATCACGAAGACGGCGAGCGAGGCGAGGTTGCTTGTGAGATTGGCCACCTTTGTGAAGGCGGTGGCACGTGTAAGCTCCATCCCGGCCAGCGAGATGCAGGCCATGGCCCAAAACGTGCCCGTGCCCGGCCCGAAGAATCCATCGTAAAAGCCTAGCGTGCATCCAGCAACTCCCGCAAAGGCCGCCATGCCGAGTCGCGCCTTTGCAGGCATCTTTCCAAAACCCGGGCTGAGCAGCACATACAGTGCGATACCTAGCAACATCCAAGGCACGATTTTCTTGAGCGTGTCGTTGCTCACTTGAGTGACCGTCCATGTGCCGATGGAGGCAAATACAAAGGTGATCAGCACCGTTAGCCTTGCCTCCCGCCAGGACACAAGCCCTGCCTTCGCATACTTCCTCACGGCCATGAGCGTGCCCCAGGTGGACTGCATCTTGTTCGTGCCCAGCGCCATCTGCGGCGTCAGCCCTGACCACAGCAGTGCCGGCACGGAGATGAGGCCACCGCCGCCTGCAACGGCGTCAATAAACCCCGCGCTCAACCCCGCGAAAAAGAGAAGCATCAGCACATCCCAGCTCAGCATACTCCAGCCCATGCCCCACCATGCGGTGGAATCAAGCCCGTCCTGCCTTCTTGACCTGATGAGCCCCCGGCGGCAGCATGCATGGCCTTTCATGAGCGCCGCCGCCGCCAATATCATAGCCTGCCTCGGACCTGAGGGCAGTTTTTCGCATCTGATTACACAGAAGCGCTTTCCCGATGTCGCGGTGAGCCTGCGCGACAACATTGGCGATGTCTTCGACTTCCTGAGCGGCCGGCCGGATGCGCAGGGGATCGTGCCCATCGAAAACTCCTCCGGAGGTTTCATCATCGACACGGTGGATCGCCTGCTCGATGCCCGCTGCCACCTCAGCATCATGGAAGAGCTGACACTCGATGTGAAACTGGCCCTGCTAGGCCGTCCGGGTCAGGAGGTGCGCACGATTCACTCCCACGCGATGCCTTTTTTCCATGGCGACGACTGGCTGAAGGCGCACTACCCACATGCTAAGCGCATTGTGGAGCCCAGTACGGCCAAGGCTGCTGAAAAAGCTGCCGCCACGCCCGGTGCGGCGGCCATCGGCCCGCGTCAAAATGCCGAGCGGCATGCGCTTAGCGTCCTGCACTTTCCCATCGCCGGCGAGGTGCCGAACATCACGCAATTCTTTCTCCTAGGCCACACCGCGAACAAGCCGGACGCCACGCACAACCGCACCGCGCTCGTCGTGGAGCTGCCGGATCGGGCAGGAAGCCTGTGCCGCTTTCTTACCCCGTTGAGTGATGCGGGCGTGAACATGAAGCGTCTCGAATCCCGCCCCATCCGCGGCCAGCCGAACCAGTATCGCTTTTACATCGAGATCGAGGGCAGCATGGCCGAGGAGCGTGTGCTGAAGGCTCTGGCCCAAACGCATGCCGATGGGGCCGCGACTCGCAGCATTGGATCCTACTGCTCTGGCACGCGGGTTGAGTCCTGAGGCGGGAAGGCTTCAGCGTTCGATCCAGCGCGAGCCAGGAGAGAGGCCCACATGCCATCCACGTTCATGCATATGACTGTAGTCCGTTTTTCCTCTGGCGCCCACAAGCGGGACTCCCGTGTGCTGCTTCCACACTCTGCTCATGCTTTCAGCGGTGTGGCAACCCCAGCTCTTGCAGTAAGCATCGCGTGCGAAGGCACTGCCATTGATGCGGCCCAGATCAGCTTGGTGTAGCCAGCAGGTGGAGTTGGCGTAGACATCCGAGCTGTAGTCGAACATGAAGCTGTACATGTTCGAGTGGCCAAAATACTCGAAGCCGGAGATCTTGGTGTGCCAGCGATTCATGCCGCTGTTGATATGACGTATGAGCTCATCTGCGGTGTTGAACCACACCAGCTTGATGAAGGGGTAAGCCTTAGGCACAGATTCGATGTTCTGCATGAGCGGTTGGCGCTCGGAGGCGGCGCGGCGTACATAGCCGTCGCGATAGACCAGCCAAGTGATGTGCGTGCCGGCTGGCGCTGTCTTGTGGATTTCCTGCATGCGCACACGGGCGGTGCGGATGAAGTTTCCCCACCAGCGATCATGCTGCTCCGCCGGCTTACGCAGGTCTTCAAAGTCTCTCACAGCGGGACCGCCACTGACAACAATGTATTCTGTGTCCGCTGCAGCGCTGGAGATGAAGGCAGTGAGGCAGGCAAGCAGAAGCCGGAGACACATGGAATGCGGGCGTTTACTTGGATTCTACCAGCTTGAAGTTCTTAAATTGCACAATCATTGGCGGGCCTTGGTGAATCTGAAGCGCTAAGAGGCCTTCCTTCGGAGCATTAGCTGCATCCTCATCGATCACATCGATGGTCTGCATGCCGTTAATGAAGTGCTGCACATGGTTGCCTTTGGCGATGATCTTGTAGTCGTTCCAATCTTCCTTTTTGATGGCGGCTTGGATGGCGGCGGAATCGCCCACGCTACCGTTTTTTTCGACAACAGGCTTCTTGCCGTCTGCGCCGGGCTTGATGGTATTTTTTTCACCGCGCAGAGCGAGGATGCCTCGCCCGCGTTCCTCATACAGAATGCCGCTGTATGTATTACCAGCCTCAAAATCGGCCTGATAGCCGCTGATGATCGGACCAAAAGCACCAGGGGTGAGCTCCTTACTGCGATACTGCACGCCTGAATTACCCTTCTCGATGCGGTATTGAAAAGTCAGCTCAAAATCACTCACCTTGCCTGCTTTCCACACCAAGAAGGTGTTATGCTTGATGATGCCTTTTTTGGGGTCAGCAGGGTCAGGCGGAGTAATGCCGGTGATGGCACCGTCTTTCACGCTCCAGAGGTCCTTGTTGCCCTCCCAACCTGTGAGGTCTTTTCCATTGAAGACCTCGATTTCGCCAGCGAAGGCGGTGACATAGAGGGAGGCGAAAACGGCGAGCGAGAGAAACGATTTCATAATGGGTTGATATGCGGGCGTGGTTTAACGCGAACGCTGCGCCTTGTCTAGCAGTGCTGCAGGGCTAGGTGCTTCACCCGTCGTTACTTCTTCGCGAAAAAGTGGGCGAGGTTTTGCAGCTGACTGCCGCTGGCGGGCTTCATCGCGGCCTGAATGACCTGCTCTTGCAGGGCGCAGAGCTCGCGGATGCCTTTGCGGCTGACTTCGAGCATAGAATGCAGCTGCGGTTCGGTGAAGGTAGCTTCTTCACCGCTGCCCTGGATTTCAACGAATTCGCCATCCTCGGTGAGCACCACATTGCAGTCCACATCGGCGGCGGCGTCTTCGACATAGCAGAGATCGAGCAGCGCCTCGCCTTTCAGGATGCCGGCGCTGACGGCGGCGACTTTCTTTTTGAGCGGCTGGCGGCTGATCTTGCCTTTTTCGAGCAAGCGATTGCAAGCGATGGCTGCGGCTACGCAGGCTCCGGTGATGGAGGCTGTGCGAGTGCCGCCATCGGCCTGCAGGACATCGCAGTCGATGTTCAGTGTGCGGGAACCCAGCAATTCGAGATCCACTACGGCGCGCAAGCTGCGGCCGATGAGGCGTTGGATCTCCGTAGAACGGCCATCGGGCTTGCCGCGGCTGCTTTCTCGCTCTTTGCGGTCGAGTGTCGAATAGGGAAGCATCGAGTACTCGGCCGTGAGCCAGCCTCCTTTAACGTTCTGTACCTTCATCCAGCGAGGCACATCCTCCTGGATGCTCGCAGCGCAGATCACGCGCGTATTGCCAAAAGCGATCAGCACTGAACCAGCGGCGTGTGGAGCGACATCGACGATGAAGTCGATTTGGCGGAGTTGATCAGGTTGGCGGTTGTCGGGGCGTGGCATAGGCTGTGGGTGGTTCGGGATTGCCGCAGATGCTCGGAAGACACAGCTTCAAGACACGGATCCGTCTTGGGAGCTTTGTGAAACCTTGACTTGAGGACAAAACCTCACTTCGGCTGCTGCATCGCGATGCAATGGAACGCGCCGCCTTCGGTGACGAGGTCCTTGGCCATCATGGAGATGATTTCGCGACCCGGGAAGCATTCGGCGATCTTGTCCTCGGCCGCAGCGTCCTTCTTCTTGTTGCCGAAAAGCGGGACGATGACCGCGTTGTTGAGGATGAGGAAGTTCGCGTAGCTGGCGGGCAGACGGCTGAGACGCCAGTCCTTCATCTCGATAGACTGAGGCATTTCGATCTCAATGATCTCAAGTTTGCCTCCGCCTGGGGCCTTCACATCGTCGAGGCGTTCGCGGATCTCTTTCAATACCTTGTGGTTCGGGTCGGAGTCGCGCGGCTCGACCATGCAGATCACGGCGTCCTCACGCACAAAGCGCACGAGATCGTCGATGTGGCCATCGGTGTCGTCGCCCTCGATACCTTTTTTGAACCAGACGATGTCTTTGACGCCGAGCATGGCTTTCAACTCCTTTTCGACCTCGGCCTTGTTGCCGGGCTTGCCGCGGTGGCGGTTCGGGTTGAGCAAAACAGACTCGGTGGTGAGCAGCGTGCCCTTGCCGTTCGTCTCGATCGCGCCGCCCTCGAGAATCATTTTGGAGGTGAAGCGCTCCATCTTCAGCACCTTGGCCGCTTTCTCGGGGATGCTGTTGTCGAGGTCCCAAGGAGCGAATTTGCCGCCCCAAGAGTTGAATTCCCAGTCGGTGATGGCGACTTTTCCGGTTTCATTGTGCTTGATGAAGATCGGACCATGGTCGCGGCACCACACGTCGTTCGTGTTGTGCTCATAAATATCCACTTGGGATAGATCGCCCTCGTTGTCAGCAATCGAAAGGCGGATGTTCATGTGGGCCAGCATCGGGGCATTGATGCGCACACGTTCGTACCGGCTGATGACGCTGGCAATTTCGCCGAACTTGTCTTGGAGCTTGTGAAAGGTCTTCGGGCAGCTCTCTTTGTTGGAGGGCCAGGAAAGCCAGATCGCCTCCTGAGGCTCGAATTCGGCGGGGAGACGGTAGTTCTGCGGGTAATTAGCTTTGCTCATCCAAGTAGCGTTTGGTCAAGGGTTCGTAGGTGTCAATACGGCGATCACGGAAAAACGGCCAGATGCGGCGAAAGTCTTCCACCGACTGCTTCTCACATTCCACGATGAGGATCTCTTCATTCGTGGCAGAGGCCTTGGCAACGATTTCTCCATATGGATTCGCGACAAAGCTCTGCCCCCAGAATTCACTCTGTTGTTCGGTGCCCACGCGATTGACTGCGGCCAGAAAGCAGCCATTCGCCACGGCGTGGCCTCGCTGAACGGTCTCCCATGCGCAATGCTGGGCTTTGCCAAGAGTGGCTTTTTCGCTCGGCAGCCAGCCAATGGCCGTTGGGTAAAACAAAATCTCCGCGCCCATGAGCGCCGTCAAGCGGGCTGCTTCCGGGTACCATTGATCCCAGCAGATCAGCACACCAATACGCCCGAATTGGGTGTCCCACACACGATAACCGAGATCTCCGGGCGTGAAGTAAAACTTCTCTTCGAAGCCTGGATCCTGCGGGATGTGCATCTTGCGATACTTGCCAAGCACAGTGCCATCGGCGTCGATCACGGCCGCCGTGTTGTGATAAAGGCCGGGGCCGCGTTTTTCAAAGAGCGGCACAATGATCACCACGCCGAGCTCTTTAGCCAGCGGAGCCAGAGCGTCCGTCGTGGGACCTGGGACAGCCTCCGCGAGGTCAAACAGCTCTGTGTCTTGGGTGATGCAAAAGTAGGGCGTGTTGAAAAGCTCCTGTAGGCACACGATTTGGGCCCCACGTGCCGCCGCATCACGAATCCGCGCCATATGTTGGCGCAGGCTTTCGGCTTTGGAGGAGAAGGCCCGGCTCTGCACCAGGCCGAGGGTGACTTTCGACATAGGACGGCGAGCTATGGCCGTGACAAAGGAGGATGCAAGAAGCGTCTGCGTCCAATCATGGCAATCAAACTTCGAGCCTAATGGAGTTTTTTCGCATATCTCGAACCAGCTGCCGGCAGAGCCGACAGCTTGCATTTGAGGCTGTTTCACCGTTTATGGTACTTTTTAAACCTCAACCCGACGACAAATATGGGCGCACAATGGAAGCAAAAATGGCGTGAACTGGCTGCGGACCAGAAGGGCAAAATCGTGGGCAAGCTCGTCCGCGAAATCCAAGTCTCTGTGAGGCTTGGCGGCGCGCATCCGGAGTTCAACCCACGTCTCGCTGCCGCTTTGATCAACGCCCGCAAGCAAAGCGTGTCGAAGGACACCATTGAGCGTGCCATCGCTAAGGGAAGCGGCACGGGTGCGGATGCCGTGCAGTATGAGACCGTCATATACGAAGGCTTCACGCCGCATCGCGTGCCAGTGATCGTCGAGTGTCTAACCGATAACAACAACCGCACGTCCTCTGAGATCCGAGTGCTCTTTCGTGCCGGCAGCATGGGGAAGGTGGCATGGATGTTCGACCACTGTGGCCTCATCGAGGCGCATCACGCCGACAAGTCGATCGACATCGAGCTGGCCGCCCTTGAAGCCGAGGCGGAGAACGTCGAACCGATGGAGCTCGAAGACGAAGAACACGCCGGGCAGGTAGGTGCTCGTTTCTTCACGCAAACGACCTCGCTGGATGCTGTGACGAAGGCTCTCAAGGCCGCTGGTTGGCAGGTGACCAGCTCTGAGCTCGGCTACCATCCCAAAGAGTATCCCGAAATCTCCGATGCCCAGCGCGAGGAGGTCACGAACTTCCTGCAAGCCCTCGACGGCCACGACGACGTGCATCGTGTGTATGCGGCGCTGAAGTGATTTACTCCCTCGTCACCGGTTTCTCCGCATTCACGAAGAGGGCAAATACACCCGCCAGCACAAAGGCCCCGGCGCAGAGCCACACGCCCTCGTGGTAATCGTGGTTCGTGTCGTAGAGCAAGAGGGTCTTGGTGAAAATGACCGGCAGGATGGCCGCACCGAAGTTCCCCCACATGTTTCCCCAGCCGAAAAGCTGCGCCTGATACTTCCCGCTGATGTCCTGCATCGTTGTCCACATCGCCGGGAGGCCGAAATCGGCAAAGAAGGTCACCAAGCCAAAGGTCAACGCCATACCCCAAGTCGAGTCCGTCGTCAGCGCCAGCAGGTAGCAGCCAGCGGCGGCGAATTTGGTCAGCGACATAGGCAGCATGCGCCCCAACCGTTTGCCCCAACGGCGTGAAATGGCGTCCGTGGTCATGCCGCCGATGGGCAAGGCAGAGATGCCGATGAAGAGCGCCGCGGTAGTCACCCAGCCGCTGCCAGCATCGTCGAGCTTCATGACTTTCTTCAGGTAGTCCGGCAGCGAGAGGATGAGGAAGGCCCAGCCGATGTTCGTGAAGAACTGAACCGCATTCATATTCCACAGATTCAGGCTGCCACAGGCCTCCGCCCAGGGAAAGCTGCGCGGCGGATTCTTCGATGGCTGGAAATCTCCGCGGCCCTCCGCTAGCAGTGCGATCTCCGCTGCGTTGCAGCGCGGGTGCAGACGCGGATGCTCACGATAAACCAGCCAGTAGCACAGTGCGACAGCCAGCCCGCCAAAGCCGTAGAGCCAGCCCGCATAGCGCCAGTCTCCTGAACGTAGAATAACAAAGGCCGTCAACCACGGCGCGAGCGCTCCGCCGATGCGGCCGCCCCATGAAATGATCGAGCTGGCTAGGCCACGGGACCCGATGTGTGCCCAGCGTGTCATGAGGCTGCTGCTCGCCGGGTAGTAGCCTGCCTCGGCGAGGCCACATAGCATCCGCGCAAAGAACAGTGTCCAGAAGCCCCATGCAAAACTCGTTGCTGCTGTAAAGAGTGACCAAGCCGCGATGTAGAGTGTGATCAGCACGCGCGCACCGAAGCGATCGCTTAGCCATCCGGCAGGCACTTGGAAGAGCGCGTAGGCCCAGAAGAAGGCTCCCTTGATAAGGTCGATCTGACCTTGATCAAGCTTGATGCTTTTTTGAAACGAGTCCGAGCTGATGATCTGCGCCAGGCAGATTCGATCGAGATACATTAGGAAGGCGACCACCGTGGCCGTGGCGAGGATGTGATGGCGGACAGCGGTGGGACGGGTGGATTGCATGAGGAGTGGAGACAACTTGTTTTCTGAACCTGCCATGAAAGCCATTCGGCTGTCCATTCTTCTCGTCATTCCGCATTTTTCGTATTCGCCCCAAAAAGGCAGCATGCATATGACCCGGTGAATGCCGATGACGGGCAACCGCTTCCAAGGCTTTCATGAGCCATTCATGCTTTGACCTTGCATGCTACCTGCGCTGGAAGAATGATCTTGCATGACTGCGATCAAAAACCTTGTCACTCTCCTTGTCATCTCCTTGCTTGCTTCTGGTGTGCTGGGCTGGTTTCTCTTTCAAACCCGTTCGGACAACGATGTTCTGCGTGACCAACTGAACCACCTCGAAGGCGAGCATGCCGAGGCCCTCAAGCAGCGCGATGAGCAACTGCAGAGAGCGCTGGAAAATCAGGCGGCGAAGCATCAGCAGGCCCTCGACGCTCTCAACCGCGAGCACGAGAAGGCCTTGACGGCCATGCGCCAAGGGGAGCGCCAGCGACTGGCTGCTGCCGCAAAAGAATTTGGCGACATCTTTGAAGGAAACAAAGCAACGCTCGGCTACCTCAACGCCCTTGAGGAAAAAGTGAAGGCCGGACAATCGCTTGCCAAGGCCGAGGTAGAGCGGCTCACCATCATCACCACCGGTCTCGGCTACCTGAAAAAGCAGTATCAAAAGCCGATGCAGGAGTTCCAAGAGCTCCAGGATTATTTCGAAGCACAGGCCTCGAAGGTGGCGGAGAAACCCAAAGGCAGCTTCTTCAAGCGAATGTTCAGCAAGGAATTCCGCGAAGCCGAGAAGGAGTGGGAGCGCAATGAAGGTGCGCGCCAAGCCTTTGAGCAGGCGCAGGGTGTCTTCAACGGCGTGTATGCAAAAGCCCAGACAGCGATGAACGCTGTCAGCCTTGATGCCGATGCACAGATCAAGAAGCTCCAGGATTACCTCGATGACAAGAAGCAGCAAAATCCGGAAGACCTTGGCACCCTCTTCAACCAAGCGCGCAAGGCTCTGCGCACCCACCAAGAGGTGCTTGACTTCGAGCCGAATGCTGCCCCGGCACCACCTTCTTCAAATAAGCCGCAGCCGTGACATCACCATCAGGCAGGTATCACTGCTTTGCTGAATGACGTTGCGGCCGAGAGTGCCCGCACCATGCTGTGACAGCATGCTCCCCGAAATTCTCCTTGCCGCGACCGTTCCTGATTTTCTCCGCCAACCGCTCGAAGCTGCCTACCAGGTGTGCGAGTTGGCGAATCCATCCGAGAATGTCCGAGCCATCGTGCCGCTTGGCGGCACCCAGCTCAGCACGGCGCAGCTCGCGGCTTTTCCCAAGCTGGAAATCATCAGCGTGATGGGGGTGGGGTATGATGGCGTGCCGGTGGCTTGGTGCAAGGAGCGTGGCATCCGCGTGACAAACACGCCCGATGTGCTCACCGATGACGTGGCGGACATTGCCGTCGCGCTTGTGCTCATGACCAGCCGCCGCCTCGTGGAATCCAACCGCTTTCTGCATGCCTCGCAGTGGATCGGCGGAACCTTTCCTCTCGCTCATGCCTTGCATGGCAAGGTGGCGGGTATTCTTGGTCTCGGACGCATCGGGAAAGCCATTGCGCAGCGCCTCGAGGCTCATGGCATGAAAATCGCCTATCATGGCCGGAGCCCGCAAAATGTGCCGTGGAGCTACTTCGACGATCTCAAAGCCCTCGCGGCTGCCAGTGACTTTTTGATCATCGCCTGTCCGGGAGGCCCGGAGACCTTGGGATTGGTCAATGCGGACGTTTTGGCCGCGCTGGGTCCTAAAGGAACCCTCATCAACATCGCGCGTGGCAGCGTCGTGGATGAAAAGGCACTCATCACTGCTCTTGAGGCCGGCACGATTCGAAACGCCGGCCTCGATGTCTTCGAGGATGAACCCCGCGTGCCTGCGTCCCTCTTGGCATGTGAAAGAGCCATCCTACTCCCTCATGTCGGCAGCGCCACGCACGAGACGCGCCGAGCCATGGCGCAGCTCGTCATCGACAATCTAGCCGCTCACTTCGCCGGACGTGAGCTGCTCACACCAGTGGTATGAAACCCACTCAATCCGCCAAGCCCTGCTCCCGCTGGCTGCGGAGGTTAGTTTTGGTTTTGCTCGTGGCAGGCATCGCCCTGCCCGCTTTGGGCTGGTGGGCTTGGACGCAGCGCGTGCCGCTGGTGAATCTCCTGCTCGACCGCATGTTGGTCACGATTGCCATCGAGGTGAAGTCCATCGAGGTCGACGGACTTGAACTGCGGTTCGGGCAGATGCGTGCAAGGTGGCGCTCAGACAGCACGGAGTTGGCCAGCATCGAGCAGGCGGAGTGGTCACCTCAATGGCTTGGCTTCGGGGAGGGAAAGTTGGGCAGCATCTCTCTTGCTGGCGCAAGAGTGGACCTTGACGTCGAACGCCTTCGTCAGCTCTCCAAGGGGGCTGGCAACACGGCCAAACGCTGGAGCATGGATCGCTTCGAGCTTTCCGAGACGCCCGTGACGTTGCGCGATGCTAAAGGGCTATTGTTTTCGGCGAAGATCGAGCCCGGCATGGAAGGTGTTGTCATGGATGGCGGATCTCCACAGGTGCAGCATGTCCGGCTGAAGGCCCGCAACGTCATCTGGCGGGATCATCCGTTGATCGAGGAGTTGATGCTGAAGGCGAAAACCACCGCGCAAGGCATCGAGGTGAGCGATTTGCATGTGGCAGAAGCTTCGATCGATTCCGCATGGTTTACCGCAACAAGTGGGAACAGTGTTGGCGATGCTTGGCCGCATGAGATCAGTGTGCTTTCCGCTTCGTTGCAAAACATGCGTTTCAAAGCGGCCGACCTCGCAGGTCTCAACCTCGCTTTTCGTTTTTCGTGGAAAGGTCATCAGCTGACATGGCGGCGTGGAGACGAGCTGAAAATTGGACCGCATGAGCTCGATATGACCGAGATTCAGCTTCGTCCCGCCAACGGGACAGGGGAGATCCTCGCGGCAGCTCTGCATCTGAAAGCAAACGGTCTCGACGAAGTGCATGCTGCAAACCTCATCAAACCTCGCGTCCGCTGGACACAGGCTTTTGAAGATGTGTTGCTGAAAGACAGTGGTTCATCCAGTGGGCTCAAGCTTCAAGTCCGTTCGCTGAGCTTGGAGCAGGGTGACGTCGCCTTCGAAATGACAAAGAAGCTCCCACTCCAAGGCAAGTTCCGAATCAGTGCTACGTTGCGCGAACTCGATTCGAGTCTTCATTCCTCAGAGAAGCAGCAGATCACGATTTCAGACCTTCAAATGGCTTGGAAGTCTTTTCAGCCGTTTGGGCAGCTGAAGGAACTGAAGGCCGAAATCGTGCCAGATGCGCTGCGTGAGCGTTTTCATATCGACTTGTTGCACATCATGGAGCCTCGCATGACGCTGAATCCGGAGAACGGCCCATGGTTTGAGCAAATCGCCACCGAGGTGGAGCCAACGATGCGAGCCGTGCCTTTCTGGAAGCGCCTCGGCTTTGGTTCGCTCGCCATCTCCGACGCCACCGCCCACGTCGTGGTACCGCTCGCGCACAGGCTGGAGGTGGAAACCGCTTTTGAGGTGCGCACAACCCCCGGTGGCTCGCAGCAGCTCACCATCCACGAGTCGCGCGGCAGCATCCCTTCCCGGGTAAACATGCCTGTGGCCTCATTGAAAGCGGCGGTCGTGGAAGCCCAGCTACCGGAGATGTGGCGTGACCACAGCGTGGGGAGAATCGACCTATCTGGCGGCCATGTTGATGTCGGTGATGCGTTCATGACCTTGTTCCGCGGTCCGGCGCAGATCGCGGAGGGCAAGGCGCAGGCTGTTGCCCAGCGCTGGCACGCGGGCGATGTGCGGATCAGCGATTTTGGCGTGACGCTGGAAGAGATCGCGCCGCAGGTGCCGCCCCTTCATTTCACCGTAAATTTGAGCACGAAGGACACGCCGCTCGATCTTGAAGGCCTCGCCGAGAATGTAGAGCCGCAGCGCGTCACATTGAAAAATCTTCGCATTCCCTCACCCCATCGCCCCCTCAACGCCGTAGCGGAGATGACGGAGATCCAAGTGCATTACACACTCGACGGCTTGCTCCATCGCCGAATCGATCGCGTGGACATCCTAGCGCCGAATCTATTTGTCGGCGAAGATTTGTTTTGGTATGTGGAAAATTACCGTAAGTCCACCAAGGGCGAGCCCGAGCTGGCGGAAAGCTTTGTAGGCCCGGTGCAGGAGGCGAAACACGAAGCGCCTGGCTGGCGGGTGGACACACTTTCCGTCCATGATGGTCGCCTTGCCATTGCGCCTAAGGGTGTCCCCATTCGTGGCCTCGGAGAGCCGTTTCCCTTCAGCTTCACCACACGGCTGGAAAGCGGAGAGCTTCAAGCCGAGCTGCAAATCCCACAGGAGGATCGTGAACTGGCGGAGATGAAGCTCAAATTCACCAACCTGCGCGGCAAGGTCAGCTTTAATCTGCCGATGAGGGATCGGAACAACAACGTGGTCGAGGTCTTCCAAGCGGATCGCATCCAGTGGAAGAGCCTCCATGCTGACAACACGTCTCTCAGCATCACTTACGACCGCAACGGCATCTATGGCAGCTTTTACGGCAAGGCCTACGCCGGCGATGTGAATGGCGCCTTCAACGTGTATCTCGACGACAGCTACACTTGGGACGGTTGGATCGCCGCCACCCAGATCCAGAGCGGGCCGGTGACCAGGCTCCTCTTTCCCGAATACTTTACGCTCGATGGCACCGTGACAGGCAAGATCGTGGCCACCGGTGATGGCGACGAGCTCTACCAAGGCGACGCTGAGTTCCTCAACCATGGCCAAGGCCGCTTCGAAATCGCCACGCTCAATGATCTCATCAAGGACCTGCCCACACCCATGCGCGGCAACATCGCGGATCAAATCCGCCGCATCGGGCTGGAAACGCTGCGTGACTTCGATTATGAAAGCGTCGATGGCAAAGCACGCTTCTACGGGCGCGAGGGCCGCGGTCACCTGCGGTTCAAAGGCCCGGGCGGCAAGCGCACCATCAAGATCAACGTCTATGACCATCGACTCGCGGCCCGTAAGAACCCTTAAGGTCACACCTCTCCTCGCGTGTGGACTTCTCGCCGCCTGCAAGCAAATGCCGGAGGTGCCCATCACTACGCCGAAGCCTCTGGAAGTGAACCTCAACATGCGCCTCGATGTGTATCAATACCGAGGCGATGAGCCCGCGGACAAGGAGTCGGGCAGGGCGCTTGATGAGGCGAACACGCGCATGCGGAATCGCATGGCGGAAATTTTCAATTTCAAATCCAACGAACTCGTCGGCGAAAATCATCGTGGACTGCTTGAGATCCGCCAAGTGCCGGCCGGTAAGTGGGGCGACGATGTGAAGAGGCAGGTGAGCGCCGAGAACGAGGACCGCTTGCTGTTCATGCGCCAGAAAGCCAAGGACTCTGGCCGCACGTTGCAGGAAGTGCAAGACGAGCAATGGAAGATCCGCACTCGACAAGCCAACGACCGCGAATGGATCGAAGTTCCCGGCAAGAACTCTGGCACCTTTCAGTGGATTCGTGCTGGCAAAATCACAGCCGAGCCAGAGGATCCTGCCGATCAGCCTTCAAAGGAAACGGGAAAGCCTGCCCAAGCGAAGACAGCGCCCTAAATGGGTGGAAGAAAAGCGCAGCGTTGCCTCCCTCGCTTGACCTTTCCATACCTCTCCGATAAAAAGCGTCCATCATGTTACTCCCACGTTTCTTATTGGCAGTTACGGTTTTTTCTAGTCTAGCTATGGCCCAAGCGGAATGGCGCACGTTCACCAATGCGCAGGGACGAACAGTCCAAGCGCGCGTGCTCGGCATCAGCGGCGCAAATGTGACGATTGTCACCCCGGCTGGTCAACAGTTCACACTGCCGATCACCACTCTCTCTGTTGCCGATCAGCAGTATTTGAAGTCCTTGCCAGCAACGCCAGCCGCTTCTGCTTCTTCGAAGCCAGCCTACAAACCCTCGCCAAATGACAAGCTGGAGCCTACGGTGGTGAATGAGGCTATCGGCCAGCCGCTTTTCATGGAGACGTCATTGTGGGAAAACCCGGCGGATGGGCTTGCGCAAAAGCT
>Ga0315906_10003376_pt1 | contig 21217 bp, 15 predicted proteins | sample LakEriMetagenome_4_FD_203526 | JGI IMG/M metagenome (GOLD analysis project Ga0315906, IMG submission 203526) | Freshwater fungal communities from buoy surface, Lake Erie, Ohio, United States - Buoy 2 MA122 | ecosystem: Environmental > Aquatic > Freshwater > Lake > Lake biofilm | place: USA...
TAATGATTTATAAAAATCAGCCCTATCATATTTATTAAACAGAATCGTGTCCTTATAAAAGAATGAAAGTGAATCTAGAAATGGCTCTTCTTGTCCACTGTAAATCAATGGTATAGAGTTTTTCCAGGTCTGTGTTAAAACAGCAAACGGAGCGTGAATTGCCCCCGGCATAGTCTGGTAATCCGCTTTATTCCATGTATTTTCATCATGGTTACTTGTGAAATACATTTTGAGTGCATTCGGAGGATAGGTTTCATCCATTTTTCTTAAAACAGTATCTAAAACGCGGGCACTGGCCTCTCCTTTGGCTACTTTTTTCATTTGTGCAAATGCATCCCAACCATAACTGATATGAAACCCTGCATCATGAATCCATGCGATATCTGCTTCGGCCAATAGAAAGATATCCGGCTTTTCTTTTTTAAGTTCTGCCGTGGCTTTTTGCCAAAATGAACGAGGAACTTCTGCTGCCACATCGCATCTAAATCCATCTATTCCTGTTTCTTTTACCCAGAATTTCATGGAATTGATCATACTATCGTGCAGTACAGGATTCCAGTAATTAAAATCACGAGTATCGCTCCAGTCGAAGGCAAACTTTAATTTTCCATCAGCACCTTTAATAAAGAAATCAGGATTGCTTTGAATCCAGCGATTATCTGCTCCGCTATGGTTTGCTACCCAGTCGATAATTACTTTCATCCCCATCCCCTGCGCTTCCCTAACCAATGATTTCCAATCTTCCATCGTACCAAATTCAGGATTGACAGCTGTATAATCTGCCACAGCATAATAACTTCCCAACACTCCTTTACGATCCTGAACGCTGATAGGGGTAATTGGCATAAACCATAAAATATCGACACCCATTTCTTTTAAACGAGGTAAAGCTTTGGCAAAAGCTTTAAATGTACCTTCAGGGGTGTACTGACGAACATTAACTTCGTAAATATTCGATTGCATAACAGAATCATGCAATCCGGAAGTAGTGACATCTTTTTTAGGTTCAGACGATTTGCAGGAAGAGAGGCTGACTGCACTCAGGCAAATCAATCCCCAAAAAGCAGCATTCAATTTAATTGTCATAGTCTTTATGATTGATTGTTTGATGGTAAAGTTAGGTATGTCGTTTTAATTCTTGAATAACATGCTCAATTTCTTCTTTGGTATTATGTTTACTGAAAGAAAATCTTATGGGAATAAGATTCATATCCGGATGAATGGCCTGAATAACATGCGACCCTTTTTGAGCGCCGCTGGTACAAGCACTGCCGCCGGAGACACAGATGCCGGCCATATCCAGATTCATGAGGAGCATTTCCGTTTTTTCATTGTGAGGAAAACCAACATTTAGTACTGTATCATTCGACAAGCCTTCCGGATCTCCATTGATTTCAATATTCCTGAATTGTTCCCTCAGTTGCTGCAGCATATATAATTTAAGTTCCTTAATGTGTTGCGAAGATGCTTTCATCTCATGGGTGGCGAGCTCCAATGCTTTGGCAAAACCAACAATCCCATAAAGATTTTCAGTGCCCGCACGCATATTTCTTTCCTGACCGCCCCCCATCATGAGGGGATGGATCTTGATATTTTCATTGATGTAAAGCAATCCCACTCCTTTCGGTCCGTGAAATTTATGAGCCGAACCGGTTATAAAATCTACCGGAGTATTTCTGAGATCGAAGGGAAAATGACCTACTGTCTGCACGGTGTCTGAATGAAAAACAGCCCCGTATTGTTGACATATCTCCCCTATTGCATGCAGACTGATCATATTGCCGATTTCATTATTGGCATGGATTAGGGTAACCAAGACTTTTTGTGGTGCTAATTGCTTTAATTGATTCTCCAGATCGGCAAGATCAATATGTCCTTTTTCTTTCAGGTTGACGTAGCTGACCGATACTTCTCTTTTCTTTTCCAGATATTCTACCGGATGCAGTGTAGCATGATGCTCTATTGGAGAAGTAATAATGTGTGTACAACCCAGATCACGAACGGCACCAAAGATTGCTGTATTGGAACTTTCCGTACCCCCACTTGTAAAGAAAATCTCAGCGGGATGAGCCTGTAGAATTTTAGCGACTGATTTTCGAGCTTGTTCAATGGCTAAACGGGTCTCTCTTCCATAAGAATATATCGTGGAAGGATTACCAAATTTATCCTGCATATAGGGCATCATGGATTCCAGCACCCTTGGATCCAAGGGAGTTGTTGCCGCATTATCGAGATAAATTCTTTGCATGAAAAATAACTGCAAAGATAGTAACCTTACTCAAAACCTTCTTCCCCTACTCTTTTTAACCTTTACTGCTTTTACCCGACCTCTAGGATTTGTTTTAATGATTGTTGTAGAACGTCTATTATTATGAATTACAAAAGAGGAACTGCTTCTTTTTGGCGCATAAATACCTCTGGCAGCTGGGACTCTTCTTGTTGGCACCCGATGAAAATGTACTCTGTATGGAGCGCATCTGCCATAAAAAACGCTGAAACCACGGGGAGATATTAATAATAAAATTAAAACGTGAATCAATCATCTAATTATGATATGAATCATATTGACCATGATGAATGGTAAAGGTTTAATTAAACTTTCGATTATATCACGCCATCATCACTTTCTTGACCCGATCTACTAATTGTTGTGCTTCAGATAATTCAAGTGCTTCTGCATAAATGCGTATGATGGGTTCTGTATTACTTGCTCTTAAATGCACCCATGCATGATCAAAATCCATTTTAAGTCCGTCTATCGTATTTATTTGTGCATCCTGAAAAGAAGCTTCCACTTTTTTAAGTAATGCCGACATATCTGTACCGGGATTCAATTCGGCTTTATCTTTTACCATTTTATAATCAGGATAGTTCTTCCTGAGCACAGAAGCCGCCAAGCCTGCTTCTGATAAATGTGAAAGGAATAAGGCAATACCCACTAACGCATCTCTGCCATAATGTAGCTGGGGGTCAATGATTCCTCCATTGCCCTCTCCTCCTATCACTGCATCTACTTCCTTCATTTTAGTAACCACATTCACCTCGCCTACTGCACTGGCATGATAAGTGCCGCCATACTTTAATGTAATGTCGCGTAATGCTCTAGTTGAAGAAAGATTCGAAACCGTAGCGCCGCTTTTATGCTTGAGGATATAGTCTGCGACTGCCACCAAGGTATATTCCTCTCCGAATAATGTACCATCTTCCGATACAAAACAAAGGCGGTCAACATCAGGATCTACGGCAATACCCAAATCTGCTTTTTCGCTGACTACTTTGCTGCATAATTCAGTAAGATTTTCTGCCAGCGGTTCCGGATTGTGTACGAAATTTCCGTGCATTTGATCATTAAGCACAATGATATTATCTACCCCTAAGGCATTTAATAATTCAGGAACGGCAAAGGCACCTGAACTATTTATGGCATCTACTACAATTCTAAAATTACTGTTCTTAATAGCATCTATTTTCACAAAGGGATGTGATCGAATCGCTTCAATATGACGGCTTAAGCTATCACTGTTTTTATGAACGCTTCCCAGTTGATCAACAGTAACAAACTCAATCCTTTCTGATTCAGCCAACGCCAACACCTGTTTTCCTTCATCTGCAGAAATAAATTCTCCTCTATCATTCAATAATTTAAGTGCATTCCACTCTTTTGGATTGTGTGAAGCCGTAAGGATAATACCTCCTGCTGCGGCCTCGAACACCACTGCCATTTCTACAGTAGGCGTAGTACTCAATCCAAGATCAATAACTTCTGCACCCAATCCGATTAATGTCTGTGTTACGAGCTGACTTACCATTTCACCACTCATGCGGGCATCTCTTCCTATTATGATTTTGTTGCCTTTATTTTTCTTGAGGATGATACTGCCATATGCGGCAGCAAATTTTACCACATCTAAGGGAGTAAGATTATTTCCCGGATCACCTCCAATAGTTCCGCGAATACCGGAAATGGATTTCATTAGAGCCATACAATAAAAATTTTAGCGAAAGTAAACTAAGCTACACAATTATATCCTACCATTAGCAGGTAAATATCGTTTTAGCCAGCTGTTTTTAACCGGCAATAACCATTGATGTATGAGTGCATCCTTTGAATCGGCCAGATTATTAAAATAAAGGGTATCAGCATCTATCAATCCATTTTCAAGTGCGTATGCAACCTGCGTCAGCGGAATTGTCTGTACTTTTTCTTTATGCCAGAAAGCCATCAATTGACGATTCAGCAACTGAATATTGAAACTTTTTTCTACCATTTGGATAAAATGCACACTGCTATCTGTACTGCAACCGCTTACCCCTGCCACCGATTCATCTGCCATCAGAATAATAAACTGTCCGAAAAACAATGTACCAAATCCCTTTACTTTATTGCCATGCGACTTCCATTCTTCTATAAAATGGCGCAGCATATCTTCAAGTTGTAGCGCTTCGCTCATGAAGAGCAGCCGATTGCTCTGGTAAATCCATACGCGGCTGTTTGGATGAAAATCGTCCGGAAGTAAGTGGATATAATCGGGAGTAGTTGCCATATTATAGTTGCAAAATTAATGATTGGCTTTGAATTGCAATATTTGTTGTGAACAGGCTGTTGTCGGCTATCTATTGTCGATTGTCGGAAAATATCAGATAAATTTGTACTACAATAAATTATATGCAATCCAGATTATTTTTTTTATTAGCATTCTTCAGTTTAAATAACATCAATGCACAGACCATTTCTGATCAGGGTATCATTGAAATGAAAATAGAAACCAAACGTCCAGAAGAAGAAACACCGAACGGAAATCAGGATGGAGCTAATACAATGCGATGGGGCGATATGGAGATGAAAGGCAAAATGTATTTCAAAGACAGTCTTTCGAAAATGAATATTGATATGGGCTTTAGCAGCAGTCAGATATTTTATAACAGTGCTACAAAAACCACAACTACCCTTTTTCAGGCAATGGGGAAAAAAATGGGCTTTTACAGTACTGATGAAGAGGTAAAAAAAGCTGTTGAGTCGGGCGATTCATCTGGTGTATTCAGGATGCCTACTGCCAATTCGGATGTGATGATTGAGTATTTATCTGATGAAAAAAAAATTGCAGGCTATATGTGTAAAAAAGCCAATATACGATACAGCAATCGCAATGGAGAAGAAATGCAGCAAATGATCTGGTATTGTCCGGACTTTATGCTTGGTAATCGATTTCGTATGAGTTCGATGATGCGGATGGCAACAGTGCCGGGTATGCAAAAACTCAAAGGATTTCCAATGGAGTATGAGATAAAAAGAAACAATGGGATGACCATATTCTATACGGTAACTAAAATTGATCTGTCGGCTAATATCAATGAAAAAGAGTTCATTATTCCGCCAGGATACGACATCAAGCCTATGCGTGAAATGATGCGGGATGGCGGAAGAGGATTTTTTGGAGGAAGAGAAGAAAATTAAGCATACAAAAGTTGTCGGTTGACGGTTGCCGGTTGTATTTATAGGGTTACTTTTGCTCCTCAATTATTCATCATGTCATCAGTACAGCAGATTATCAGGGACACAGCTTTACAGGTTATACGTCAATTATATAACCTGCCAATTGAGGCAAATGAATTACAAATTCAAACTACGAACCCTGAATTTGAAGGAGATTATACGCTTGTACTTTTCCCGCTCATCAAAAAGACAGGCAAGCAACCGGTGGAGCTGGCGAAGGAAATTGGGGCAAATTTACTACAAGAGCAACCCGAAGTATTCACTGCTTTTAATTTAATCAAGGGTTTTTTAAATCTTACCATTTCTGATACATACTGGCTTAGGGCTTTAAACAGATCTTATAACAATCCCCATTACGGCATACAAAATGCCAGAGGCGAGCGGGTAATGATAGAATATTCCTCTCCTAACACAAACAAACCATTGCATCTCGGGCATTTACGGAATAATTTTTTAGGATGGAGTGTTGCTGAAATTTATAAAGCCTGTGGCTATGAAGTTGTGAAAACATGTATTGTGAATGACCGGGGCGTTCATATTTGCAAGAGTATGATAGCTTGGCAGCGATATGCCAATGGTGCCACTCCCGAAAATACTGGTATCAAAGGCGATCATTTGGTAGGAGATTACTATGTAAAGTTTAATGAAGTATATAAAGCTGAGACTGAAGCACTGGTGGCAGGCGGCATGACAAAAGAGCAAGCTGAGAAAGATTCGCCTATCATGAAAGCGGCACAGCAGATGCTGCTTGATTGGGAGCAGGGCAATCCTGAAATTATTGCATTATGGAAGCGGATGAATCAATGGGTATATGCAGGATTTGAAACAACCTATAAGAGAATTGGGAGTGATTTTCATAAAACGTACTATGAAAGCAACACCTATCTTCTTGGAAAAAAGACAGTAGAGGATGGGTTAAAAAGCAATGTTTTTTATCAAAAGGACGATGGCAGTGTTTGGATTGATTTAACAGCTGATGGACTTGATGAAAAAATTGTACAACGTAAAGACGGCACCTCTGTTTATATCACGCAGGATATTGGACTGGCTCAATTACGTTATGATGAATTCAAATCGAACACCAACATTTATGTAATTGGCGATGAGCAGAACTATCATATGAAAGTGTTGCAGTTAATCTGCAAGAAACTTGGTCTGGCTTATGCCGACGGCATACATCATTTGAGTTATGGCATGGTGGAGTTACCCACAGGAAAAATGAAAAGTCGAGAAGGCACTGTGGTAGATGCAGATGCTTTGCTTGATGAAATGGAAGCGGTCGCCAAACAAAAAACTGAAGCATTAGGTAAAGTAGAAGGATTTAATGATGAGGAAAGAAGTGCGTTATATAAAATACTGAGTTTAGGTGCACTGAAATATTTTTTATTGCGTGTAGGCCCAAAGAAAAAAATGATTTTTAATCCCGAAGAATCCATCGATTTTCAGGGACATACCGGTCCGTTCATACAATACACCCATGCCCGTATTAAATCCATTTTAAGAAAAGCTTCGGTCGATATTCATGAAGTTGAGTCCTCCGCTTTATTGCCATTGGAAAAAGAGTTACTGATACTGCTTGAAAGTTATCCGCAGGTGATACAGCAGGCATGTAGTGAGCAAGACCCCTCACATGTGGCAAATTATGTATATGGCATTGCCAAAACATTCAATAGTTTTTACACGCAACATTCGGTATTGAATGCAGAAAATGAAGAAAAGAAAGATCTCCGGATAAAATTATGCGCATTCACTGCACAAGTATTATCGGGTGGCATGCATTTATTGGGCATTGAGGTGCCAGAGAGAATGTAAGAGGACGTCAAAGGTCAAAAGTCATAACCATTGCTGTCCGGTTAATTTTTTAAAAATCTTTACTGGCGCATGACTCCAGTTAGGTGCCAGTATATAATTGGCTCATGAAACATTGTTACTGCTAGATGTTTCGCTAAAGCTCAACATGACGCAGCTACTTAAATATATTCAACAAATAATACTCCATTGAAACATAGACGGCTTCATTGGCCATACGATGGGCATTTCCGTTGATTTGGAATCGGGCGCCCGCGTTGATGCGCATCTTACTAGCAATGATAAACTGAATCGCGGGCGCCACATCTACGAAACCTGTGTTGAGATCCGTATTTTTTTGTCCCAACAACTCACAATATAAATTCACATTAAGCTGCTCATACCCTTTATATGTAAATGGAAACAACAAGTATCCCGCCGACAAATTATATGTCATTGCCTGTTGAGAAAATGGAAAACCGAAATTAATTTTTCTGGCTCCGCCCTGAAGTTTCATATATGAAACACCACCAGAAACAGCGAGCTTATTAATTAAACCCGTCGCAATAATGCCCGTCTGCAATCCACTGTTATCCCCCTCCATATTCATCTCCTGATATACCAGTGGATTATTACTCCAGGCATAGCTCCCATGTACTGCCATACGGAAATGTCGATGAATATCATCTTTACTCAGAAACCTGTATTTACCATAAAAACGAAAAGATTCAAACTGCTGTTGATTCTGAAAAAACATATCCGAAAAACTTACCCCTCCTGCTACCATCAAATTCTTATGTAACCCCACCTGCACCTCGGGTGAAATGCGATATTCTCTTTCCAGATTATGATATGAAACCATCGACTTTCCCATAGCTTTCAGCATCAGTGAACGCGCAGGTATATTGGATGCAGGGTTGGAAAAGACATAGAGCTCCTGTGCATTACTTCTCAAAAAAGTCCAAACTAAAAAAACAAGAAATAAAACGAGCTGCTGCATCACTCAAATTTATAACTTAATATTGTTCTTTATTGAAACATACTAATTAAATGCAAACATATTCAGCGCTACTGATTGGCGCCTCCGGACTAGTTGGATCTCATCTAGTCAAAATATTACTGGATCATCCACAAATACATAAAGTCACTATTCTGGTCAGAAAACCAATTGGCATTAATCATCCTAAGCTGGAAGAAAAGATAATTGATTTTAATGAGTTGGAGCAATTCGAAAAAGCAATGGGTACCGGAGATTTTATCTTCTCCTGCATTGGCACAACCATGAAAAAAGTTAAAGGAGATAAACATTTATATCGTCAGATAGATTTTGACATTCCGGTTAATGGGGCAAGATTTGGCGCAAAAGCGGGATACAAGAAATTTATGCTCGTGTCAGCTCATCTTGCCAATTCGAAATCCCGAATATTCTACAGTCGACTTAAAGGAGAAACAGATGAAATCGTATCTACTTTTCCATTTCAGGCTATTCATATATTTAGACCATCATTCCTCATTGGAGAAAGAAAAGAAAAAAGATGGATAGAGCTGACTTTGGGAAAATTAATGGAACGAATCGCTGCCATTCTTCCGGGAAATTATAAACCTATTCAAGCTAAAACAGTTGCAGAGGCTATGCTTTCGGCTGCATTAAGCAATCAAAAAGGGACCCATATCTATCATTATCAAGAAATGAATCAGTTAATCAGAAAACTTTCTTTTTCTCAGGACAATCAATGATAACCATAGCCACCTGGTAATAATTATTTACGGCAGCCAATAATTGTGTTTTAAAATAATAGGTATCACAAAATATTTTAAACGCAGAAAATTCGTGGTTGGGCACATTGAATTCATCAAACAAAAGAATATCACCCTTTTTTAAATAAGGGGCCAAACTTGTTAATGCATACAAAGTAGAAGAAAACAAATCCGCATCTAAATGAATAATTTTTCTCTTATTGGTATCGAGTTGTACCTGTTCCAAAAACGAGGGTAAGGTTTCCTGGAATAACCCTTTAATAAATTTCCCACGATTATCTGAGAGCAAAGGAATATTAGCTGACATATCTCCTTTATCAAAGACCCCCCATTTTTCGGGAAGTCCCTCAAAAGTATCAAAACCAAAAAAACGACTTTGCGGGTGAATACAATGCTCCATCCACCATCTAAAGGAGGCTCCCTGACAGACACCAAATTCAAGATATTCAAAGGGCTCATTTTTTAAGCCCTGTCGATCAACCACATATTCATACAGCTTATATCTCTTTTGATAATCTCTTAAGGGTGAATAAAAATCATTATAAGTATTATGCTTTTCTTGTTTTGATATCCATTTTGAGAGCTCAATGGTATTAGATATCGTTTTTGTCAGATGACGTAACCAAAAAAGATAAAGATGCGGTCTGCACAAAAGAATCAACCCTTTTATAAATGCATTTATTGAAAAGAAATTCATATTCAGCTTTGATAGTGGCGAATATAAATCATTTAATTATACATATTATGATGTTTCTATTGAACTGTGATAACTTCTTGATTTTTCCCAGATCTTAACCAGTAGATCCCTTTGATAATATTCGGTGATGAAATTTGATTATAACCAGAGGATATAAATCCAGACCAAATGACATTTCCTGAGGCATTCATCAGATTCATCAACCCCGATTCGTTGGCAATGAACCGAATCACATTATCGGTTACAGGATTTGATAGTAAACGGAATTTTTTATCATCATTATTATTTAAGGCAACCACCCTGCTGATATTCAATTTCATCGTTGGATCTTTCGCTACAATTCGATACAAATTAGCTCCCCTGTACATTGACGGATGGATAAATTCATAGGAAAGTGTAGCCAATCCAGTATTGGCACTGATTATCTTTCCTATATCTACCCAACCGGTACCCGATTGACTATGCTGTACGGTATATTCAAAAGGTCCCTCATCCTCCACTACTTTCCATGATAATTTTACCCCATTACCAAAAGGAGCTGCATTGAAATTGATCCATTTTACCGGTAATGACTCAACCACATTAACGACAATCTGATCATTATCGAATTCAGTAGAACCCACATACCCTCTTACCGTTGAAGACAGGTTTGAACCTATAGTGCACGGAGCGGTTGCCGTATATATCAACTGTATCGAATCACCTGCAGGTATTCGGTAAGAAACAATTGAGCTCAAATCAACACCTCCTGTATATTTTAATGCAGAAATAGCTCCTGTATTGGGATAAGATACGGAATTAGTTGTTGTTACTCCACTGGTAATTGTAAGAGATTGATAGGTAAAACCAGCAGGTAATTGATCAACTAAACTATCAATAGAAACATCAACTGTTCCCGGGTTTTTTACCGCAACCCTAAATGTAGCTTCTTCACAGATCAGATAATTTACCTTATCTGAATATTTTTTTATTATCAATGGATTGGCAGTAGACGTTACTGTAACTGGACTCCCATTATTAAGGTCTGCATTTAATTGATATTTATAATTAGTGGATCCACTGGTTGCTCCTGCACATGGCAATAGAAAATTGGTAAATCCGAAAGATTTAATTCGAAATCTAAAAACTACTTTTATACTAGCGCCATTACTTCCATTACCAGAAATAAAATACAAACTATCAGTAGCACCTGCAGGGATACCAGGAACATTACTTTGCACAACAGCTGTAGACAGCAATTCCATTTTAGTAGGATCAAACTGATTTGAAACAGCCACCTGGAAGTCAGTCTCATCTCCGTTTTGTACATTTCCTACTGTATAAGTTACTGTATCAATGATTAACCCTCCTAATACATCCTGATTAGCAAAAGCCTGTGTGGCAATCCCACCGGCATTAGCACTTATGGACGAGCGATTTCTTATACTAAAGGATTGTGTCTTATCGATAACAGTAAGATCGCGTAACCGAGTATTGAAAGTAGCAACAGGCGTTACATTCGCAGGATAGGTCACAAAAAAATAACAGGCTTTGGTTGCATTGGGGGCGAGCGTTCCGATTACCACTTCTCTACTCACGGGAGATAACACACTGTAATTTTGTCCTGCCACTGATGTGCCAATAGATGGGATAGAAAATACAAGACCTGTATATATAACATTACTCGTATTTTTTACTTCAAATCCTACATAAGCTGTAGTAATTGTGGATGGGGCGTTCCCATCTACAATAAAATATGGGGCAGTAATTCTGGTAATCGTAAAATGAGAAGGATCTAATGCCTGCATTTGAAAGGCTACAAGAAGGCCCAAGATTACGTGTAAAAGTCGTTTCATCGGACAGGTTTTAAAAGGATACGTGAATTAATTAATATATAAAAGTAAAAAAGACTGACACAAAAGTCAATCGCAAATAACTTGAGTTAATCAAAAACAATAAATGCTAATACAAGAAAACTACTAAATATCAATATCCGCCATGCTGAAAACACTTCTGGTTAGCACTTTTCGTCGTTCTTTTACAACGACTTCCAGATTTGGTATTGGCGGTACATTGTAGAGAATGTTGCAAAAATAAATTCTTAGATTTCGATTTTTCAGATTCACTAACATCTGACTGATCAACCTTCTTGCTTTTGATTTTTTGTATTTTCCATGTCCAGCAATCTTTGCATACTGTTTTTTCAATGGTTCTTTCCTGATCATCAGAAAGCTTTGGAAAAAAATCGATCCCGGTTAGTTTTTCTACACTATCAATAGGCACAGCAAAATTTTGAAGCGGATCTACAGAACTTTCATTTTTCATAACAAAACCAATTCCTTTAACATCAGACTTTGAATATTCTAATACAACCTTATAATAATACTCGGGAATCGAAACCTTGTTTTTTCCAATTGTAGGCAAGCCATCTTTTAAAACAGGCCCCGTCACCACATAAACTGTATCATACTCAATGGCCCATGTTCTAACCTGTTCTTCCAATTTCTTCCAAATTCCTCTATTAAAACTCGGCACCTGAGGACTCATATTGCTGTAGTAAAAACTTTCAGTCATCGTAGTCAAAGACCATCCCATGTCGGAAGCTGGCGCAAGATGTCCTCGGTCGTAACCCGAACCTAAATAATCATTATCGTTGGCTGTTTTTGTTGCAACGTAAGGATCAGGAATAAATTTATTAGTACGGCTGTAAATGATTTTTGTCTCATTCTGAGTCAATTCATACGCTACCCATGAAGCCTGTTCGTGTTTTTCATTATATGATAAAGTATAAGCTGTATGATAAATAACATGGTCTTGATGATCAAGTTTAGGAATTTCGATGCTATCTAATCTGTGAATTGCATGTTCACCGAATACACCCATGTCATTTTGCTTTAATCGTTCTTGGGCATTACTGAATTGCCTTAATAATAAAAAAGAAAGACAAAATAATATTGAAATCAGCATTAATATATTTTTCATAGCACTGTTGTCACTTATAAGGAATCAGCCGAAATAATGTTTGTGAGGAAACAAAATTATCTATTTGTACAACATAGTATAGAATTTATTTTAAATTGACTTTCAATTACTTACGAACGAAGATAGATTAGCAAGAGACCATGCTTTTCGAATGAAATACCGAAATATATTGTAAAAAATATATAAGGATTTATATTGAATATAGATATATTTGCCATGCCAAAAAACATCTCTGCACATGAGAAATACTACCATTAATGCTTTTCGCATACTTTTTCTTATTATATTTTTTCTTTCTCCTTTTTTTATATCAGGCCAAACTCATCATAATCATGAAAAAACTGATTTCGAAGTGCGTATTCCCTTTTCATTTAATAATAAATGGGGCTATTTAAATGCAAAAAATGAAATTGCTGTTGAAGCAAAATACGATTCAGTTTTCCAGTTCAAAGAGGGAATTGGCATGGTAAAACTTGATGCCAAATATTACCTTATAGGATTAAATGGAGATATTATCAAACAAATTACCCCACCCCAAAAACCAAAATCAACAACAGTAAAGATTCCTAACACAAAACAATCAAACCCTTCATACAGAGCGCAGTCTACCAATAGTGTCTGTTTCCCAAATTTCGATTTCGAAGATGGCAATTTCAATAACTGGGAAACAAACACCGGAAAAACTACTGATGATAATATTTCAAATATTATTACACAGGATGGAGCCTGGTTGCAAAATGTAAACGATCCAGGTCCTCCCAACAGACATCAATTAATAGACCGCCTTTCAAATTCCGGTTTTGACTATTATGGGGGGTTTCCCACGAATCATCCCAGAGGAGGAAGATTTGGTCTTAAATTGGGTAGCAATGAAGATGATATTGCCAGTTCTTATCAGTGGCCAAACAGAAGGACAGAATCTGTAAGATATAAAATAAAGGTGCCTAACAAAGATTACGCTTTATTAGTTTCGTATGCCGTTGTATTTGAATACCCTCAAAATGGATCTTTTTATTGTTCAAACACACATTGTGATATTGAACAACCCAGATTTAAAGCGGTAATTTATAAACCGAATGGAGACACCCTGCAATGTTTCAATTTTTCTTTTGTTGCCTCTGATCCCAATCTCGGATTCCAGACATCCCTTATTCCAGGAAATCTTGGTTCACAAGTAAAATACACAGATTGGACAGATGTATTTATCAATTTATCAAAATTCCAAACCGGGGATGAAGTGTATTTAGAAATCACTTCAGCTGACTGTACTTTAGGAGGTCATTGGGGGTATGGATATTTTGATGTAATTGAATGTAACTATAAACTTCAGATTCAAAATTCTTGCAGAACTCCTAAAAAAACAATTTTAGCAGGACCTAACGGGCCATTTAAAGAATATATATGGAAAGACAAAAACAACAATGTACTATCAAATAAAAAAATTGATAGTATTCCTGCCCTTCCTGATAATACTGAAATTAAATTAATATTGGTACCGTTTCCAAATTTTGGATGCCAGGATACCATTCCTGCTTTGGTTGTTGCTCCATCCCCACCTACGCTGGATTTAGTTCCTAATCAACCAAATTGCGGAAAAAAAGGTGTCATTATCGGAATCCAGCCCAACAACAACTACGAATACAGCTGGAATCCAAACTACAATCTTAGTAGTATAAACACCTCTCAGGTTACTGCAAATCCGGATAAAGACACAACGTATAAATTAACGATCACGGATAAACTAACAGGATGTCTTGCCATTGATTCAATTAAAATATTAAATAAACCTGCCGTTAAGATCTCGGTAAATTCAGATATAACATGCATCAATAAGCCCGTAAAATTAACAGCTAATGGTGCAACCTCTTATTCCTGGTCTCCAGCTGATGGATTAAGCAGTACCATCGGATCATCAGTAAATGCCAGCCCCCTCAGAACAACAACTTATACGATAATCGGGAAAAACAGTACGACTTCTTGTGAAGACACTGCGTTTGCAACAGTCACTATAAAACAATCAAGACAAATTTCAGGAAGACCTGTTAATCCTACAGACTGCAATGCAATAATTGGCTCGATTATTATTGAATCGTTAGAACCTAATATTACCTATTGGATTTACTATACTAAAAATGGCGTACCCCTTCCAAAAATTTCTATGACTGCAGACATTACCGGTCAAATAGAAATAAAGAATCTTGGAGTAGGGACTTATACCAATATTTATGCAGAGGAAAAAAACAGTACACAATGTGCAACAAACATTATTGGCCCTTATAAACTTATTGGGCCTGACATTCCCAAAAAACCAAAGATACAAGCGCCAAAACTATTATTCTGTCCAGGCGACCCCTCCCCTCCTATACAATTTATCTCGACCGACAATTCAACTTTTGAATGGAAAAATTCCAATCCTTCTATTGGACTTCCTGCAACCGGTACCGGACAAATCAATTCATTTACTCCCACCAATAATACCAGCGATACATTATACGCTACTATTATAGTAAAAGCGCTGCTCAATGGTTGTCCCGGCCCCTCAGATACAGTAAAAATTAAAATTATTCCTCCTCCTAAAATCTCAATTAACGGGGGAAATGTCTGTATTGGAAAAAGTCTTAATCTTACTGCATCTGGAGGATCGACCTATACCTGGACATCAACTCCTGCTGATCCTTCTATTAACATTACAAATAACGGAGCCATTGCTAATGTAACTCCTACTGTCAATACAACTTATTCGGCAAAAGGAACAGAAGCCGTAAACGGATGTTCTGCTATTGCAAATAGTAGTGTAACCGTATTTCCATTGCCAACAGGTACTTTAAAATCCGGAGGCGTTCAGATGGTTTGTGAAAATGCACAAAAAACACTAGAAGTTACCGGGACTCAGAATGGCACTACCTATCAATGGCTTTTGAATGGTCAAGTTATTCCGGGAGCCACTGGCCCAACCATCCTTGCCAATCAGGAAGGTTTCTATTCCATTAAGCTGACATCTAATTTTGGATGTGAAAAAATTGCACAGGATACTGTAGATCTGCAGCAATACAAAACACCAATAGCTAATTTCACTGCTCCTGTAGGATGCATTGGAAATCCTGTAATATTTGAGAACAGATCAAATGTTACTCGTAGCGGGACTGTTTCATGGGAATGGGATTTCGGAAATGGAAATCGGTCATTTGTAAAAGACCCTACTTATACCTATAATCAAGCTGGCTTCTATACAGTCCGATTAACCGTAAGATCAATTACATGTCCTGGATTAAATACCACATATGAATTACCTGTATTAATACAAGAGCCTTTGCCAGGCATCAGATATACTACGATTGGTGCCCTTGAGAATACGAATGTCCAGCTAGAAGCCAGAAATATCGGCAGCTTTTTTGAATGGAATCCTAGCATTGGATTGAACGATGCAAAAATCAGAAAGCCTATATTCAACTATGATAAAGACACTGAATATTTAATTCAGATTACAACTACAAGCGGATGTAAAACGACAGACACAATACTGCTGCGTGTACATAAAAAAGCAGATGTATTTGTTCCAACAGCATTTTCTCCCAACAATGATGGCCAAAATGATTTTCTTGATGTATTTACACAAGGAATCAGTAAAATTCATTTCTGGGTGTTTAACAGATGGGGGCAATTGATGTTTGAAACTACTGATCCTTTACAAAGATGGGATGGTAGGTTTAATGGTAAGCCTCAACCTCTTGAAAACTATGTTTGGATTGCTGAAGCAGAGACATATACTGGCGAAAGATTCAAAAAAAGAGGGCAAACAATACTTATCAGATAATCAAATATGCAATTGTGAAACATTATATCTGTATTATATTATTTTTTTTATTTTCAAATTATTCTTTTGGGCAGGATCCTCATTTTTCTCAATTTTTTTCTGCTCCGCACTTAAATAACCCTGCGCTTGCCGGAACGCAATACGGAGACTGGGCGGTAATGGCAAACATCAGACAGCAATGGGGAAATGCATCAACACCTTTTAATACTCAGGCATTAGCAGGAGAATGTAAAATCAATAATGGAAGCGGAGGGGAAAATTATTTTGCGATTGGAAGTATGTTGATGAATGATCAGACTATGAATGGAGCATTCAGAAGCAATTATGCAAATGCCTCCTTTGCGTATCACCGTAAATTATCCCATAATCATCGCATCGCTGCCGGATTTCATGGCTCTTATGCAAATAGGCGGCTGGATTATAGCAGATTACAATTTGGAAGTCAGTTTGATGGAAGCGGTTTTGATGTGGCAATTCCAGCAGGAGAAACGGGATTATCATCCATGAAACCTTTCTTTTCTTTGGGTGCCGGTATTTTGTATACGCTTGAGCAAAATGAAGGTGATTTTTTAATGGATATCGGATATGCCTCTTTTGATATAAATCGACCGAATCAAAGTTTTTTAAAGGATCCTAATAATCAATTAAATATCAGGCATGTTGGATACTTCAATTTGCAGAGCTATCAAACCAATGATTTATATTACCAGATTTCAAGTATTTTTCACTATCAGGCATTGCAAAATTATTTTGCCATAGGCGGATCGCTGGGACTTTCTCTTGCTAATGAATTTGAAAAAATGTTTTTAGTAGGTTGCTGGTTTCGTGAGGGCGATGCCATATATCCATACACAGCATTTCGCTTTAAAGGATTTCAAGTAGGTCTCAATTATGATATCACTTTATCAAAACAAAATCTCGGACCCTCAAATCCGCGAACATTCGAACTCTCTTTAATACTCACAGGAAAATATCCTAAAAGCAATTATTATGATTGCCCATTCAAAAACCGATATGTCAGATTCTAGAAAATCTGATAAAAAATATTCTGCCTAAGTTGTACGGCTTTTCAATATTAGATACTAATTAAAAAATCCCGCACAATGTGCGGGATTTTTTGCTCGTGCCCAGAACAGGAATCGAACCTGCACATTGTTGCCAATACCAGATTTTGAGTCTGACGCGTCTACCAGTTCCGCCATCTGGGCATTCAATTGGCTGCAATATTACAGAAACTTCCGCTTTTATAAAAGAGAAATTTGATGCAGCACCTGAATGATTTATCTTGCAGCCTAACGAAATTGCTTATATGCTGAAGATTGCGCTTATCCGTGAAGGTAAAACCCCGCCAGATAATCGGGTGGCCTTAACCCCTGCCCAATGTAAATGGCTTATAATGAACAGTCCTGATACCCGGATTCTAGTGCAGCCATCTCCTTCACGTTGCTTTCCGGATAAGGATTATGCCCAGGCAGGTGCCACAATTACAGAAACCATAGAACATGCCGAAGTATTGCTGGGCATTAAGGAAGTACCTAAAGAACAACTCATCCCCAATAAAAAATATCTTTTTTTCTCTCATACCAAAAAAGCACAGCCCCACAATAAACCACTTATGCTGGAAATGGTAAAGAAAAATATTACGCTTATTGACTATGAATGCCTGACACATGAAGATGGTCAGCGTATCATTGGCTTTGGCTTCTTTGCAGGTATTGTAGGTGCGCATAATGGTATGATGGCTTTCGGCAAACGAACAGGTTTATTCCATCTTAGCAGAGTAAAAGATGTCCGCGACTATCGTCAACTTATCCATACCTACTTCGGACTCAAAATCCCCCCCATAAAAATTGCTGTTACCGGTAGCGGTCGCGTTGCACATGGCATATTGGAAATTATGAATCTAATGGGCATTCACGAAGTAGAACCATTCGACTACTTACATAAAAGCTATGAATACCCTGTATATGTACACCTTAAAGGAAGAGATTTGTACGAACGAAAAGATGATGGCACCTATAACCGACAAAATTTCCATCAGTTTCCGAATGAATATCGCTGTTCGTTCTCTCCTTATATTAAACATACGGATATCCTGATGAATGGGGTATATTGGGATAAAGGAATTGCCCCACTTTTTTCGGCAGAAGAGTTTCAATCTGCTGAATTTAAAATTCAAACCATAGCAGATATTACCAATGATGAAGGAGGATCAGTACCGATTAATAAAGGAGACTCAAGCATTGAAGATCCTGTGTATGGTGTAGATAAAATTACACTTGAAAAAACAGATGCATATCATACCAATGGCGTAGATATCATTGCCGTTGGCAATCTTCCAAATGAACTACCTCGCGATGCTTCAAGATATTTTGGTGAGCAACTAATCAAATATATTTTAGAAGATCTTACGAAAGGAAGTTCGCCTATTATTGAAAGAGCAACGATACTTAAGCATGGTAAGTTGACGGAACAGTATATGTATCTTGAAGATTATGTGAAATAAAAAAGTTGTAAGTTGGCAGTTGTCGGTTATTAGTTAGTAGTTAAAGAAACAAATAATAATCTTTTAATAATTCTGCAAACCCACAAGTATAATTGCCATCTTTTTCTTTTATTTTAATTGTAGAAGTATGCATTTCAGTATTATTTCTTTCTAATAAAACCATTGAGCGAATAAAATCATGGCCATCCTGATGTTGTACATGTACTACATGTTTAACAAAAAAACCTTTTGATCTTGATATTTCTCTCAAATATGAAAAACGATGATAAGGAACCAGCAACGCAAAGCAACCATCAATATGTAAATTCTTTGCTATAAAATCCAACAAGCAATCAAAATTCAAGGTCGCATCATGCATAGCTGATGCCTTTGAATTTGAAAGAGGCAAAAGATCATTTTCATAAAAAGGTGGATTAGAAAAAATAAAATCATAAGTATGGTCAAAATCAACCGCTTTAACATCTGCATTCATGAGTCGGAGTTTATGACTCCATGGCGACTGATTTATATTTGACAATGCCTGTTCACAGGCCTCCTCATTTATTTCAATGCCATCAATTTTAATGAAATTATCCTGTGCAATCATTAGCATCAGCAAACCAGTTCCGGCACCAATGTCTAAAGCATGATGAATATTGGGAAGGTTTGGTAAAATCATTTTACTCAACCATGCGCCAAACAAGCAACTATCGGTACTCACTTTCATTGCACAACGATCCTGATGAATTGTAAACTGCTTGAATTGAAAAAAAGAATTAGGCATAAATTACCATATTGCTCTTGCGGTAGGTGTAACTCTTAAATCAGAAAAATCATTCGCCAGATATTTATAATAGCCGGTAATCGCAATCATAGCTGCATTATCGGTACAATATTCAAAGTCAGGAATAAAAGTCTTCCATCCTCTTTCCGCACCCATATTAACCAAAGATGTTCTTAACCCTTTATTGGCACTTACTCCTCCAGCAAGACAAACATTATTGACTCCTGTTTCAACAACTGCTTTATGTAGTTTATTCAGTAGAATCTGAATAATTCGATTTTGTATGCTGGCGCAGATATCAGGCAAATTAGAATCAATAAACTGCTGCCTCTCATCTTTAGTTGCTAAAAATTTCTCTTTATAGATTAAGCTCTTTCCCGCATTTTGTAAAAAATATAAAATGGATGTCTTGAGACCACTAAAACTAAAATCAAGACCGGCTACCTGAGGCTCAGGAAAATGAAAACGATTCGGATTGCCCGTTGCGGCATAATGATCAATCAGTGGACCACCCGGATAAGGTAACCCCAATAGTTTGGCAGACTTATCAAATGCCTCTCCGGCTGCATCATCGATTGTTTCACCCAAAACTTTCATCTTCAAAGGCGATTCGCATAATACAATTTGTGTATGACCGCCGCTAACAGTAAGACATAAAAACGGAAAATCGGGTTTGTTTTCAGGTATGAGATTAGCCAACACGTGCGCCTGCATGTGGTGTACCGCAATTAAAGGTTTATTCAGGGCCATTGCCATTGACTTTGCAAATTGAGCACCAACCAGCAATGAACCGATTAATCCGGGCGCCTGCGTAAAAGCAATCGCATCAATTTGAGAAAAAGTAATATTTGCGCTATGAATTGCGTTTTCTACTACCGGAACAATATTTTCCATATGCGCACGACTTGCCAGTTCCGGTACCACACCACCATAAATTTCATGTACAGATTGGGAAGCGATAATATTGGACAGTATATATCCGTCGATACAGACTGAAGCTGCCGTTTCATCGCAGGAAGATTCTATTGCCAGAATTGTTATAGACACGATATTACAAAGATATAATAGTTAATTTGTTTATGGTTTAGCCGTTGAGCTGTTTAGTCGTTTAGTTGTATAATAGTAGCTGACAACTGATAAACTATTTACTTCTTATCGCCACAACCGGATCCATTCGTGCTGCAATAAACGCCGGAATGATACCTGCCATAATCCCCGTTAAAATACATGTAATTACAGCACCTATAAAGAGTCGTAGTGAAATAAATACTTCAAAATTTAAAGCATGTGTAAGTATAAGTGTAAGCAGATAAACTAGTATTAACCCAATTGCTCCTCCCAGTAAACATAAAAAGGCACTTTCTATCAAAAACTCAGTAAGAATTGTAGCTTTTTTTGCACCGATTGCTTTTTTAAGTCCGATAATATTGGTGCGC
>Ga0315906_10003377_pt1 | contig 21216 bp, 20 predicted proteins | sample LakEriMetagenome_4_FD_203526 | JGI IMG/M metagenome (GOLD analysis project Ga0315906, IMG submission 203526) | Freshwater fungal communities from buoy surface, Lake Erie, Ohio, United States - Buoy 2 MA122 | ecosystem: Environmental > Aquatic > Freshwater > Lake > Lake biofilm | place: USA...
CGTTTCGCACCGAGAGAGTTGGCTGGCGCGCTAGGATTCGAACCTAGGATCCCCTGCTCCAGAGGCAGGTGCCTTACCGCTTGGCCACGCGCCAACGGTGCCGATCGTACCCCAGCGGCGCGCCACCGTCAGCCGACGCACGCATAAAGAGGCAAGATAAGCGGCATGGCTACCGCTAAACGATCAGCACGCACCCCGTCTGCTTTGACCCCTGCGGGCATCTTTAGCGAATCTCAACGCAGCACCCTTGCCGCGCTGGCAGAGGGGTTCGTCGCTGGAGGAGGCGCGGCTCGCGCCGCCGCCGCGGAGACGGCGATCGCCAAGGTGGTTGATCCTGCCCTCCACGGCCAACTGCGGCTGGTGCTCAACCTTCTCGATACTCGAATTGGCGGCCTGCTGATTGGCGGGCGCCTCGCGCGGTTCGGCACCTTGAAGGCGTCGCAGCGAGACGAGTTTTTGCGACGCTGGGTGCAACACCCCGTGCCGATGCTCCGCAGCGGCGCAGCCGTCTTCCGCAAACTCCTCTCGTTCATTGCCTACTCCGATGCCGACGAGCCGGCGGATGATCTCGTGCGCACCCGCCTAAACGCCATCGGCTACAACCCAACACCAAACCCAACGACTGCCAACGTCACAAAGATCACCGCCTTTGATCCAGGTTCCGCAGAGCGCATTGCCGTTGACGTTTTGGTGATCGGTTCAGGAGCTGGTGGTGGAAGTATTGCGCGCGATCTCTCCGCCGCTGGTCGCGAGGTGCTCGTGATTGAGGCGGGTAGCCTCTATACCGAGGAGACCTTCCCAACCAAGGAGCGAGACGCCTACGAGCGCCTCTATCTCGACTCAGGCTTCACGGCCACCGCCGATGCCCATATCGCAATCCTTGCGGGCGGCACCGTTGGTGGCGGAACCACGGTGAACTGGATGACAGCGATTCCTATTCCTGAGGCGGTGCGCGAGGAGTGGGAAGGTGAGCATGGCGTCACTGGCGCCAGCGGTCGCGAGTTCGCCGGCGACCTCACCGCTGTACTGACGGAGATCGGCGCAAAGGACTCCCAAGACGTGCCGCTGAAAGACGAGGCGATCATTCGCGGCGCAGAGAAGCTCGGCTGGAGTAGTGAGCGTATTCAGATGAACCGCGCCGAATGCAGCGACTGTGGAACCTGCCCATTCGGCTGCAAGGTCGGGTCAAAGCAGTCCTCACTTCGGCTCCACTTGGCGCAGGCTGTCGCCAACGGCGCGCGCATTCTGCCCGACTGCAAGGCAGAGCGACTAGTGTTTGAGAACGGCGCAGTAACCGGTGCCATCACCACCTTCGGCACGCGCGCAGGAACACCTAGAGCACTAGAGATTGTTGCCAAGACGGTCGTCGTCTCAGGTGGCGCACTCCGTACGCCGATTCTGCTGCAGCGCAGCGGACTAACGCATCCGGCTATCGGCAAGAATCTTCGACTCCACCCGGTCAGCCTCGTTGCCGGCGTCTTTGATGAGCCAGTCGAGATGTGGCGCGGCACAATGCAAGCGGCGAAGAGCTCACGCTTTATTGATCCCGATGAGGAGCGCAACGGCTACATCATCGAGAGTGCCCCTGGCCACCCTGGCCTGCTCGCCCTCGGGATTCCGTGGAGCTCTCGTGCAGAGCATGAGCGCCTCATGAAGTTGGGCCGCTTCATCGCACCGTTCCTGGCGATCGTGAAAGACGACGCCGGCGGCACCGTGACAGCGAGCCGTGCCGGCTTTGCCGAGATCAACTACCGCACCACGCCGCGAGATGAGCGCGGATTGCGCCATGCACTGCGATCAATGTCACGTATCGCCGAAGCCGCTGGTGCAAGCGAGATCATTGCCGCCGGGTCGCCGCCCATGAGCTGGCATCGGCGAGAGGGGGCCGAGGCACTCGAGGTCTACCTGCGCCGACTGCACCGCTTTAACTTTGCCCCTAACCGCGGCACCGTCTTCTCGGCTCACCAAATGGGCACGGCGCGTATGGGCTCCGACGCGCGGGATCACGTTTGTGACCCGTGGGGTCGCGTTCGCGCTACGACGCGGCCGCGACCAAGTGATCCGCATGGTGGGCTGATCAAGAACCTTTACATTGCCGACGGTTCGCTCTTCCCAACTGCACTTGGCGTGAATCCGATGGTCACGATCTTGGCCGTCGCGAAGCGCGTCTCTCGTGCGATCATCGCCGACACGCACGCCTAGGGGCTGTCAAGGAGTTGGAGCGGGAGACGAGGCTCGAACTCGCGACATCTTGCTTGGAAGGCAAGTGCTCTACCAACTGAGCTACTCCCGCGTAAAAGACACAATAGCAAGGAGGCGGCATGCAGGGCTATGGCGAGCGCCAAGGAGTCTGGATCGGCCTATTCATCGGCATGATTGCACTCGGACTCCTCTTTGCCCTACTCGTGACCGCCGTGGACATCGCCAACTGTGATCAGCGATACGGGGCAATTGAGCGCTGGAACGCTGATCCTGGGCCTCGCTATCAGGATGTCTTCCCCGAGGAGTTTGCCGCCTGGGTGCGCGAGTGCCGAGATTAGGCCTCGCCGACCGCCTCCAGCGGCTTTGCGCGGCGCAGGGCACGAAGCCGGTTAATTCGATCCACGAGTGGTGGGTGGGTGGCTAAGAATCCGGCCGACCGCTCTTCAAAGTGTTTCACCGGATTAATGATGTACATGTGTGCGGTGGCCTTGGTCGCGACCTCAAGGACCTCCTTGTCCCCCGCCAGCTTTGCGAGCGCGCGCTCTAGCCCAGCGGGATTACGGGTGAGTTCTACCCCAGATGCGTCCGCCAAGTATTCGCGTTGACGCGAGACTGCGAGCTGCACCAGGCGTGCGGCAATAGGCGCAAGGATCGCAAGTACGATCGTTAGGATGATGAAGATCACCTGAATCGCATTGCCACCGCCGCGATCGTTATCTCGTTTGTGGCCCCCACCCCAGAAGGCCCAGCGCATCACCAAATCGCTCAGTAGGGCAAGTGACCCAACAAGCGCTGCGACGAGCAGTCCGTATCTAATATCAAAGTTGCGCACATGCGAGAGCTCGTGGGCGATCACACCGCTCATCTCTTCGCGGTCAAGGGTACGCATGAGCCCTTCGGTTACAGCGATGCTGGCGTGCTCTGGATCACGCCCGGTAGCGAATGCGTTGAGTGCTGTGTCTTCGATCGTGTACACCTTCGGCTTCGGCATGTTCGCCGCGAGACACAGTTCGTTCACGATGTTGTCGAGTTCAAGCTCCTCTCGTCCGGCCGAAGGGTCAAGCTCTTTTGCACCCGCCGCGGCTAGGACCGCCTTATCACCGCTGAAATACGCACCGAGTGTTAAGAGGAAGCCCAAGACAAATGCTCCGAGGGCAAAGGGAATGCCACCATCGACGCTGCCACTCAACGCGATCCCGGCACTCGCCCCGAAGGCGGCGAGGATCGCCACCACAATCAGGACAAGGACGAGCGACTTTCGCCGATTCTCAGCGGCAAGGTCGTAGAAGGTAGCCATCGCGTCGACCTGAGCCGACTAGGAGAGGTTGACCTTCGGAACGGCCTCCTCGGCATCAGGGGCATCGAAGAAGTCGCGCTTGGCGAATCCGAATGCACCTGCGAAGAGCAAGCCTGGGAAGGTCTGCACCGCGTTGTTGTATGAGAGCACGGTGGCGTTGTAGTGCTGTCGGCTGAATCCAATCTGATTTTCGGTAGAGGTGAGCTGCTCCTGCAACTGAATCACATTCTCATTTGACTTCAGCGTCGGGTACGCCTCGACGTTGGCAAAGAGGGTACGGAGCGAACTGGTCAACATGTTCTCAGCCTTCGCCTGAGCCGCAGTGTCGCCAGAGGTGCCAGCATTGACGGCAGCAGCTCGCGCGGCGGTTACGCTCTCGAGCACGCCCTTCTCAAAGCCCATCTGCCCTTTAACGGCATCAACAAGGTTTGGAATCAAGTCATAGCGACGCTTGAGCTGCACCTGGATCTGGCCGAGTGCCTCATCGACACGGTTGCGCCCGTTCACGAGCCCGTTAAAGGCAGAGATCGCTACGAGTGCGAGCACTCCAACGATTACGAGTACTGGTAGCAGCCCTTCCATGGCATCCCCCTTCAACTACACCTGTGGCGGCATGTGTCGCCTCCGTTCAGTATAGGACCACTCCTCGCACAAACCCCGGGTCGTTTGACGACCCCCCCGGGGGGAGGCGTAGGCTGCCCAGAGCAGCTGGGTTGAGCCCTCGGAGGGCTCCCCTGGTGCGGGTGCAGCCCGGCTTCCTGGGCCCCCGCGTGAAAGGCACTGAACGATGAACGTTCTGTTGGTTGGAACCGGCACGGTCGGCGAGGCAATCGCCCACCTCATCAAAGGAAAAAAATGGCTCGGCACCCTCACCCTCGCGGATTACTCGCTTGACCGCGCACGCACGGTTGCCGATGCGGTCGGTGCTGGGTACAGGGTTGCCCAGGTTGACGCAGGGAACGCTGCACAACTAAAGGAGCTCATCGCCAGCTCCAAGGCGGATCTCGTCTTGAACGCCGTAGATCCGCGATTCGTCCCGGCAGTCTTTGACGCCGCCCTTGAAGCGGGCGTGCACTACATCGATATGGCAACCAGCCTCTCGATCCCCGACGCCGCGAATCCGTACACCGTTCCAGGCCTGATGCTCGGCGCATACCAGGAGGAGCGCAAGAAGCTCTGGGAAGAGCGTGGCAAGTTAGCCCTAACCGGCATGGGTATGGATCCAGGCCTCTCTAACATCTTCGCCGCCTACGCCAAGAAGTGGACCTTTGACGACATCTCAGCCGTGCATGTGCGCGACGGTGGTGACCTGCGCATTGAGGGTTACCCGTTTGCGACAGTCTTCAGCCTCTGGACCGTGATCGAGGAGTGCCTGAACCCGCCGATCGTTTGGCGCAACGGCAAGATCGAGGTTCGCGAGCCGTTCAGCGAGCCGGAAGACTTCGTCTTCCCTGAGGGTGTTGGCCCGGTCATGTGCGTCAACGTTGAGCATGAAGAGGTCATTCAGCTGCCGCGCAGCATGAAGGCCGACGTAATCACCTTCAAGTACGCACTCGGCGCCGACTTCATTGAGACGCTGCAGCTGCTGCACCGACTCGGACTCGACGGCAAAGACCCGATCAACGTAAAGGGGATCAAGGTAGCTCCGCGCGACGTGATCGCCGCCCTCTCGCCGGACCCATCAACGCTCGGCAAGAGCATGATCGGTCGCGCGATTGTTGGAACACTCGTCAGTGGCACGAAGGATGGTCGCCCGCGCGAAACGTTCCACTATCAGGTGTGTGACGCAGCAGAGACGATGGGCCGTTACAACCTGCAGCCCGTCGCCTGGCAGACTGGCGTCATGCCCATCATGGCGATGGAGCTGATTGCGGAAGGTGTCTGGGGCGGCGCAGGGGTCAAGTCGCCGGACATGATGGATCCGGATCCATTCCTTGACATCTGCGAGGACTACGACGTGACGGTCAAACTGGAGCATCGACTCCCAGGTCGCTCAATCCTGCCCGCAACGGAGCAGCCACCCGTTGGCGCTAAATCGGTCACGGTCAAGGGCTCGTCGAGCCCAACCGATACGGCCTACTCGGCCGCAGCGACGGCAGCGCTCTCGGCACCCGTCTCGTACCCAGAAACCGAGTCTGAGCGACAGGGGCGCGGCGGGCGCTAGAATCCGCCCGTGCCACGCGCCGTTGGACGGCGAAGTGGCCAAGTGGGGGGTCCGAATAGATGAAGAGCTCCGTCGCGCTGCGCACACTACCGACACCTAATTCGTTCCGTGTTCCGCCACGACTTGAGGGGCTGCGCCGCGTCTCTTACAACCTCTGGTGGTCGTGGCATCCCGAAGCCCGCGCCCTCTTCCGCCGGATTCATCCAGGGCGCTGGATTGCAACGCGCAATCCCGTTGCGATCTGCTCTGGCCCTATTGACTGGGAGCCGCTCCTTGAGGATCCAAAGTTCCTGAGCCAAGTTGACGAGGTAGTTGCTGCGTTCGACAACTACATGGCTGGCGGCAGCGACCACTGGTTCCCTCGCACGCACGGTGCCGACCTCACGAATCCGATCGCCTACTTCTGTGCCGAGTTCGGCTGGCACGAGAGTCTCACCCTCTACTCCGGTGGCCTCGGCATCTTGGCTGGCGACCATATGAAGGCCGCCTCCGATATGGCGCTGCCACTCATTGGGGTTGGCCTTCTCTATCGCCGTGGCTACTTCCGCCAGACAATTGATGCTGATGGGCATCAGGAGCATGCCTACCCTGAGATTGATCTCTCGCTGTTGCCCCTTGTTCGCGCCGCAGGCGCAAACGGCGAGCACCTGGTCGTCTCAATTCCGCTCGGCGACCGACGCGTCTCAGCTGCGGTATGGGTTGCCCAGATCGGGCGTGTACCCGTGTTACTCCTGGACACCGATATTCCTGCAAACAACGAAGCAGACCGACCGATCACGCACATCCTGTACGTGCGGGGCCGAGAGATGCGCCTGCATCAGGAGATGGTGCTCGGCGTCGGCGGCATCCGGGCCTTGCGTGCGCTCGGCGTTGATCCGTCGGTGTACCACCTCAACGAAGGTCACTCGGCCCTGAACCTTGTGGAGCGTACGCGTGAGTTTGTTGCCGCCGGCGAGACGCTTGATAGTGCCCTGGAGCACGTCAAGCGCCACACCGTGTTCACCATCCATACGCCCGTTTCTGCCGGCAATGAGAAGTTCGGCATTGACGTGGTGAAGCGTGTCGTTGGCCCCCTCTGTGATGGGACGGGCGAGAGCGACACGGGTGGGGTCCCACTGCAGAAGTTCCTTGATCTCGCAATCGGCGCAGAGGGCGATCAAGGTACCTTTGATATGACCGCCCTCTCGCTGCGACTTAGTACTGGTGCGAACGCCGTAAGCAAGCTGCATGCCGAGACGGCCAATGCCACCTGGTCTCCCGTCATCAGCAACAAGATCCTCGGGATCACCAACGGGGTGCACATGCCCACCTGGGCGGGTCGCGAGACGCGCGCCGTCTATGAGCAGTTCCTGAACGCCGATCTTGATCGACTAGATACCGATGGCCCAGAGGCGGCGGGATTCTGGGAGCGCCTCGGTAGCGTCGACTCACGTGCCTGGTGGGATGCGCATGCTCGCCAGAAGGTGGCGCTCGGTGATTTCCTCCGCAGCTCGATCCGTCGACAGCTCAGTCGACATGGTGAGTCACCAGACGCCTTGCGCGAAGTGGATCATTTCTTCGATCCAAACGCTCTGACGATCGGCTTTGCGCGTCGCTTCGCTACCTATAAGCGCGCCAACCTCATATTCACCGATCTTGAGCGCCTCACCAGCATCATGAGTAACAGTGATCGCCCGGTGCAGATTGTCTTCGCTGGAAAGGCCCACCCCGCCGACCGCGCTGGCCAAGAGGTCATTCGCGACATCTGGGAGAAGAGCCGCACCGATGCGTTCCGCGGACGCATCTTCGTCATGGAGGACTACGACATGCGCACCGCGCGCTTCCTTGTTGCTGGCTGTGATGTCTGGCTCAACACGCCTCGACGACCACTGGAAGCGTCGGGCACCTCGGGCATGAAGGCCTCGGCGAATGGTGCGGTGAACGTCTCCATTCTTGATGGCTGGTGGGACGAGGGCTACACGGGCACCAACGGCTTTGCTATCGGCGACACCTCCAGTAACCCAGATGACGCAGCACAGGACGCGGCCGATGCCGAAAGCCTTTATCGCATCTTGGAGAACGAGGTCGTGCCGCGCTACTACGATCGTGGCGCCGACGGCCTCCCCGCCGCCTGGCTCGACCTGGCGCGCGCCTCGATCGGTAGCACCCTGTGGCGCTTCAGCACCACCCGCATGCTCCACGAGTACTGCGAGCAGCTCTATCTCCCCGCCGCCGCCCCGCAAACGGGGTCTCACCGCTAACCTCTCCCCATGAGCAGCAGCAGCGCACCAAGTAGGATCTCGCTCGCGCTCACCCTGCACAACCACCAGCCGGTCGGCAACTTCGGCTGGGTCTTCGACGAGATTTATGAGAAGGCTTATCTCCCAATGATTGAGGCGCTGGAGCGCCACCCCAAGGTTCGACTCTCGCTGCACTACACGGGTCCACTCCTTGAATGGTTCGCCGCGGCCCATCCAGAGTTTTTGACGCGTGTGCGCGCGCTCGTTGAGCGCGGCCAGGTTGAGATCGTTGGCGGCGGACTCTACGAGCCGATCCTCGCCTCACTCCCCGCGGCCGATCGTGTCTCGCAGCTACGACGCATGCGCGAGCGCATCAAGGAGCTCGTTGGCGTCGCCCCACAAGGCGCCTGGCTCGCTGAGCGGGTCTGGGAGCCGTCGCTCCCGGCGGCGCTCCACGACGGTGGTTATCGCTGGACCATTCTCGATGACGCGCATTTCCGCGCCGCCGCCATTCCTGAAGATGCACTCTGGGGCGCATACCTCACTGAAGACGAGGGGAAGCCGCTCACCGTCTTCGGCACGGAACAGGGCCTGCGGTATCGCATCCCCTTCGGCTCTGTTGAGAGCGTGATCGAGTACCTGCGCGAACACGCCACGCCTGAGGGCGAGCGCATCGGCACGATGGGCGACGACGGCGAGAAGTTCGGTTCGTGGCCAACCACCTGGGATCACTGCTGGGGCGATGGTCAGTGGGTTGAGAAGTTCTTCACTGCACTTGAGAAGAATGCCGACTGGCTCGCCACCACCACGCCATCGCGCTGGCTCGATGAGCGCGGACCAATTGGCCGTGTGTATCTCCCAACCTCGTCGTACGCCGAGATGGGCGATTGGGTCTTACCGCCAGATGAGTCACAGGTCTTTGGGCCGATGTTGCACGCAGCGCAAGATGCGAAGAGCCCAGAGGCGCGTTATCTGCGCGGAGGCTTCTGGCGCAACTTCCAAGTGAAGTACACCGAGATCAACGACCTCCATAAGCAGATGCTGCGCACTAGCGCCAAAGTAGCCGCCATGCCAGCTGGGGCCGAGAAGCGCGCCGCCGAAGACCACCTGCACCGCGGCCAGTCGAATGACTGCTATTGGCATGGGCTCTTTGGCGGTGTCTACATCACCCACATGCGCCTGGCGACGTTCGAGCACTTGATCGCAGCCGAAGACATTGCTGATGGCACCTACCGTCGCACGAACGCAGGGGCGTCGCTCGCCGCGCTTCTCACCGATCTCGACCTTGATGGCACCAACGAGCTGCAGCTCGCCAACGCTGGTGCGCGACTGCAAATTGACCCAGCCGAGGGGGGTGCCGTTACGTCGTTCGACCTGCGCGCTCCTCATCACGCCCTCCTCGCAGTGATGCGTCGGCGCCCCGAGGCGTATCACGAGAAGCTGCGCGCACATGCGGCAGCCGAAGTGGTCGGAGCAGCGGCGAGTGCTGCGAGCGCGAGCGGTGGCGTGGCGTCAATTCACGACATCGTCTCGGTGAAGGAGCCGGGCCTCGCAGCGAAGCTGCAGTACGACGACTATGAGCGACGCTCCGCCCTCCTGCGCCTCTACCCTGCTGGCACCACCGGTCGCGCGATCGCCGATGGTGTCGCAAAAGCAATTGGCAGCCTTACAGCGACTCCGTGGGTGCTGACGGAGCATGACGATCGCAGTGCAACGCTGACAAGCACGCAGCAGATTGCAGGTACGACCATTGCGGCAACACGAACGATTCGGCTGGCGGGGGGTCGCCTGGACCCAACGCTTACCGTTGAGACAACGTTTGTGCACACCGGAGGCCCCACCCTCAGCGCCGTCCTCGATGAGGAGTGGAACCTAATGCTGCTCGGTGGCGGCGGCAACCCCGCCGCGCACTGGACAGCGGCGGGAGTGCGCGCCGCACATGACGCGTCGGGCGACGCGCCAGCCGGCGCATCACTTACCTCAGGAAACGATTATCTCGGCATTGCACTTTCAACGATCTCAGAACCCCAGGCAGCGGCGGCATGGGCACCGATTGAAACGATCTCCAATTCCGAAGGCGGATTTGAGCGCGTCTATCAGGGGAGCTCGCTCCACCTGGTGCGCTCGATCGAACTTCAGCCTGGCACCACGCTCACTGTGCGCACGGAGCATGCCGTCGGCTTGAGCCGTGACATCACTGCCGAAGAGGGCCTCCCCTCGTAATCCCCTACTCGGCTACGCCGAGGAGCCGCTCAAGGAGTGGGATCGGCGGCGTGCCATGTGAGAGCACCGCGCGCAGGTGCTTCGGTCGCGAGAAGCCCGGCGTCTCCACACGGTTCCCTGGCAGGTCTACGCCATCAACATGCGCCACTGGCCCACCAGCTGCGCGTCGCGCACGGTCCTCAATCTCCCAGCAGCCCATGGAGCCGACAAAGTAGGTCGGAAGCTGTGTCGAGGTGAGTCGAGCGCGCAGATACTTCGCCTTCGCCTCCGCCTCCTCCTGCCAACTTTGGCCAACCATTAGGTCGAGTGCCCACGCCTCATCTCGGCCATCCGCGTGAATGCCAGCGTCAAGGAGTGCATTGGCAATGCAGCGGAGGTAGAACTTCCAGTGCACCAGCTCAAGGGCGAGGTCACCGTCGCCGAACCCTTCGTCGAGCATCACCTGTGTCACGTAGACCGCCCACCCTTCGGCAAACACGCCCGAGCCGAAGGCGGCACGGAGTGGTCGTGGCGTTTGATTGGCAGCGGCCAGTTGCAAGTAGTGACCGGGGATCGCCTCATGAATTGCGAGGAGCGCCAACATGCGGTTGTTGTCTTCACGCATCTTTGACTCAATCTGTTCTGGCGTGGCGTCATTCGGGGCGGGTGTCACATAGAAGAAACTCTTTTCGCCTCGATCAAGTGGGCCTGGCGCGTCAAGGAAGGCGCCGCCATAAGCGCGTAGGAAGAGCGGCGTCCACATGATCTCAAGTGGCTCTTTAGGCAGATCAACGAGCCCCGTCTTTCGGATAAACGCTTCGCACCGCGCCGTCTCTGCCCGTGAACGATCGAGCATCTCTTCGGGTGCACAGTGATCACCACCGATCGCGTGCAGTACCTCGGCAACGAGCGCTGAGCGATCGCCGCTGAGCGCTGCAGTCGCCCGCTCTCCAAGCCACTCTGGCGCAATGCGCTGGGCGATCGAGATCATGCGTGCGCGTACCGCCGAAAACTCCTGCTCACCCTTCGCCGCAATAGCAGCCCGATCGTGTGAGCCGAAGAGGGTGTGACGAAGCGCGCGGTCGTAGAGTGCTGCACCGTAGCGCCCCTCACCGGAACTCTTCGGCAGCACCTCGCGCTGCAGTCGCTCAATGAATCGCGTCGTCGCGGCGATGGCCGCATCAGCTGGAGCGCGCAGTGCTTCGCCGTACGTCGCGACTGCCAACTCGGCGAGCTCAGCGATGCCAGGTGCTTGCGCGATCGCCGTTTCGGTATGGAGGCGACTGATCGGCCGTGCGGGGAGCGTGATTGTGCCGGTTGGTGGAAGTTCCCCCCCACGTCGAGGTGCACCATCGTCGGCGGGCACCCGTAACTCAGGGAGGCCGGTGAGGTCAACGATGGCCGCATCAAGTAGGTCAGGGAGTGCAGTGAGCCGGCTGGCGAGGTCACTGGCGCGGCGCTCTGGCGTACCGAAGCCACGGGCGATCAGCGGAAAGAGCCCACCGCCAGCGACGGAGACGGTATGGAGGGCATCCCACGCCTCAGGCTGCACCTCTTGCAGTTCGAACCGGATCGCTCGAATGGTGCCAAGTGCAAGGTCACGGTCGCAGAGGTCGTCGGAGCTAAGGCTTGCCACGGGGGCGGCAACTAGGCGTGCCTCTTCACGGTCGCACCAGTCAAGGCGCGCAGCCCGACCGGCGGGACCGTACGCACCCCACGACCCGTCGTGATCGTGAATCCCCATCCCCGTTGCGGCTACGGGGTGCAGCGCGGCAAAGCGCGCGAGTAGGCCGGTGGCGTCGAGGGCATCAATCATCGTCGGCAGGGTACCATCAGCACATGGGTGCACAAGACACTACCGACGCCTTTTTCGAGCTGCTGAATGCAGACGACCGCACGGGCGCCCTCAAACTGATGGATGACCGGGTCGAGATGCGCGTTCACGTCGGCGAGAGCGTCCAACTCCTGAAAGGCCATGAACGTGTTGGCGGCTGGTTCCTGCGTGCCGACAAAGGACTGCGCATGATCCCGGGTGAAGTGAAGGACACCGGCCATCAGGTGGAGTGCGACATCTTGGTCGTACGGCCAGGGTCGGCTAGCAGCAAGATCGACGCAACCTTCAAGGTTGAAGCTGGCAAAATCACCGCGATTAACTTCTCTCCGCGCGACCGCTAGTTGATCCGCCCGTTACGGGCTTGGTGAGGTCACCACATCAGGGATCACTTGCGGAATAATGAGCTCCTGGCCCACATAAATCGTTAGGGTCGATCGATCGATGTTGGGATTCGCGCTTAGGATCACATCAATACTGATCTGATAGATCCCAGCAATCTTCCCCAACGTATCGCCCGACTTCACGCGATAGAGCACCGCCTCTGGCTCTGGCGTTGGCGTTGGCGATGGGCTGACGTCGCTCGTCGGAGAGACGCTCGGTGTAGGTGTTGCCGTCACACCGGCGATAAAGCCGTTGACCCCCTTCAGAATCGTCGGGAGTGAGAAGAGGACCACTGCTGCGAGAACGAGGAGCGCTGCGGCGCCACGAGTCCCTCCCGGAATCCTGGGGAGCCGCAGTGCGGCACGTGGCGCTTCGTCATCCATGGAGCGACGCTTGTGGAGCGGCACGACACGTACGCGCTCCTCTTCCGCTGGGCTGAGCTCATAGCTTGGCGCTCCTGGGGTTGGCGCCGCTGACCAGATGCTCCCCTCGGGCGCGTCGTCGTACTCGTCCGCAATCTCGTCAGTACCGAGCGACGCCGCTGCGAGATCGACTGGGGCGCTTGCTGCGGGGGTACCGAATGGGAGAGATTGTGGGGCAGGGCCGTCCACAGTCTGCGCCGCTTCGCGCGAGGCCCATGCAAGGAAGATCGGACAGGCGGTAAAGGTTGGAGTGAGGCAGATCTCGCCCTGCCGCTGCAGGTCAATCGGCTCTGCGGGGCGCTTCGCAAAACAGAAGTGCGCCGCACTCGGCCGCGACGATCGTTTTGACGAGTCAGCGCCCGTCGCAATGAACGGGCAAACGTTGGCGCTCATGACGCCGATCCTACCCCCTCACGCCAGATCGACTCCATGCGATCGGCAAGGGCATCGCTCCACGCGGCGGCAAAGGTTAGCTCCTCTCGGCTCCCAGTCTCTGGGATCGAGCGATCAGCACACGGCGAAGTATCCTCAAGCGCGATCACCTCAACACTCGGTAGGCCGAACCTACGATTGTGGAATCGGAAGATGACAGGAACGATCGGCACGCCCGTTCGCATGGCGATGAGCGCGGCGCCGGGGCGGAACTCTGCAAAGCGATCAGGGGGGCCACCTGTTCCACCCTCGGGCATCACGCCGTAGTGGGCTCCCGCGGCGAAGACGGCGCTCGCCGCATTCAGGTGCGTTTCGATCCCACTCGTGCCGCGCCACACGGGCAAGAGGCCGCCGAGCCGTCGCAGCAACGCGGAGCGAACGCGCCCGCGTCCAACAATGAATGGGCCGAGGCCGAGCCACCAGATCCGCGGCGATGCGGGGGCGGCGATGCCGAGGGCAAACGCTTCGTAGTAGCGACGGTGCGGAGCACCTACAAGAATGCGTGGCCCCGACGTTGCGATGCGCTCAAGCCCCACCGCGCGAACGCGCATCCCGAGCGCACCGAGCACGACGCGCAAGGTGAACCGGAGGGCTCGATAGGAGAGGCTCGCCTCCGCCCAGGGCTGGCGGCCAAGCCATGCGACGCCCTCCCCCGCTGTAGGCGGAATCAAGGCATCTCGGCTGTACGAGCTGTACGCCCGTACCTTTCGATCACTCATACCGTGAAACCCTACACGCTCCCACCCCCCGCCATGCAGGGCTGCCGCACGCCGCACAGTCCGCTACCGTAGGGAGAGGCGGCCACCATGGCCGCGCAACAGAAAGGGGAAACCGTGGAGACCGTGAAACTCGTTCTCGTCTTCGCCCACCTACTCGGGATGGCCGCAGTGGTTGGGGGATATCGTGCCGGGCTGGAGGACTCGCCAAAGCGACTCACCGCTGGGATCACCTATGGCACCCTGCTTCAGTTCCTGACCGGCGTGCTCCTGGTAGGCCTTGCCGAGATGGGGACCGATGAGGTCAACCATGCGAAGTTCGGCATCAAGATTGCGGTGACTGCGGTAATCCTACTCCTGGCGTGGCCGCGCCGTAAGGACGTATCAATTGCATCGAACACCTATCACGCGATCGGCGTACTCGCGCTACTCAATGTGGCCGTTGCCGTATTTGTAAAGTAAGAGAGGAGACCACGATGAAGAACCTATTCAGCGAGTTCACTCCCGTCACCGTTCATGCCCACTGCGACGTGCCGTGCGGCATCTACGACCCATCTGGGGCAGTCATTGCCGCCAAGACGGTCGCCCGCATGGTCGAACTGATCGGCCAGATCGAGGTGACCGACAGCGCCACGCGCAACAAGTTTGTGCGCTGCGTTGCTGTCAAGGAAGAGCACGCCGAGAAGGTGAAGCACGAGGTCCAGATCATCTGGTCCGACTACTTCAAGCCAGAGCATCTGGCGAAGTTCCCCGACCTGCACGATCAGGTCTGGAAGCTCCTGAAGTTGGCCTCCAAGAATAAGCAGAACGTTGATGCAGCCGCGGCGGCAGAGCTTGTCGCTGCAACCGAGGCATTTGCTGCCACGTTCGCCGCGTCAAAGGCGTAACGCACCGCTGTGACGGAACGACCCGGACGAATCTGGGTCGCCGATGTTGTTGAACGCTCAATGGAGCCGGCCCTCCTTCCGGGGGACCGGCTCCTTGTGCTTCCAGCGGGTCCCGCCGGTCTCCCTGGCCTCAGAGGGAGTCCACCGATCGGCAGCGTCGTCATCGTTGCGCGCGAAGGGCGCCTCGACGTCAAGCGCGTTGCCCCACCGCCTTCGGGCGTATTAGGACTCTGGCTTCTTGGCGACAACGCGGAGCTTTCACGCGACTCGCGGCATGACGGGGCCCTGCCACTCAGCGCACTTCGGGGTCGGGTGATCTACCGCATTGGGCCGCACGGTCGCAGAGGGAGAGTTTCCGCTGCGCGCTAGGAGCTAGAGCTGCGCGTGCAGTTCCGCCAGTAGGTCAAGCAAGGCCGTTTCCGTGGGCTCCATGTGCTGCACCATGAGTCGGTTCGCCCCCGTATCGCGGAAGGCACGCATCTGAGCGAGCGCCTGGTCGGGTGTTCCGACCAGCCATCGCGCGCGACGTGGTGCAAGGTACTCCTCAGGATCACCAGCGGCGCCAATGCGCGACATGAAGCTGCTGATCTTCTCCAGATACTCCGCCTCAGTTCGGCCGATCATCGCGCCTGTCATCGCGGAGCGCGCGAGGCTCTCGGGTGCCCGACCTGCTGCGACACAGGTTGCGTCGAGCTGTGCAAACTTCTCACGCGCAGTCGCTGGGGTCGATGAGGTGAGATTGAATTCGTCGGAGAACTTCGCGGCGATGCGCATGCCGCGCGGTGAGCCTTCGCCGCCCGTGATGATCCAGGGCACAGGGGTCGGCTTCGGGCGGAAGAGGGCGTCGCTCACGCTGTAGTGCTTGCCGCTAAGCGACCAGCCGTCGGGACCCGACCAGAGAGCACGAACAATTTCTAGTTGCTCTTCGAGCATCTCTGCGCGCGTTGCCATCTCAGGGAAGGGGAAGCCGTAGCGACGATGCTCTGACTCGTGCCAGCCGGTGCCGAGGCCGGCATGCAACCGCCGACCGGCCATCTCTTGCACCGTGGTCACCACCTTTGCGAATTCGCCTGGCGCGCGGAAGGTGACGGGGCTGACCAGCGTGCCGAGGGTGATCGTTTTGGTTTCGCGTGCGATGCCTGCGAGGACGCTCCACGCGTCGGTGGTCGCCTGATCGGCTGAGCCAGGGAAGGATTCGTAGTGGTCGGTGCGAAAGAAGCCACTGATGCCAACCGCCTCAGCTCGGCGCGCAGCGGCGAGCTGCTGCTCGTACGACAGATTCATCTGTCCTTCAATGACCACGGCGATCTGCATAGGGGAACCCTACCGCTCAGCAGGCATCTGCGGAGCGGAGTACGATAGTTGCAACGCGAAATACCGCCAGAAATCTGACGGCGCGATTTGGAGGTTCACGCAATGCCCACTGCGAAGACTCGCCGCCCCGTTGCGGCCAAGAAACGCCCCGTCACGAAGTCGGTCCCCGCCCCTGCAGGAGCCGACCTGTCGAAGCGTGCCAAGCAGGGGATCATCCTCGCGATCATGATGGCCCTCTTCTTGGGGGCGCTCGACCAGACGATCGTTGGTACCGCCCTCCCGCAGATCATCACTGACCTTAGTGGCGCAAACCTTTACACCTGGGTGGTCACCATCTATCTCCTTGCTAGCACCGTCACGGTGCCGATCTACGGCAAGCTCTCCGACATGTATGGCCGCAAGCCACTCCTCCTGACGGGAGTTGGTCTCTTCTTGATCGGCTCGGTGCTCGCCGGCCTCTCACAAACCATTGAGCAGCTGATTATCTTCCGCGGTATCCAAGGGCTCGGCGCCGGCGCGCTCTTCCCCATTGCGCTGGCCACCATTGGCGACCTCTACTCGGCCAAGGAGCGCGGTCGATATCAAGGACTTTTCGGCGCGGTCTTCGGGCTTGCAAGTCTCATTGGCCCAGCGCTCGGCGGCTGGCTCACCGACACGTTTAGCTGGCACCTGATCTTCTACGTAAACCTCCCGATCGGAATCATCAGCATCGCAATCATCCTGATCGAGTTGCCAACGATCAAGGGGCGCGCGAATCAGAAGATTGACTTCCTGGGCGCCTTCGTCTTTGCAGCGGGCATCATCCCAGTACTGATCGGCCTCACCAACGTGCAGACCAACGCGTTCGCGACCCCAGAGGTTGCGGGGCTCATCTCGCTCGGACTCGTACTCCTTGGCATCTTCCTCTTCATTGAGGCGAAGGTCGAAGAGCCGATCATTCCGCTCGAGCTCTTCCGCAACCGAACCTTTGCCGCTGCCGCTGCCGCCTCGTTCTTTGCCTCGGTCGGATTCTTCGCCGCGATCATCTTCTTGCCGCGCTACTTCCAGACTGTGCTCGGTGAGACGGCAACGAACTCTGGCTACGCCACGCTTCCGCTTCTGCTCGGCGTGATCATCAGCTCGGTGGCCGCCGGGCAGATGGTTGCACGACGTGGTCGCTACAAGACGCTCATCCTCGGCGCAATCCTGATGATCGCGGCAGCCTCAATGCTGCTGACCAATATCAAGGCAGATACAGACCCGTGGCTTCTGCGCCTCTGGATGTTCCTCGCCGGCCTCGGCATTGGGCCAACGCTGTCGGTCTTCACGATCGTGGTGCAGAACGCCGTGCCGTTTAAGTTCCTCGGCGCAGCGACGTCAAACCTCACCTTCTTCCGCCAGGTTGGCGGGTCGGTCGGTTTGGCGATTGTCGGCTCCTACTTCGGTGGGCAGCTCGCGACCAACATTCCAGCAGAGCTGGAGAAGGCTGCTCCAGCGGGAACATTTACGCCATTCTTCACGGCAATCGGGGGCAACCTTGAGCAGCTGACCAATGTTGGTGGGCAGTTTGACCAGGCCCTGATCGCCCTGATCCCTGTGCAGTACCTAGACGCTTTCTTCAACGCGATCAAGGCGGGCATTGCCGATGCAATCGGCGCGATCTTCTGGCTCTCCGTGGTGGCCAGCCTCGTGGCGTTCGTCGCCGCGACGCTGATCGAGGAGATTCCGCTCCGTGGCGGAGCAAAGGGCGCACCAGCCGAAATGTAAGTGGCTCCGGGCGTACCCCGTTGGGGGTGCGCCCGGATCGCACCCGTTGTCGCAGTTCCACCCCTATGATTGGCGCATGAGCGCCTGGTTTACCGTTGCAGTCTCCCCGAAGGTTGGCAGTCTTGCCGCCGTTACCGCCGCGCTCGCTTCAGCCGGCATCGCGGTTGAAGGGATCATGGGCGCACCAGAGGGAGACGGCTCGCTCCATGTGGGCGTTCCCGACGCGCAGCTACCCGCTGCGATCTCAGCGCTTACCGCGCTCGGCCTTCACCCAATGACTGAGGAGTCAGACCCGACCGGCGAGGCGAGCGCGCCACTCGACGCGGGGATCATCGGCGCGATCTTGCGCGGACCTCGCTCCTAACTCCTAGGGCGCGCATGGCTGCACGCACCCTTCGCATCGCCACTTGGAACGTCAACGGTCTCCGTGCCCGCGCTGAGCGGGTCGCCACCTGGCTTGATGCAGCGGAACCGGACATCGTGTTGTTGCAAGAGACGAAGTGTGATCCGTCCCAGATTCCTGAAGGGCTCTTCTCGACGCGATCCTATGAGGTCGCCGCCCTCGGCGCAGGCGGGCGCTACGGGGTGCTGATCGCATCGCGACACGGCCTCAGCGAGGTGCAAGAGAGCATCGCCGACTATGCCCCTACGATCCACGACGAGTCGCTCCCTGACCTGCTCAGCGAGCCGCGCCTCATCAGTGCCGTCTGCGGCGGTCTACGTGTTGCATCAGTCTACGCGCCAAATGGACGCGAGGTCGATGCGCCACACTTCCACGCCAAGCTGCACTGGTACGGCGCCCTGCGCGCCTGGTCGGCAGAACGCATCACTGAGAGCGCACCGCTCCTCCTAGGAGGCGACTTCAATGTGGCTCCGACCGATGCTGACGTGTGGGATCCAGCCGCACTCGTTGGTGCAACACATGTCACTCCACGAGAGCGCGATGCCTGGAACTCACTCATTGATCTAGGGCTGCTTGACGCGGCGCAGGCGGCAGCGGCCACTGGTGAGCGCGCACCGTTCACCTGGTGGGATTACCGCGGCGGTGCCTTTCATCGCGGCTGGGGGATGCGCATCGATCACCTCCTCGTTGAGCCTCGTGCCGGCTCCATTGTGACGAGCAGCGTTGATCGCGATGGGCGGAAGGGCGAGTCGCCATCGGACCACGCGGCACTGATGATTGACCTGGCACAACAGGCGTGATTACCGAACAGCTACCCGCGCGCACCCCGCACGCTGCAGCGGAATCTATGCCGCGCGCCGCAGCGATTATTCGGGCGGGTGGCCTTGTCGCCTTCCCCACAGAGACCGTCTACGGACTCGGAGCAAGCGCATTTGACCCGTCGGCTGTAGCGCGCATCTTTGAGGCGAAGGGCCGCCCAACCTTTGACCCGCTCATCGTGCACATTGCTGAACGCGCCGATCTCACCCGCCTCTTCACCGAGGATGCGCTCGCAGATCCGCGCATTTTGATCCTTACGAATGCCTTCTGGCCAGGTGCGCTCACGATTGTTGCTGCTGCGCGGACTGAGGTTCCTGGTCTCGTGCGTGCCGGGCTCGACACCGTCGGTGTGCGCCTCCCACGGCACGAGACGGCACTCGCACTCATTCGCGCGGCGGGCACACCGATCGCTGCGCCGAGCGCAAATCGGTTTGGGCGTCTCTCCCCCACCACCGCCAACCATGTGCTTGAACAGCTTGACGGGCGCATTGACGCCGTTCTCCTCGGAGAGGCGACGGAGATTGGCGTTGAGTCGAGCGTGATCGCGCTTGATGCTGGTGGGCCGGCACGTCTCCTTCGACACGGCGGTACCCCTCTTGAAGATCTCGCGCGGGTGCTCGCCGACCACGGCGGCATCGTCGCCGTTGCACCAACGGCACAGCCGGGCGTGCCACTACAGGCGCCAGGCATGACTGATTCACACTACGCACCGATCGTGCCGCTCGACTTGGTAACGGGAGAGTTCCCTGCTGGCGTCACGGAGTGCGCGCTGCTCGCGCCAGATCGCGCGACCCTCTCGCGGCTTGAAGGACTTGCCGCGGCTTCTGGAGCGAGGGTGTATGCGAGCGTTGCCCTCTCTGAGGCGCTAGATCCCGTTGCTGCCGCCGCCCACCTCTTTGAGCGCCTGCATGAACTTGAGGCCACACTACTTCGCAGCGCGGTGCCTGCCGCGAAAATCATCTCCGCCCCCTATCCTGAGGGCGGCCTCGGTTCGGCAATTGCGGATCGTCTGCGCCGCGCGGCAGCTACGCCGCAGTAGGGGGAGGCGCATGACCACACCGCGCAGCAACTGGCTCTCGGAAGCGATCACCGCCGACGCGCTCAAGCGCTTCCCACAATCCATCGCGGGACAGGCGGTCTTCGCTACGGGTCTTGTGATGATGCTTGCGGCAGGAGTTGGCCTCCCGTCGTGGGAGATCTTGCATCAGGGTCTCAGTAAACAGCTCGGCATTCAGATTGGCACCGCTGCACAACTCAGCGGCATCTTCGTGCTGCTCCTCTGGATCCCGCTCCGGCAGCGCCCCGGTCTTGGCACCCTCAGCAACATCGTGATCATCGGTTGGGTGATGAACGTCGAGATTGCCCTCCTTGAGTTTGCAGGCGTCCCTACCGCAGCAGAAATCGCGGCGCAGCCACTGCTTGCTGGTGCCCTGGCGATCGCTGGCACAGCAGTGGTCGGTATCGGCTCCGGAATCTACATCGGCAGCGGCAATGGCCCAGGGCCACGCGACGGGCTGATGACCGGACTCAACCACCGCACTGGGCAGGCGATCTGGAAGATGCGCACCGCCATTGAGGTGGTTGTCGGCGTCTTAGGGATCGTGCTCGGCGGCACATTCGGCTTCGGCACCATCTGGTTTGCCTTCACGATCGGGCCGCAGGTGCAGTTCTGGCTCGGCCGATTTGACCCGAGCGGTCGCGCCAAGCGACAGGCTGCAGCGGCGGATCGCCGCTGAGTTCGTGCCGCTAGCGCGGCAGAATTGAGTCGATCGCGATCGCAGCGAAGATCAACGTGAGGTAGCTGATCGAGTAGCGATAGAGGCGCGTTGCGCCGCGCAACAGCCCATCGCCAAGTACATCACTGCGCAGCCGCCACGCACGAAGCAAGAAGATGCCGCCGCCAACGATTGCCACGGCTAGGTAGACCAGTCCCATCCCCGCCACCGCCCAGAGCATCAGGCTCATGACCACAAGTAGGATCGTGTAGAGCCAGATCTGCCGCGCAGTCTCCGCGGGGCCCGCGGTTACGGGAAGCATCGGCACACCCGCCGCGGCGTAATCGGGGCCGATACGCAGTGCGAGCGCCCAGAAGTGTGGCGGTGTCCAGTAGAAGACCAGGGCGAAGAGCAGGATCGGCACCAGCGAGATATCACCCGTCACGGCGGCCCAGCCGATCAC
>Ga0315906_10003379_pt1 | contig 21215 bp, 17 predicted proteins | sample LakEriMetagenome_4_FD_203526 | JGI IMG/M metagenome (GOLD analysis project Ga0315906, IMG submission 203526) | Freshwater fungal communities from buoy surface, Lake Erie, Ohio, United States - Buoy 2 MA122 | ecosystem: Environmental > Aquatic > Freshwater > Lake > Lake biofilm | place: USA...
TGCGCCATCATTAAAAGAAATGCGAAATTTGCCGAAGTACCCGTCATCATGCTGTCGTCGAAAGATGGTTTGTTTGATAAGGCACGAGGTCGGATGGTCGGATCCCAAGACTACTTGACCAAGCCTTTTACAAAGGATCAACTGCTTGCGGCGGTGGAGCAGCACCGTCGCTGAGTGTGAACAAAGCGCCGAAACAGTCGGCTGAGTGAGACGTGTCTTTGCTGACGCTGGATCTGGATGGAGATACCGACATGCCCGTGAAGAAAATTCTACTGGTCGACGATTCGAAAACCGAGTTGCACTATCTCAGTGATGTGTTGGGCAAATTGGGGTTTTCCGTCCGCACGGCTGAAAATGGCGAGGATGCCATGCGCCGACTGGGTGAAGAAAAGCCCGACCTGATTTTGATGGACGTGGTGATGCCAGGACAAAACGGCTTCCAGTTGACCCGTGCCATTACGCGTGACCCTCGTTTTGCTGACGTGCCTGTGATCATGTGCACAAGCAAAAACCAAGAGACGGATCGGGTTTGGGGAATGCGCCAAGGCGCGAGGGACTACATCGTCAAACCCGTTGACCCCGACGAACTGGTCGCCAAGATTCGGGCTTTCGGATAAGCCGGCCCCTCAACTTCAGAAACGTCGTCCCCTTGAACGCTCATTTGACAGCCGGATCCCTAGCCGATGGCCAATAAGGAAGCACTGCGAGAACTGCAAAGTCGACTGGCTGAGCGCCTCAAGTTGGCCCGTACCCAAGAGCGCGGAAAGTCTTGGTTGGCGGTGGAATCTGCTGGCAGGGGTTTTTTGTTGCCATTGAAGGATGCGGGCGAGATTTTCTCTCTCGTCGGGATTTTGCCTGTGCCCCATTCTTTGCCTTGGTTTTTAGGCGTGGCCAATTTGCGTGGACATTTGCACGGTGTGGTGGATCTGGCGCGTTTTCTGGGTTTGGATCCCGTCGGCAAACATCTGGGTGAAGCAGGACGCGAAACCGCTAGGCTGGTGGCGTTTAATGCCGGACTCGAAATCAACTGTGCCTTGCTGGTAGAGAAGCTGGCAGGTTTGCGTAATGCATCGCAGCTCAAGCCTGAGGACCCTACAAGCGATTCCACTCTGCCGCCCTTTGTGGGTCAGCGGTTTCGGGATTCAGGTGGGCGTTTGTGGCAAGAGTTAAGCCTTTCCGCACTGGCGGAAAACGAAGCGTTTTTGAAAATCGTAGGCTGATGGTTTGGCCTGTTGTTTGTTGTGAGTGGCACGAGACCTGACGAGGGACATATGAGCTTCCTGAAAAAAATCGGTTTGGGCAAAGACCGCGATGCCGCGGACCGCGGGGATTCATTGCTGGACGTTGCCGCCTTTGACGCGGTGGAGGGTCGCCCGGCGATGGATTCGATGGAATCCCCCATGGAGCGAACCGCCGCCATCATGGGCAGTCCAGCGCAAGCGGGCCACTCGATCATCACCGAAGCCGCGCCTTCGGAGCTGGCTGACTTTTCAGAAACCCGTGTGCAAGGTGGCGAGGGTGCTGCTTTGGCAAGCGGAGGCAGCGGGTTGCCGCTGATCGGCCATCGCCCCGCTGCGGAGCAGCAGCGGATTTTGGGTTTCTTGGGCTTGCTGGGCCTCATAGGCCTCGTGGCCACCACGGTCTATTCGTTGAATGCGGCGGACAAAGGCTCGGCCCAGGTCGGTGCAACTGGCCAAGCGCTGATGCAGTCACAGCGACTGGCCAAGTCGGTGTCTCAGGCGCTGGTGGGCAGCCCCCAGGCCTTCCCCGAGGTGAAAGAAAGTACAGAAGTGTTGGCGCGCACGGTTCGCGGCCTTAAGGATGGCAGCGCCGATTTGACGCCCGCCCCTGCAGGCGCTCAAGAGGTTTTATTGCCTCTGGTTCCTCTGGTCGACCGCGCCGAGAAAAATGCCCAAACGGTGATCGGGCAGCAGCAAATTTTGACCCAAGTCGGGCAAGCGCTGCGAACCATCAACCGTCAATCCTCTGACTTGCTCGAAACAGCGGAAACCGTGTCGTCACTGAAGCTGCAGCAGGATGCCACCCCTGCTGAGTTGTCTGCAGTTGGCCAGTTGGTGATGTTGACGCAGCGCATTGGTAAAAGTGCCAACGAGTTCTTGACGGTCGAAGGCGTAAGCCCTGAAGCGGTGTTTTTGCTCGGCAAGGACTTGAACTCCTTCCGCGAGATCGCCCAAGGTTTGCTGCAAGGCAACGCCGAATTGCGCCTTCCTGGAACCAAAGATGTGCAGACGAAAGAGCGCCTCACATTACTCATCAAGCAGTACGAAGAAACCCGAGCTCAAGCCGGTACGATCTTGGGCAACTTGCAGGGACTGGTGTCCGCGCGCGAGGCTCAGGCCGCCATCATTGCGGACAGCGAGCCACTGCGCAAAGGTTTGGAGGGTGTCCAGGAAAAACTTGCTAAAGAGACGGGTTTCGGCGGCTTGTCCTTCTTGCTGCTGCTGCTGTCTGCAGCCGTCATCGTTGCCGCTGGCGTGGGACTGCTGCGCCTGTACATCAGCGACCAACGTCAGCGTGCTGCACTCGCTGAAAACCAGCGTTTGGAAGCGGAACGCCAAGAGCAAGAAGCTAAACGTGTCAATGATGCCAACCAGGCCGCGATTTTGCGTTTGATGAACGAATTGCAAACAGTGGCGGAGGGCGATTTGACCCAACAAGCTACGGTGACCGAAGACATCACTGGCGCGATCGCCGACTCCGTGAACTACACGGTGGAAGAACTTCGCACTCTGGTGTCCCAGGTGCAAGGCACGGTAGGACGGGTGACGGAAACCACCCAACAAGTGGAAGCGACATCGACAGAGCTGTTGGCAGCGTCAACGGAACAACTGCGTGAAATTCGTGACACTGGTGAGTCCGTGCTGCAAATGGCAGGCCGAATTAACGAGGTGTCGGCCCAAGCTCAGGAAACCGCTCAGGTGGCGCGTCAATCGCTGGATGCTGCCGAGACGGGTCTGCGCGCGGTGCAAAACACCATTGGCGGTATGAACTCCATCCGCGATCAAATTCAAGAAACCTCCAAACGAATCAAACGGCTGGGTGAGTCTTCGCAGGAGATTGGTGAAATCACCGAGCTGATTTCAGACATTACCGAACAGACCAACGTGCTGGCGTTGAACGCGGCCATTCAAGCGGCATCAGCCGGCGAAGCGGGTCGCGGCTTCTCCGTGGTTGCGGAAGAGGTTCAACGGCTGGCTGAACGTTCCGCTGATGCAACGCGCCAAATTGCCGCGCTCGTGAAAACCATTCAAACCGACACCCAGGATGCGGTAGGCGCGATGGAACGTTCAACACAGGGTGTGGTGGAAGGTACCAGACTGACCGACGCTGCAGGCTCCGCGCTGGGTGATATTGACCGAGTGTCACGTCGACTGGCCGAACTGATTGATCAAATTTCTAACCAAGCCTTGAGCGAGGCGCAATCTGCCAACGTGGTGGCTGCCAACATCCAGCACATTTTCGCGGTGACAGAACAAACCGGTGAAGGTACCCGTTCTACAGCGCAAATGGTTCGCGAGCTGTCTAAAACCGCAGAAGAGTTGAAGCAGTCCGTGGCCCGATTCAAGATTGATTGAGTTTGCTCCTGAACTGAGGACCCCAGACAAACAGGTTGTGATCAAAGATGTTTGCCGAGTTGATCGACGAGTCCGAGGCAAGCATGGTGTATGGCGCGACCTGTGTGCTCAGGGGCATTCAAAACGTGACGATAGACAAGGCACCGGATGCAAACTACAAGCCGTGACACCTCCTCGAACACCGACCTGAGCGCATTGGCTTGGGTTCACGACGAACTGCGTCGTTCCCTGGATGCGGCGCACAAGTCTTTGCGTCGTTTCGTCAAAGAGTCGGACGCGATGGCAGGTGCCGACGTGGATGCTGTGGACCCAAGCGTCTTGCGCAGCGCCAGGGCGCAAATTCACCAAGGTGTAGGTGCCTTGGAGCTGGTTGGACTGTCTGCGGCGGCAACCCTTCTTCGCGCGAGTGAGGCGGCGGTGCAGCGTTACGTTGCCAAACCAGGAAAACTGACCTCCCTGGTCGTGGACGACATTGAAAAAGCGTCTTTTGCCCTGCTCGACTATCTCTCCCGCATGTTGGCTGGCGCCCAGGTATCTCCCCTGTCGCTGTTCCCACAATACCGGGCGGTGCAAGAGATCGCAGGCGCCGACCGCATCCACCCAGCCGACTTGTGGACCGTGGACTGGCAATGGCGTGAACTGCCGGTTGATTCGATGGCCAGTCCGCGCAGCGCCGATGCTGCAACGCTCGCCGCGGTAGAGCAGCAAATGCTTACCATGATGCGTGGCGCTTCGAGCGCTGTGTTCAAGCGCATGAGTGATATTTTTGCCGGCTTGGGTGCTGGTGCGGATCAAGCGCAAACAGCCTCGCTTTGGAAAATGGCCGCCGGGGCGTTCGAGGCACAGGCTGCAGGTCTTTTCAGTTCTGACCTTTACAGCAAGCGATTGGCTTCTCGCTTGCTTACTCAACTGCGCATCGTTTCCCGCGGACAGAATGATGTGTCTGAGCGATTGGCACAAGATATTTTGTTCTTCTGTGCACAGGCCGTGCCGCCAGCCGGCAGCGCTGCGTTGCCGCGTTTGAGCGCTGTCCGCCAAGCGTGGCACCTCGACGAGCACGCGGCAGCTGACTACAACACCAGCACGCTCGGGAGATTTGATCCGGCGATGTTGGCGCAGGCGCGTAAACGTGTAGCGGCTGCCAAAGACTCGTGGTCGGCGGTGGCTGGTGGGGAGATGCATCGCCTTGCGGGTTTGAATGAACAGTTCTCACTGGTCAGCGATTCCCTGAAGCGGCTGTTCCCCAGCGGCGACTTGCTTGCATCGGAGTTGCAACTGGCTGTTGCCGTTCCTCAAAATTCAGGGGCGGCGCCAGCGGCGCCTTTGGCCATGGAAGTGGCCACCAGTTTGCTTTATCTGGAAGCGTGTTTGGAAGACGGCGAGCTGGATGTCGACGGTCAACAAAGCCGCGTGCAACGTTTGGCTCAGCGCATGGCGTCTGTGCGTCAAGGTGCAACGCCCGAGCCTTTGGAATCTTGGATCGAGGACCTTTACCGACGCGTCTCTGACCGCCAAACGATGGGAAGTGTGGTGCAAGAGTTGCGCGCTTCTCTGTCCGAAGTGGAGAAACAGATCGACCAGTTCTTCCGCGATCCAACCAAATCTGAGGCCTTGATTTCCGTACCGAATCAGCTGTCCTCGATGCGTGGCGTGTTGTCTGTGCTGGGTATGGACCAAGCCTCCAGTGCCTTGTTGCGCATGCGTGATGAAGTAGATGGCCTGGCCTCTACCGAGGTGGACGTGACGCATATTCAAGAAGCCGGAGTTTTTGATCGATTGGCCGGCAACCTCGGTGCGCTCGGCTTTTTGATCGACATGCTCAGCGTGCAGCCCAATTTGGCCAAATCGCTGTTTGCCTACGACCCCTCCACTGGTGTCCTGGCCCCCGTCATGGGCCGAGGCCAGCGTGCATCGGGGGAGTCGATGCGTTCGGCGTCGAGTTTGCCCAAGGTCGAATCCCGTCTGATTGAGCAGGTTCAGCAATTGTCTTTGAGCGCGGCCAGCGACAACGTTCCGCTCGCTGATGTTGCCAGGGATCTCGAGCGGCTTTCCCAAGAGGCGCATGTCGCAGATCAGCCTTCCTTGGCTGCGATGGCCTTGAGTGCCCAGTCTGCTTTGCAAAAGGCGCCGGACGATTTAACCGCCTCCGCCATGAGGGCAGATGTATCTGAGGCTTTGGCCGACTTTGTGAACACGGCGTCCGGCCCCGTGGGGTTGGACTTGGATACCCAGGCTGCAGCACCGGCGCCTGCCAAAGAGGAACAACAACCGCAACTTGCGAGTGTCAATCTCGATGACGACGCCGAGATGCGGGAGATTTTCCTGGAAGAAGCTACCGAGGTACTGGAGAACGCAAAAACCGCTTTGGCTGTTCTGCGTGATGCGCCAGGCCAGCTAGAGGAACTCACCACGCTCCGGCGCGCTTTTCACACCCTCAAGGGAAGTTCTCGCATGGTGGGCCTGCGCGAGTTTGGCGATGCAGCCTGGACTTGCGAGCAAATCTACAACACGCGTTTGGCAGAGGCCTCTTCGGACGATCACGCGCTGATGGAATTCACGCACTGGTCGATTGAGCATCTGTCTGACTGGGTTCTGGCTGTGGCCTCGGGCCAGGATGCCGGCTTGACGGCCAATGCCATGACGCAAGCCGCGCAGGCGCTCAAGGGTTCTGCCCCACCCGTCCGTTTGGAGTCCCAGGCCGCAGCGTTGACACAGCCAGGTTCGTTGGCGGCGCCTTCACCCTCTGTGGGGCAGACCCCGGAGTCTGCGGTAGACAGTTTGCTTTCCAAGATTGATCTGTCACTTGAAACTCCCGCGGCCATCCCCCCCTGGACTTCCCCGGTCGACGCTGAACCCCCTCTGCCGGAGTTGTCGCTTGACACCACGTTGCCGGCAAGTTCCCCGGTGGCCCAGCCCGCCGTGACGGAGGTTGAGTTTGATTTGCCAGCGCTGGACGATGTGGAACCCATCCCAGCAGGTGCTGCATCCGAGTTACCAGCGACAGAGGAACCGATTCCGGCTGTAACGCCGAAGGACGAAATTCCAAGCGTGCTGGACAAACCCAGCTGGGCCAACACGGACTATCCGCTGATGCTTGAAGCGTTCGAGCATCTGAGCACTGAGCCCCTGCCTTTGGATTCTCTCGGTGGACAAGCCAGCAGACGCATGCCGCTGGTGGATGAGTCAATTGAAATGATTGAAATCGACTTGGTCGATTTCTCCGATGAAGCAGCGGCGCCTGAGCCTGTCTCGGTCACTGCGCCTGAGTCGGGCTTCTCCAACAGTTTGTTGAACCTGGACCCTGAACCTTTGCCAGAGCCAGAGCCAGCCGTTTCGGCGGCTGATGATGACCAATTCAAATGGGTCGGCCCCCTGCGTATCAGCATCCCACTGTTCAATATCTATTTGAATGAGGCTGATGAACTGTCGCGCCGCTTGAGTACCGAACTCGCCGAATGGGCGCTCGAATTGCACCGTCCGGTGGGCGAGACCGCGGTCGCGTTGGCCCATTCCTTAGCGGGCAGCTCGGCCACGGTAGGTTTTGCTGACTTGTCTCACATGGCTCGCTTGTTGGAGCATGCGTTGATGCGGTCCCAGGCCATTGGCCATGGTACTGACGAAGAAGCCTTGCTATTTGGTGCTGTGTCGGAGGAAGTGCGGCATCTGTTACACCAGTTTGCCGCTGGATTTCTCAAGGAACCCGAGCCCGAGCTGCTGCGACGGTTGGCGGACCATGAAATCACTTCGGCCAGACGATTGGAGGAAGCGGCCGCTGCCCAGGAACGCGCGGCTGCAGACTCAGAAATTGGTCAGTTGACCCAGGCGGAGCCGGAAACACCAAAAGCCGCAGACTCTGCTTGGGGCGCCTTGCCACCAGAAGCTCTGGTTGACGCGCTCGCTGGAACTGAACTCAAACCACTGGCTGCTTTGTCTCCTGACGTCGGCCGGTCCAATGTGGTTCATGCGGCGATTCACGAGGACGGCGAAGAAGACATCGACGCAGTCGATGCGGTGGACGTAGACCTTTTCCCCATTTTCGAAGAAGAAGCACAGGATTTGTTGCCTCGTCTTTCGGCCCAAATGCGGGACTGGGTGGCTGCACCGGGCAACAAGTCCTTGGGCTCCGGCTGCATGCGAACCTTGCACACGCTCAAGGGCGGTGCCCGCTTGGCAGGGGCAATGCGCTTGGGCGAGCTTGCTCACCGTTTGGAAACCCGTGTTGAGCATGTGCTGTCGCTGGATGAACCCACGGCCGCAGACGTGCGCGCCCTGGAGTCACGTGCCGATGGCTTGACCCATACTTTTGATGTTCTTCGGGCCCGCGATGCCGCTTCTTACGAGCAGGCAGTGGCTCAAGCGGAAGAGGCGGCCAAGGCTGAGCCTGTGATTGAGTCTCGCGACGGGTTGTCAGGTCTGATGCCATTGGCGGCGTTGCCTGAAGAACCTGTTTTACCCGTGGTTGTCAACGCAGAAATCGCTCCAACCGCCAGCGACAAGTCTGACAAGGAGACCCCATCGACTGCAGGGATTCAGGCGGAGGTGTCGCCTGCATTTGCTGCCGTTGATTCAACCATCGCCAATCTGCCCGAGGTCGACTGGTCTCGGTTTGCCAACTCGTCCGTGATCAGCCGGCAAACGCAGGGGGCGCTTGGCAATGCCCAGTCGTCTGTCAGGGTTAAAGCCCCCTTGCTGGACCGGTTGGTGAACGAAGCCGGTGAGGTCAGTATCACCCGCGCCCGCATTGAATCCGAGGTGTCGCTCATGCGCGGCACTTTGGGTGATTTGACCGATAACTTGGAGCGATTGCGCATGCAGTTGCGCGACATTGAGTTGCAGGGTGAGACGCAAATGACCTCACGCCTGGAAGCCGCCAAAGCTGCCGATCAATCCTTTGATCCGCTTGAGTTTGACCGCTTCACTCGCTTCCAAGAGCTCACTCGCATGATGGCGGAGTCGGTCAACGACGTGGCCACTGTGCAGCGCACCTTGCAGCGAACCATTGAGGGTGCCGAAGACGAATTGGCTGCGCAGGCGCGGTTGACTCGTAACCTGCAAGACGACCTGCTTCGAACGCGCATGGTGGAGTTCGAAGGTTTGTCCGATCGGCTGTACCGTGTGGTTCGTCAAGCAGCCAAAGAAACCGGCAAACAAGTTCGTTTGGACTTGATCGGTGGTTCGATTGAGGTAGACCGGGGTGTGCTGGATCGAATGACTGGCGCTTTCGAACACTTGCTGCGAAACAGCGTGACCCACGGGGTGGAATCCCCAGAGATCCGGCAGCGGGCAGGAAAAGACCCTGTGGGGGCCATCACCGTCTCCTTGTCCCAAGAGGGCAACGAGGTGGGCTTGGAATTCCGCGATGATGGCGCGGGCCTCAACCTTGACCGCATCCGCGAAAAAGCAGAAGGCATGGGTTTGTTGCAACCGGGAGCACAAACCACCGATGCTGATTTGGCCAATTTGATCTTTACACCCGGCTTTTCCACCGCAGACAAAGTGACTGAATTGGCGGGACGCGGTATTGGCATGGATGTGGTGCGCTCCGAAGTCAACGCCATGGGCGGGCGTATTGAAACGGCTACGTCCATCGGGCAAGGCACGAGCTTCAAATTGTTGCTGCCACTGACGACAGCAGTGACCCAGGTGGTGATGCTTCGCTGCGGTGATGTCACCGTGGCCGTGCCATCGAACCTCGTCGAGATTGTCCGGCGGACTCCAAGCGCTGAAGTGGATAAAGCCTACGCGACCGGTACCTACATTTTTGGCGAACGTCCCGTCGCGTTTTTCTGGTTGGGTGCGTTGCTGCAGGTCAGCGCAAAAAGTGAAGAACCGGCTTCTCGCATGAAGCTGGTGGTGGTGGTGCGCAGCGCGCAGCAGCGTGTTGCCGTGCACGTGGACGAAGTTTTGGGCAATCAAGAGGTCGTGGTGAAAAACCTCGGCCCCCAGCTGTCGCGCATGCCCGGTTTGGCAGGGATGACTTTGCTCGCGTCGGGCGGGGTTGCATTGATCTATAACCCGGTCGCGTTGGCCACGCTTTACGGCGAGTCGGCGCGTTCTGTGACCCATGCCGCCTTCCACACACCCGCCGTCGGGGTGGTGGTTCCGGTTGTCACGCAACCGACGGCACCTGCCGCTCCATTGGTCATGGTGGTCGACGATTCACTCACGGTACGTCGTGTCACACAGCGCCTTTTGTCGCGTGAAGGCTACCGTGTGGTGTTGGCCAAAGACGGACTGGAAGCGCTGGAAATGCTGGCGGACGAAAAACCCTGTGTCGTCCTCAGTGACATTGAAATGCCGCGCATGGACGGATTTGACCTTGTGCGCAACATTCGCAACGATGCGCGCCTGAAAGACCTGCCTGTTGTCATGATCACGTCGCGTATCGCACAAAAACACCGCGACTATGCGGGTGAACTCGGCGTTGACCATTACCTCGGCAAACCCTATGCTGAGGATGAGCTTTTGGCTTTGGTCAGTCGTTACACATCCATGAATGTGCTTGTGTAATCAAAAGAAACAAGGCAAATCCCGGGTTATGCTGTCAATATGTCTCAATTAGTTGACCACCTTGCCGACCTCACGGGCTACCGCGACCGCGATGTCCTGGATGTGACCCTTGTCGGTGCCATGAAGGATTTGCTGCGACCCGAGTCTGTGGCCATCTACCGGCCTGTGGGTGACAGTGGGCAAGAGCGCTGGCTTACTCGGGCCCGCCTGAACGGTCAAGATGTTGTGGCCACCGCAGATCCTGCGTGGGTCGACATCGAAGCCCTTCCTTTGTTGAACCAGCACCCACACCGTGTTGCTGCGATGAACTCACGAGAGATCACACAAGCGCCGGGTGAAACATCGCACATTACCGTCTTCCCCGTGGCCACTGACAGAGATGTTGTGGCCGTGATGGAGATCCATTCCAGCGCACCATTGTCCAGCGATGAGCAGCGTTTGGTTGGCAGCATTTTGCGCATCTACCGCAATTTCCAAGGCTTGCTCGACTACAGTGAACGAGACACCCTCACGGGTTTGCTGAACCGCAAAACCTTTGATGAGAGTTTCCTCAAAGCCACTGCCGAGCCGCAGATGCCCAATGCAGGTGATGCGGAGCGCCGTGCAGATCAAACCGGCGGCACCTACCTGGGCGTGCTCGACATTGACCACTTCAAGCGCGTCAATGACACCTACGGGCATTTGATTGGCGACGAGGTGCTGCTGCTTCTGTCGCGACTGATGCGAGCGACCTTCCGTTTTCATGACCGCCTCTACCGCTTCGGCGGTGAGGAGTTTGTGGTTCTGATGCGTTGTGCCAACGAAGACGATGCGGCGCAGGCGTTTGAACGGTTGCGCGCGAACACCGAGGCCTATGCTTTTCCTCAAGTGGGGCGTATCACGGTGAGCATTGGCTTCACGCTGGTCAAGGCGGGTGACACCCCCAGCGGTGCATTTGAGCGTGCCGACAAAGCCGTTTACTTCGCCAAAGGCCATGGCCGCAATTGTGTGCACAGCCATGCAGACTTGGTGGCCAAAGGTGAACTCGAAGACGACTCCAAAACGGGTGATGTCGAGTTGTTCTAATCGACAACCGGTTTGGCGGGCATGTTGGTCTGAATTGGCTGCAGCCTTGGCCACGGGCTGACCCTGCACCGATACCCTGGCATTTCATCCGGGTGCCTTCACCACCGCATACCGCTGTAAGGTCCGTAGCCTGGCCTCGTCATGTTGCACCACGGGCTTGGGGTAGTTCCTGCCCAGATCAACGCCCGCGGCGGTGAGTGTGAGAGGTGTTGCAAGCCATGGGGCGTGGATGTCTTTGTCATTCAACGAGGCGAGCTGCGGCAAGTAGCGGCGAATGAACTTGCCTTGGGGGTCGAAGTTCTGGCTTTGGCTGATGGGATTGAAGATGCGAAAGTACGGCTGAGCATCGCATCCACTGGAGGAGGCCCATTGCCAGCCGCCGTTGTTGGCGGCAAGGTCGAAATCGTTGAGCTGTTCAGCGAAGTAGCGCTCACCCCAGCGCCAGTCGATGCCTAAGTCCTTCACCAAAAAACTTGCCACCACCATACGCAGGCGGTTGTGCATATAACCCGTTTGGTTGATTTGCGCCATGGCGGCGTCGACCAGCGGATAACCCGTGCGGCCTTGGCACCAGGCAGCGAACAGTTCCAATGCAAGGGGACCTTGTTCCCATTGAATGCGGTCGTAGTCGGTTCTGAAGCTGCTGTTCACCACGTGGGGGTGGTGGTGCATCACCTGGTGGTAAAAATCGCGCCAGATCAACTCCGATAACCACACGGAAGCGCCTTCCGAACCCGCTTGGGCACGCTCGAAAGCAAGGGAGGCCAACTGCCTGACTGATACCGTGCCAAATCGCAAATGGACCGACAAATAACTGGGCCCTTTGACAGCGGGAAAGTTGCGGGTGCGTTCATAGTCGTCCATGCGGCCCAGGAAGTCCTGCAACAGCGCCTGGGCACGTGCCTCACCGCCCTGCAGCCCGAGCGATTCCAAATCGATCTCTTCAAAACCCATGGAGGCTAAGGTGGGCAGCGCGCACGGGACGTTGGATGACGGCGCGAGTGAACCCAGGTAGGACTCCACGGGATAGGGCTTGAGATAAAACGGGTTCAGCTTTTTCAGCCACGCATTTTTGTAGGGAGTGAAGACGCCATAGGGAGTGCCGCTTTGGGTGAGCACCTCGCTGCGTTCAAACACCACATGGTCCTTGCTGCTGTGCCAGGCAATGCCTTGCGCTGCCAGCTGTTTTTGCACTGCTGCGTCGCGTGCCAGTGCCTGGGGTTCGTCGTCGTGGTTGGCGAACACCGCTTGCACACCGAGCTGTGCTGCCAAGATGGGGATCTCGGCCTGCGCGGTGCCGTAGAGGACACGCAGGTTGCCTCCTTTTGAGGCCAGCGTGTGGGCCAGCGCCTGCAGGCTTTGGTGAATGAAGACGACCCGCCGGTCGCGGCGGGGCAGGGCGTCCAGGATGTCGCGGTCAAAGACAAAAACAAAGTGCACTTGCCGCGCCGCTTTTAAAGCGTGGAAGACGGCGGCGTTGTCATGCAGGCGCAAATCGCGCCGAAACCACAGGAGGGCCGAATTGATTGATTGGGTCATACCGCCAGTGTGCCGCAGGTGCCTCGGTGCTGACGATTGTCCGGCCATGGGCGACAGCGAATAAAATGCAACCATGGTCAACACCCCGATCAACCTCACCAACCAATTTTTGATCGCCATGCCGGGCATGGGAGGCGACACCTTTGAAGGCACGGTCATTTACCTGTGCGAGCACACCGAGAACGGTGCCTTGGGCCTGGTGATCAACAAGCCCATCGACATCAAGTTGAAAAATCTGTTTGAAAAAGTCGAGCTCAACCTTGACCGAGGCGACATTTCGGACAGCCCGGTGTTTTTCGGAGGCCCCGTGCAAACCGAACGTGGGTTTGTGCTGCACGAGCAACTGGATGAAGAAGGCGGCCACTACAGCTCGTCGCTCAAAATTCCCGGCGGCTTGGAGATGACCACCAGCAAAGACGTGCTGGAGGCGCTGTCGCACGGCGCCGGTCCCAAACGCATTTTGGTCACGTTGGGCTATAGCGGTTGGGGCGCGGGCCAGCTCGAAGACGAGATGGGCCGCAACAACTGGATCAATGTGAACGCCCAAACCGACATCATTTTCGACACCCCCGTCGAGCAGCGTTACGACAAGGCGCTGTCCCTGCTGGGCATCGATGTGCGCATGCTCAGCTCGGACGCAGGGCACGCATGATGGCGGCTTCCCGCGCGCCTGTGCAGCCTGACTCCCTTTCTTCTACAGCCCCCCGTTCATTTTTGGCCTTTGACTTTGGCACCCGCCGCGTGGGTGTGGCCACGGGCAACACCTTGCTCGGCCGGGCGAAAGCGTTGCGCACCGTGGCCGAGGTCGGCGATGCCCGCTTCAAAACCCTGGGCGCTTTGATTGCTGAATGGCAGCCCGAAGCCTTGGTGGTGGGGGTGCCTTTTCACCCCGACGGTGCGGAGCATGAAAATACCGTCAAAGCCCGCCGTTTCGCGCGCCAACTGCATGGCCGATTCAATCTGCCCGTGCACGAGGTGGACGAGCGTTACAGCACCACCGAAGCCATTGCCGAAGGGGGTACTGATGTGGATGCCGCTTCAGCGGCCATCATCTTGGATCAATTTTTGAGAAGCCTGGAGCCGCCGCCATGAGCAGCCTCTTGTTAGACGCCGAAGCCCTGTACCAAGACCTGTTAACGGGCACACGTGGCCTGCTGCGACCGCAGAGCGCCCTGGTTGGCATTTGGTCCGGCGGTGCCTGGCTGGCCGAACGTTTGCAGCGCGACCTGGCTCTGCCAGGCGAGGCTGGCGTGATCTCCAGCGCCCTGCACCGCGATGACTTCAACTCGCGCGGCATGAGTGGCGGCGCCGACCACACCCGCTTGCCCTTTGAAGTGGAAGGCCGCGACATCGTGCTGGTGGACGACGTGCTCTACACCGGCCGCACCATCCGCGCCGTCATCAACGAGCTCTTTGACTTCGGTCGCCCGGCCAGTGTCACTTTGGTGGTTCTGGTGGACCGAGGTGGCCGCGAGCTGCCCATCCACCCCGCTTACTCGGCGGCGCGTGTCACGGTGCCGACGGGCCAGCGTTTGTCGCTGGCGCGCGCTGCCGATGGCCGCTTCAGCTTTGACATCAAGGAAGGCACCTGAGATGCTGTCCAAACGCAACCCGCAGCTGAATAAAAACGGCGAGCTGATCCACCTGCTGTCCATCGAAGGCCTGCCCAAGGCGGTGCTGCACCACATTTTGGACACAGCCGGCACCTTTCTCAGCGTGAATGAACGCGAGGTGAAAAAGGTGCCGTTGTTGCGCGGCAAAAGCATCTTCAACCTGTTTTTTGAAAACAGCACCCGCACCCGCACCACCTTTGAAATTGCCGCCAAACGCTTATCGGCCGACGTCATCAACCTGGACATTGCCCGCTCTTCAGCGGCCAAAGGCGAGAGCCTGCTCGACACCATTGCCAACCTGTCGGCCATGCACGCCGACATGTTTGTGGTGCGCCACAGCGAAAGCGGTGCGCCTTATTTGATCGCCCAGCACTGCGCGCCCCATGTGCATGTGGTGAATGCGGGTGACGGCCGCCATGCCCACCCCACCCAGGGCCTGCTCGACATGTACACCATCCGCCACTACAAGAAGGACTTCACCCAGCTGCGTGTGGCCATCGTGGGTGACCTGGTGCACTCGCGCGTGGCACGTTCGGACATTCATGCACTCACCACCCTCGGCGTGCCCGAGATCCGTGCCGTCGGCCCCAAAACCTTGGTGCCGGGTGACTTGAGAGAGATGGGCGTGCGCGTGTGCCACGACATGGTGGAGGGCATCAAAGACGTGGACGTGATCATCATGCTGCGCTTGCAAAACGAACGCATGAGTGGCGCCATGTTGCCCAGCAGTGGTGAGTTCTTCAAGAACTACGGCCTCACGCCGGAAAAACTGCAATACGCCAAACCCGACGCCATCGTCATGCATCCTGGCCCCATCAACCGAGGCGTGGAGATTGATTCGCGTGTGGCCGATGGCAGCCAAAGTGTCATCCTGCCCCAGGTGACCTTCGGCATTGCGGTGCGCATGGCGGTGATGTCCATCATTGCGGGGAACGAGGCTTGACATGAAACTGCTCATCAAAAACGGCCGCTTGATCGACCCCGCATCTGGGCTGGACACCATCGGCGACGTGGCCATCGCGGCCGGCCGCATCGTCGCCATCGGCAAGAGCCACCCGGACTTTTCTCCGCAGCGTACGTTGGACGCCACCGGCCTCATCGTGGCCCCGGGTTTGGTGGACTTGGCCGCCCGATTGCGCGAGCCTGGTCATGAACACGAAGGCATGCTGGAAAGCGAAATGGCAGCGGCCCTCGCTGGCGGCGTGACAAGTTTGGTCTGCCCACCCGACACCGACCCGCCGCTGGACGAGCCCGGCCTCGTGGAGATGCTCAAGTTTCGCGCCCGCAACCTGAACCAGTCGCGCCTCTACCCACTGGGCGCACTCACACGTGGACTGGCGGGGGACACGCTCACCGAAATGGCAGAACTGACCGAAGCCGGGTGTGTGGGCTTCTCGCAGGCCGAGGTGCAAATCAAGGACACCCAGGTGATGCAGCGCGCTTTGCAGTACGCCGCCACTTTTGGCTACACCGTGTGGCTGCGCCCGCAAGATCCCTTCCTTGGCAAAGGTGTAGCCGCCAGCGGTGCCCTGGCCACACGGCTGGGTTTGTCGGGCGTGCCTGTCATTGCCGAAACCGTGGCGTTGCACACCTTGTTCGAGCTGGTACGCGTGACCGGTGCACGGGTTCACCTGTGCCGCTTGAGCAGTGCCGCCGGGGTGAATTTAGTGCGTGCGGCCAAGTTGGAAGGTTTGCCCATCTCCTGCGACGTCAGCATCAACCAATTGCACCTCACCGAGATGGACATTGGTTACTTCAACGCCGACATGCGACTAACCCCCGTGCTGCGCCAACAGCGCGACCGCGACGCCATACGCCAAGGTTTGATGGACGGCACCATCGATGCGCTGGTCAGCGACCACACGCCTGTCGATGAAGACGCCAAAAACCTGCCCTTTGCTGAAGCGGAACCCGGTGCCACCGGCCTGGAGTTGCTGCTGAGTTTGGCGCTCAAATGGGGACAAGAGCAATCAATGTCTTTGCACCAAACCTTGGCCACCGTGACCAGCTCGCCGGTGACCGTGATCGGAGCTGCGCTGGGATCGCTGGCCAGCAGTGCCGGACGCCTGACGGAAGGTGGCATGGCAGACCTGTGCGTATTCGATCCCCATGCCCACTGGGTGGTGGCTCCGTCTGAACTGCGCAGCCAAGGAAAACACTCACCTTTCTCGGGTTACGAAGTGCCAGGCCGCGTGCGTTACACCGTGGTGGCAGGTCAAGTGGCGTTTGAGTCCGGTGACATCTCCCGCATGGCCTGATGACTCAAGCCCTGCGCGCGATCTGGCGTTTGCTGCGCACCCTGCTGCACATTGTGCAAGCGGTGCTGCGCTGCGGCTTGTTATTTCCTTTCCTGGACGGCCCCGCCCGGTTGCAACAAGTGCAGCGCTGGTGTGTGGGTTTGCTGCGTTGCCTGGATATCACCGTGCACACCACCGGCAGCGTGCACGCTGGCCCCGTGCTGGTGGTGGCCAACCACATCTCGTGGCTCGACATCCTGGCCATCATCGCCGTGCATCCGGTGCGTTTCGTCTCCAAGTCTGACGTCAAACACTGGCCCGTGCTCGGTTGGATCGTGGCCTGCGGCGGTACCCTCTTCATCGAACGTGAAAAAAAGCGCGATGCCTTGCGGGTGGTGCACCATATTGCCGAGGCCCTAAACGCCGGTAATGCCGTGGCCATCTTCCCCGAAGGCACCACCACCGACGGCCACGCACTCTTGCCCTTTCACGCCAACTTGCTGCAAGCCGCGATTGCCACTGATACGCCTGTGCAGCCCATCGCCTTGCGTTACTCCGACGCCGCCACACCCATCAGTGCGGCCGCCGCTTATGTGGGTGACACCACTTTGTTGCAGTCCCTTTGGAAGGTGGCCACTGCCTCGAAGCTGAGGGTGTCCGTGCGGGTACTCCCCCCAGAAGGAACCCGCCATTTGGATCGGCGTGCACTGACTGAGAAGGTCAGGGGGGAGATTGAGGCCGCGTTGGAGCAACCCGCAGTGCGGTCACTTTGATGTCCCTGGTGCAGCGCCTGACCGCAGCCCTTCCCTTGCTCTGAAGCCCATGGGGGTCGGTTAACATGAAAGCCTCCACGGCTTAACGTGCGCATGGCCTTCGACCGGTGCGCAGGTCTTGCACGAAAGGCTCGCATGTTGCCCTTGCCGCCCGACCACCCCGACCGGTTTTTATTGGCTGAAGAAGTGCATGCACGGCCACCTGAGCCGGTGGACACGCCTTCCCGGGCGACCTACTTGGCGATCCTGGTCGATGTGGATGAACGGGCCCGCGAGCGTGACCATTTGGCGGTGCTCTGTCGGCGCTTTGCGGTGCCGCCTCCAGCAGAAAGTGCCACGCACTTCAGTGCCACCCTGGGCGCGCTGCGCGTCAAGTGGGAGCGCCATGGCGAGTTTTCGGGCTACACCTTTTTCAGTGCGGGCCACAGCCCCGAGCCCTTCAGCGAGCCGCCGGTGAGCCTGTTGCCGCCGGGCTGGCTGGCTGGCATGCCAGGGGCCACTTTGGTGGCTGCGCACGCCCAACTGCTGCCCGCCCCCAACACGGCACCGCAGACCGATGAGGTGGCTCGTCATTTCAACGGCAACATCGTGGTGGGGGCCGAGGTCGGCGATGGCGCCGGTTATGCCTTCACCGACTTTCGCATCCACGAAGATGGCTGTGCGCGTTTTCTGGTGTACGACCGCGCCTTCACGTCGCGCCAGGCGGGCCGCATGCTGCAGCGTTTGTTTGAGATCGAGGCCTACCGCATGATGTCCCTGTTGGCCCTGCCGATTGCGCGCCGCCAGTCGCCGCGCATCGTGGCCATCGAAAAAGCCCTGGCCGCGTTGACGGACGACCTCGCGCGCGACAGCTCGGCCGCGCCGGAAAGCGACGACGAATCCCTGCTGCAGCAGTTGACGCGTTTGGCGGCCGAGGTGGAAAGCGGCTTGTCGGCCAGCCAATTCCGCTTTGGTGCCTGCCGCGCTTACTTCGAATTGGTGACCACGCGCATCAGCGAATTGCGGGAGAAACGCCTGCCTGGCATCCAGCCGATAGAAGAATTCATGGCCAGGCGTTTCACGCCCGCGGTGGCCACCTGCAACACCGTCTCGCAGCGGCTGCACGGCTTGTCGGAACGGGTGGCCCAGGTCAGCGCCTTGTTGTCGACCCGGGTGGACATCGCCCGCGAGCGACAGAACCAGGCCTTGCTGGCCTCCATGGACCGCCGCGCCAAACTTCAACTGCGTTTGCAGCAAACGGTGGAGGGTTTGTCGGTGGCGGCCATCGTCTATTACGTGGCGGGCTTGGCGGCCTACATCGCCAAAGCGCTCAAGGCCGGGGGCTTGCGCCTGGAGCCTGATCTGGTGGTGGGCGCGGCGATTCCCGTGGTGGCTGTGCTGGTCATCCTGGCAGTGCGACGGGCGCGGCGAAAAATCGCCCATGCCGAATCACCTGCCGAACATGCCCCGGTTTTGTGAGCGGACCGGACCGCGACACTCAGCGCTGGGTTCGCATCGGACAGGTCAGGAACATTTTCGACACAGCGTCTTGCGCCGCGCCGCGCTGCTCGGCCGAAACCTGGTTCAAGCCGGCCATGGGGCCGTGCAGCATGCGTTGGGTGAGGCCCCGCGACAGCGCCTCCAGCACCTCGTCGATGGATTCGCCCTTTGCAAGCAGCTTGCGCGCGCGTTGCAGTTCGGTATGGCGCCACGCTTCGGCTTGAGACTGCAGCGCCTGGATCAGCGGCACGGTTTCACGGCTGCGCAGCCAGTGCTGAAAATCAGCCACGCCCGACTCGATGATGGTCTCCGCTTTCTGAACAGCGGCCTGTCGCTTGTCGGCACCTGATTGCACGATGTGGGCGAGGTCGTCGATGGCGTAGAGGTAGATGTCGCTCAATTGTTTGCACTGCGCATCGATGTTTCGGGGCACCGACAGGTCAACCATCAGGATGGGACGGCGGCGCCGGGCTTTGACGGCTTGGGCGGCCAGCTCGGGCGAAATCAACGGCAGCGGGCTGGCGGTGCAGGTGATGACCACATCAAACTCGGCCAGGCGCGACAGCGCGGCATCTAAACCGACGGCCCGGGCACCGAACGGCAAAGCCAGCTGCTCGCCGCGTTCAATGTTGCGATTGGCCACGGTGATTTGGCGTGGTGATTTGCCTGATGATTTGCCAGACAAATGCGCCAACACCGGCCCCGCCATGTCGCCCGCACCGATCAGCAGCATATTGAGTTGATTGAAGTCCTCAAACAAGTTGGTGGCGATTTGAACAATGGCGGCCGCGAAGCTGACGGTGTGCATGCCGATCTCGGTGCTGCTGCGCACCTCCTTGGCCACGGCGAAAGAACGCTGGAAAAGTTGGTGCAGGGAGGTGCCCAAGGTGCCAGCGCCATCGGCAAGGCGGACGGCTTGTTTGAGCTGTCCCAACACCTGGGTCTCACCCATCACCATGGAAGACAAGCCGCTGGCCAAGCGAAAGGTGTGGCGCGCCGCGTCGACATCCAGGTGCTGGTAACAGTGGGGGGCGAGGTCGTTGGCGGCCAGACCGCCACTGTCTGCCAACCAGCCGAGTGCCCGGCCCGTGAGGTCGTCCAGCCGCTGGTGGCTGCTGCCTACATACAGCTCGGTGCGGTTGCAGGTGGACACGATGGCCACCTCGGCCGCCTCTGGAAGACGCTGTCGCAGCGCATGCAGTGCGGGTGCCAGGTGGCCGTCCTGGAAAGACAGGCGGCCACGCACATCCTGCGGCGCGGTTTGGTGGTTCAGACCGAAGGCAACGATGCTCATGGATGGACCTGTGGAACACGGACAAGGGGTGAGGAGGTAGCGGCATTGCCATTCGGCGAAGTGGGTGCCGCTTGGCTCGAAGCCACTGCGCCACCCTGGCGCAAGCGCCTCCATAAATCAGCGGCGTGGGCCAGGCCTGATGCCATCAGGGGCAAGATGATCCACTGTGCAGCGGCGCCACTGGCGAGGGCACGCAGGGCCAGCATCAGGCACAGGCCGGACAGCATGTTGGCGACAAACTCCTCCGCCGCCAGGCCGCGCCCGGTGGCACGGCGGTAAATCACCAGCAGCAGCATTTCCAGCACGGTGAAACCAATCACGGCATCGATCCAGGTGGTGAGGGGTTGGCCCAGCATCATGGTGTGGCCCTCAGGCAACCCCGAAGGGGCCGTTGAGTTTCACGGTTTCCCAGTTGAGTACCGCGGCAATTGCGACCCATGCCAGGTAGGGCAGCAGCATGGCTGCAGCACTTCGCGACCAGCGGGCGAGCAGCACCACCAAGGCCAGCACCGACAGCCACAGCAAAGGCACCTCCATCAACGCCCAATCCGGCCGGTGCAGTCGGAAATACAGCAAGCTCCACAGCACGTTCAGAAAACCATTCAAGGCAAAGAGCAACAACAACAGCTCCCGGGCACCTTTGGAGGGCGCGGTGCGCCAACCTTGCAGCCCCGCCAGCGCGCACAGCGCGAAGATCGTGGTCCATACCGGTCCGAACACCCAGTCGGGTGGTTTCCAGGCGGGCTGCCGCAATTGCGCGTACCACGGCCCCAAGTCCGTCATCAATGCACCCAGCACCGCGACGAACAAGGCGGCGCCGGCCGCAACGCCCACTTGGCGTGCTGCGCTCATACACGGGCCACTCCAAAAAGGTGGGCCAGGTCTTTGAAAAAGATGCGCACATGGGCCATGGGTTTTTTGCGCACCAGCACCTTGTTCATGTAGGACTCAAAGGTGAGCTGCTGCACATCACGGTCTTCGCAAATCTTGACGAAACGCTCGCGTCGGCGGTCGCTGCTGTACCAAAACCACTGCATGATGCCCAGCACCGTGAATACCAGGCGATGGGCTTTCATGAACCGTTTGCGGGCAAGTTTGAGCGCCCGCAC